>ERZ1740065.2002-NODE-2002-length-12549-cov-3.985913_pt1 | contig 12549 bp, 10 predicted proteins | sample MGYA00581738_ERZ1740065 | MGnify/ENA primary metagenome ERZ1740065 (study PRJEB43018, sample SAMN04849749) | marine metagenome | isolation source: floating plastic debris | place: Pacific Ocean | collected 2008-09-01 | study: EMG produced TPA metagenomics... | reverse complement strand
GCTTCGCCAGTTTCTCTTCGGTAAGGCCGTCTTTGAAGAAGGTGACTTCCAAGCCGCCAAAGGCTTCGCGGAACTGCGGGGTAGGTAATCCCGCCCGCTCACAGTCTTGCAGAATGGCGATCGTTCCCCTACCCCAGGACTCAATATAGCCAGCTTTATAGAAGATATCCGACAGCAAGCGGTTACGGGGCCGTGAAGGATGTTTTCGCTGTAGGTCTTCCACGGAAAGCGTATCAGGTAATGCCCCTTCGTTCCACAGGATCATCTTGTCATCGTAGACACTAATCTGCAAAGTGGGTCCTGCGTAGTCCCGGTGAATCAGCGCATTGATGATGGCCTCTCGTAGGGCGGTGTCGGGGTATTCCGCTTTTTCTTTGCGTACGATCCCTTCGTAGTAAATTTTGGGTACCAAGTACTTTAAGCGCAACACTTCTAACGCCTGGTCTACCTGTTGAAACAGATTACCCTTGATGTGATCGTCAGATAACAGTTCAGCGTCTGAAGCAAACAGACCTATTTTAAGGTAAGCAGCACTATAGAAGCGCTGCGGATTTTTACCAAACAGCAGAATAGCGGCTCGTTTCAGGGTCTTGCCTACCGCTAGTTCCAGCTTTTCCAGCAGGGCTAGGATATCCTTATCGGTTTTGAGGGGCTCGCCTTGAATAGAAGGCAGTCGCTGGGCAGCCAGCCGCTGAAATCGCTGCAGGGTTTCACGATCTAGGTCGGCCACCGTGGCGGTTGGTTCGGGCTGGTCATCCCAGCGATTGCCACTACGGGCTAACAGGAATTGGGCGAGTGCCTGGCCTTTTACTTCCTGATTGGTGCTACCGACCCTTCGGTAGTACTTGCCGTTGATAGCTACGGGTAGCGGTGAGGCTTCTACGGAAATGATAACATAGGGGGCATTACTCTCTTCTTGAAGATCCAGGCGGGGGTATACACCTAACTTCTGGATGATCTTGCCGGGTAATGTTTCCAGCAACTTCTTGGGGTTATCGAGTTCGACAAGCTCGCCCTGATCATCTTTGCCTAAATGAATCGCTCCCCCATCCGTATTGGCAAAAGCACAGAGGGTCGTTAAATGGCTGTCTTGCCACTGCTGTTTGTAATCTAGTTGTTGAGATTCTGCCTTGGCCATGATGTCAAAACTACGTGATGCGGAAGGGAAGTGCAATCAAGTTTCTATTTTTATGTAAAGCGCAAGTATTTCACCAATCAACTACTCGTACGAGCCTATCTGCTTGAGCAGAAGCTATGCGGAATGTACAGAACTTAGTGGAAAAACGGTTGATTATTAACTTGGGTAAGTCCGCTACCAGTGCCCACTTTATTCTCAAATAGTTGGAACATCGTGGGGACAATACGTTGCTGCTTATTTATATAAATATTTGATAATCAATTACTTAATGTAGTAATCGTTGGGACATAATAGAGACCAGGCAGGTAACCAGCTTTGAAAAACAGCTGTTACTTGGGTTGGCTATAATCGCTTGCCCCTATCCTATTTAAATAACGCTGCTTACTGTTGAATTATGCAATTTGTGCAATTATTGGGCAATTCATCTTGCTTTTCCTTTTCCTTACTCCTGGATGAAGGCTTTCAGCAATTCTAGTTTTCGCTGTATCTGGTCAATATCCTTAATTGAGCTAGTCACTGAGAGGTCTTTTACCGTTTGAATAATTTGATTTTTCTTCGTAGAAAATGCGTTGTCGCTAGTCATTTTCTTCTTGCTTTTGGTTACCGCTTTTGGTTGAGGTGAAATGGTAAGTAGGGCTTGCTGAATATCATCCGAAGAAGTAAGTTTTGGTAGGTTGTCTCCTTTGAATTTTCCCAATGTTTGCAGCGAGGATTTTTTAATTTTCACTTGCCCGGCTAATACCTCTCTTTTTAGGTTCGGGCTATCTTGACCGATCCGATCAATTCCCAAAGCTAAATCTGAATCACGTTGAATAGTCGCCTCACCTACCCCATATTCCCGCGCTAACCGCTCGCTAGTTTTCAAGTTATCATTTTGATTACTTGACCGGCGATCACCCCCATGACGCGCTTTTTCGCGGTTGTACCGGACTCCTCGTAAGTAGCTGCGCTGCTCGTTGGTGAGGTTACGGCGACCCAGTTGATTGACCAGCATCCAGTCCTTGACCGCCTCAAAATCAGCAAAGTCGACTACTTTGGTGTTATAGCGGGGGCTTTCACCCTCAGAAATTAGTTTCTTGACAATTTGAGCACGGTTGTATCCATCAATTAGAATAACTCCCCGCGCGGGATCATCCCAGAGGAGTAGGGCTTCCCGAACGCCTTCCTTGCGGATACTTTCTTCCAGTAAAGCAAACTCTTCGGGTTGTAAAGGTGGGATAAAGCTTTGTAGATGCACATCAAAAATGAAGGTATCAATGGTAGGTTGACTGAAGTTGGTACGGTAGACTTCCTGGGTTTTAGAAGCTGAACTCTTTTGGTTCGATCGAGCCTCTTTATTCGCTTTTCGGAGCTTATCAATCGACTTGGACATGCTGCACTCGGTCTAGTACTTCGTTAGTGAGAGACTGGTAATCTCTAGCCGCATTGGAAGAAGGATCATAAGCAAAAATGTCCATGGAAACGTAAGGGGCTTCCATAAGCTTGGTCAGAAATCGAATTCGGGTATTAAATACCTGTCCGTTATAGTTTTCCTCTAAATCTTGCGCGATCGCTGCACTGATATTCCGATTAGGATGATAAAACGTAATTAATATGCCCAAACACTCTAGATCAGGATTGATATCCTGCTTTACTTCATGGTCAATCATATTTTTTACATCCTCTACGCCCGTATTGGAATATGAGCTACCTGCCTGAGCAGTGATAATGTATCGGCTGGCACAGGTAAGGGCATTCGCAGTAAAAACACCCAGCGACGGAGGGCAATCAATAATGATAAAATCATATTGATCTTTCACGGGGGCTACCGCACGTTTTAGCTTGTTATTGCGGTTAATATCGTCGCTTAAAACCAGATGAATCGTATCCAAATCCGAAGCGGCAGGTACCATATCAAGGTTGGTATCTACTGATCGGATAGGGAGAGGGGCACCATCACGGTAGCAGTGATAAAGGGTAGGGCGGTCTTCAGTCACGATACCCAATCCATCGGTTAAATTAGCCTGGGCATCATTGTCAATCAACAATACTTTTTGCTGTTGTAAGGCGAGGCCTTTCCCTAAGTTGATGGCAGTAGTTGTTTTTCCAACCCCGCCTTTGCGGTTTAATATTGCTATAATATTAGTCATGCAATTTCCTTATCAACAGACGTTAGATTACTTACATATACAAATCTATTAGAAATATTTTCATCCTCCTTTATTTCCCAGCCCTTTATGTGCTTTATATGATCTATAAAACCTTCCTTATATTCTGGCAACTCAGTGTTACAAAACAGGCTAACAAAATGGTTGAATTTGGAATGATTGGGATAGATTTTTCCATTCATTATCATTCCTTCATGATAGAAAGCCGGCATCTTTTTTAAGTATTCCACTAGTTCTTCATAACGATCTTCTGAGAACTCTTTTACCTTTCCTTCTATAATTTCTTTTCTACTTTCATCATAATTAGTTAATAGTGAAGCTATAACTGCATTTTTGTTACGAATATCTTCAGCTTTCTGTTTATCTACTAACTGTTTTTCAGATTTTTCAACTGCGTAACTAGATTGTTTTGGAGGTAGCGAATTACTAGCAATCACTCTATGAATGTATGCTGTAAGGTTGTTTACTTTACCTTCTTTATCTCGTTTAATTGCACCCTCAATTAGTAAGGGAATGTTAGATAAATCATGTTTATAGTCGGACAGTAGGGACGGGATTTGATGATCTGTAAGACCTACCTTCTCTAGTAGAAGATAGATTTCTTCTTCATTGTATTCTTTTTCATTTACCGTACGTGTACTCGTACCTTTATTGCTAACTGAAATGGAGTTTTTTTCTTTTTTCTTTTCTATAATATTGAATCTTATTGCATTTACTTTACGTCCTTTTTTTATTTCTCTGTAATCAAAATAGAATTCCGCGCGATCATTTTCTTTCAGCTCAGTTAATGCGGATTCAATAATTCGCTTCTTAAACATATTATAGCTTTTGTATTTGCTACCAATATCTAACTTTTTCTTAATCTCAGCGACTTCCATTGTACGAGTTTTCAATTTTCTATATTCAGCTAAAAACTCGTAAAACCTCATTGTAGCAGTGTGTTTTAAAGAAAAAATGGCGTTGTAATCTAGTATTGTAAAGCGCTCTTTAATATTAAGCAGTGATGATCGTAATTCCGGTACAAATCTTATCTCAATTTGACCGTCCAATTTATGTTTAGAGAATGTAATTAAGGGAAATTGTTCTATTTCACCCTCTTCGTTCTGAACCATAATGACCTTCTTCATCATATCACCAACAATTTCAACCAGTCGGGTATATAATGCTTGGTTATTATCCTGTCCTAGTTCTTTGCGAAATTCATTTACGCTTAGTCTATATGGCTGAAAGTCTTTATCATCAGGCTTTATCTGTAAAGCCATCAGATAAATAATCTTCATTTGAGTAGGGGTGAGCTGATATTGTGCATTTACGAACGCATTACTTTTGACGATTCGTTTTCGTGGATAGGGACTTTGTGGTGTAGATAAGTTCGTTGATTTCATATTATTCACCAAAACAACATAATTACAAAGTAGATCGATAAATTCTTAAAAGCAACACTAAATAATTTTTGTGGCTTTTAGTTTTGATGATAAAATCGGTGACATACATTTTGTTGTTTTTACATACAAGTTGTTGCTCTTGAGTCATACAAGTTGTTGCTTTTAACTGCATATCAGAGATTCCGCAAAAAAATCAAAGTGTGTTAGTTAGTATAACTGATTGATTTTATTAAATATTTTTATTAAAATATTGTATAATAGATAGAAGGGAAGATATATGAGCAAATAGTTAGCATACATCTTGTTGCTTTAAATTCTTAAGCTCCTGAATTCTATAGATTTATCATTTAAACACACGTCTTGTTGTTATTACATACATCTTGTTGCTTTAATTAGGTAAACTACTCAAAATCAAGTGCTTATCAAACCATACAAGTTGTTGCAGATACATACATCTTGTTGCTAAAAACATACAAAATGTTGTGATTGATTCATACATTTTGTTGTTTTAAGAGCGTAAGCTATTGATATTTAAACTTTTATAGCAATTCATACATTTTGTTGCTATTACATACAAGCTGTTGCTTATAACCATCATAATACATTGATTTTCAGTAAGTTATAGTAACTATAATCGAAGTTTCGTTCTTAACTGATTATAAACATCGTCGAAGACAATCTAATACAAGAGTCTTTTACTAGCCAAAGGAAGAAGGAGGGATTAAATGTCGGAATTCTAGTTAACATAACTTTGATTATGCAACAAAAGGCATAGATTGGCACAGGCTAAACATCCACAATCGAAGTGACAATAGCAAATCGATGGACATTTCTCTGCCTTGCCTAATATGGGTAACTTCAGGTTATTCGATGACTAATTGACTGTAGAGTAGGGGGTATTCTGTTTCAACCAGGAATCACAAAAGACTGGTATTCCCTGCTGAATTTGCCTAATCTCGCTGTATGAATATCGAGCAAGCCAAAGCGTTACGCATTACGGCCATTCTGGAGAAGCTTGGCCACCGCCCACAGTATACTCATAAGGGCGGAGAAGAATGGGTGTATCGTAGCCCGCTGCGAGAAGAGAAAGATGCTAGTTTTGGTGTGAATGTTCGCAAGAAAGTGATTAACGATCTAGGCTCAGGGCAGGGGGGTAATATCATTGACTTTGCCAAGCTGATGTCGCGCAGTGATACGGTTTCAGATGCACTACGCTGGCTAGACCGCTTTGCCGGAGCGAAGCCTCCACCGGGTCCGGTATTGGATAAACAGCCCACGGATTACCAGATCCGCATTGATAAGATTGTACCACTCACCAATGGCAAACTATTAAATTATCTCACCGAAACGCGTCAGCTGTCATTGCCCCTGGTGACACCCTATATACACGAAATTCATTACCACAATGGCCGTAAAGGACCGTTTTACGCGGTAGGTTTTGCTAATGACAGTCAGGGGTACGAACTGCGTACCCACGGTTTTAAAGGCAGTACTAGTAAAGATATTACTCATCTAACCACACCAGAGCGCTCAGCACGCGATGTTCATGTCTTTGAAGGGTTTACGGATTTCTTATCGTTATTAACGCTCAGACGTCGCCAGAAGACCAATACAGACGTTTTAGTACTGAACGGCACGGCAATGGCGGAACGCGCCTCAGCGACGCTTAAAACGGCAAATTATGATAGGATCTTTACCTGGTTAGATAATGGCCAAGGAGGCGATCGCGTCACGCAAGCCTTTAGCCGACAGTTTCCCCAGCAGGTTTATCCGATGAACGGGCTATATACCGGGCACGATGACGTGAATGCCTACTTGGTAGCGCAACGTCAACACCATAGTCTGTCCGAAGTGCAGCAACACTTTAAAGATGAATTAGGTCAGTATGCTTATCGCAGCTCGTACCGGCAGCTAGAAACAGCGACAGGGCAGGGGCGAAGCCGATAATCAAGTGTGGCAAGCTCTTAGCGTGAAAAAACACACAGATATTGTTGTTATCTAAAGTAGTTCTAGAATTTGCCCCCGAGGAGATTAAGAAACGGCGGAAACAGCGACAGGGCTAAAGTCAGATAACGGATGTTACGGGAAATATTCTATTTTTTTGGTATAACCAAACTTAACATCTTATAGTAGCCGTTATTTCGTTGTTCGCAACCTTTACCGTCCTTATATCCATACATAAATGTTAGATCGTCTGCTGAGGATACTACTTCTTTTCCACATATAGAATGCATAGTGGTGTCATATTCAGTGACAAGTCGAATACCTTCGATTCGGCTTGTAATCTGCTTAATTTCTTCTGCATTTTTGACCACCTTTCTAGATAGTGTCCGAACATATTTTAATGTTTCTTCGGACTCATTAGCATCAGCCATGAGTTTATCCAGTTGCTCGTTAAAACTTGTCAAAACTTTCTGATTTATTGCATTGTCTGCTAGATGTGAAAGAGTATCCTTCAAATCTTCGATTAATTCCCCTCTCCGATTTGATATTACCTTTTCAATTTCCTTTTGACTACTATCAACTGCAATTTCTACAAACTCTTGAGTTTTCAGGCGATTAGTTTCTACAATTCTATAATCAACGATTTTACTATCTATTTGCTTGTAAATTTCACTCCTAGCTTCATTAACAGTTCTGCCTAAATAAAAGAAAAACGCAGCAATAACGACAACAAACACAGTCGTTATTGCGCCGATAGTTCTTTTGCTTAAGTTTCCCAAGAAAGTTCGATGTTCGCGAACCTCAGTCATCAATTCTTGTTGCAATATCCTTCTAACTTCATTTTCAACTGCTTCTCTAGCTTCTTTTGATAATTCAGACATTTCTATAATAGTTAAGATGAGAAGATGATAAACCACAAAATTCGAGAAATAAGATATTACTCCAATGCGTGATAATACCCTTTACGGAAGATTGCACCTATTCTTCAACATATGCAATCCATATCACACTGACACCATAAATGATCGCATTATACCAAGTATCGTATCGGATATCGAATCCTTCAGGAGTAATACTTCCTGGTACTGGTTGTGCTGTAATTCTTAGACCTGTATTTTCACTGGCATCGATAGAATAGATAGCAGTAATGACCTTAGGGGTTTTTCTAAAAGGAGTTTCAAAGGTGACATGCTGATCAATAAAGCGCGTTCCGGTCTGATTAGATTTACTCAAAGGCCATTCTGGATCGCTTTCGGTTCCAAACGTTCCACGATAGCCTTTACCGATTTGTCCTGTTTGTATTTTTGTGATTTGCAAACCATTGATCCTAGTGTTTAATTTAGTTAAATTATCTAAGATTTTATCAGTTACACTTGACTGATCTAGCTTCTCTAATTGAATGATTTTTTTCAAAGTGCCAAATAATGGAAATTTTTTAGTAAACTTGGAAAATTATATTTTTATAGTTTTTTATTGTACGTTATGAATAATTTCCAAGAGCCCTCAAAAGGGGCATTTATACGGCTACTCAACCTGTTTCCTCTTAGGTCCTTAAAAGCACAATGGCCTGAGGAAAGAGGCTCAAAAGAAGACATATCTATATCTGTTTTAAACAGCCTATCAATCTCAAATATTGATGATTTTATTTTAAGTCACTTCGGAAGCTGCAAACAACATATTTATGTACTTGCTCATAACGAACATGTTAAAAGCTTTCCAGATATTAATTTTAGTTTTGCTCAAAAGATCAGCAAGGCCAGTAATGAGAAGCATATTGAGATATTATTTCTTGCAAATCAGGAGTATAACGTTCTTCTCAAAAATCCGTGGAGTGAAGAAACTTTAGATTTTTTGTGGCCTATAAAAATTGATGTATATGAGAAATATCTTACCATAAAATTTGTTACATTAGAGAAAAAAATATCAAGTTATATAGGTGGGGAAACGCACTTTGTAACAGATAAATCACTAAGTGAAAGAGGCATTATCAACGCCTTACTAAACCATTTCAAGGAAGGTTCATATCCGGAAGTTTTAGATTTGCATGCTGGTGTTAAGCATCTTTGGGATGATGATTTGGTTGACTCCATTCGCGTAAATTATAAAAAGTCGCTATCAAAAGCTTCTGAAGCAATGGATCCGGATATTACGCTAAAGCAAAGTGACCCAGATTTATATGCAGTTGTATCGGAGTCACCTTTATACAAAACTTTATTAAAAAATACCGGTTTTGACATAACCGGTGAAGTTTTTTCAGTAGACCCAGGATAAGGATATCTTACCTCTCCACGTTACACTTTGAATCCTCAAGACACAGAATATGTGGTTCGAAAAATTATTGAACATAGTTGGTAGCCTACTTCCCAGTAATCCGACTGCTGGTATTGAGAAGGAGCTAATTAGATTGAACCCTGATAAAGTCTATACTGAAAATGTTCGTAGTCTTTTAAACATTTCGCAGAAGAGAGCTGAAAAGATATGCGAACAAGCAGTGAGACAGGGTCTTTTTACTCGTCACATAGAAGTTTTATGTCCAGATGGCAGTGTGGCTACCTCAGCTCAGACGTTACAAGACCTGCCAAAAAAAGTTACGTGCTGGCATGAAAGTAACGACGATTTTGATGAATTAGAATACAACATAGAAGATCTTCGTAAGACCTACTACTACAGCCTTAATAATGAAAACGCCGCCATCTTACAGTCCTGAACAAATTAAAATTCTCGAGGGGCTTCAGAGGATTAATCTAGCAGGAAAGATGGTTTTATTTTTAGTTATTGTATTTACTGTAATACTTGCCGCTTTGTTGTACAACGCCTTCAGCGGAAAAGGAAATGTTTTACTGATATCTGGTCTGATAGGTTTAAATGGACTTATTGGATGGAGTTTTCAGCATGTTATGAAGTATCTCTTCCCTCCTGTTTGTAAGGACAAAGACGGCAATCTGCATTCTAGAAAATAGGCTCAAAGCGATAACGGATGTTACGGGAAATTAATGGTTAATCTATAGAGATGCTGAATTAAATAGACTTCCCAAGTAATTAACATATTCACCTATACCGGCCATGATGATGTGAATGCCTTTCTAAAGGCAGCGCGTCAAGATCAATCGTTAGCCGAAGTACAGCAGCAGTTTAAACAGGCTTCCGGAGCGTACGCCTACCGTAGATACTGGTACTGATTGTCACGGTATTTACCCAGTTTTCAAAGACACAGGTTGAACAGTTTAACTCTGACAAGGTCACCGTTTACTCCATCAAATCCATGACGTCGAACGTGCATCTGGTGCAGACGGCTGACAAGGTGGTCATGATTGATACGGGTGATCCGACAGAATTGGAGAGCATAGAGGAGACGATCAAGGATTTAGGTCTTAAAGTTGATTTTGCTATCGTCACGCACGGGCATGTAGATCATGCTGGCAATGGTAAGTACTTTAGGGAGCAGTACGGTATTGAAATCATGGGTGGTAGAGGTGACCAGTCACTATTTAAAGAGGGAACCAATGGCAAAATATGCCCCACATCAGGTTCAGCGCGTATTGTACAAGCCCTTGCTACAGAATCCTATGATGTATTCGAGCCTGACATTTACGTGGAGTCCGAATTGGACCTCAGTGAGATGGGGGTCAAAGGTAAAGTGACACCTATGCCAGGACATACGGAAGGCTCTTTAGTAATTCAAATCGAAGATGTGCTGTTTGTGGGAGATGTATTGCGCGGAGAGCCTTCAGGAAATACGGATCCGGCCATTCACTTTTTTCAATGTGATTTGGCGCACAACAGGAGAAATATCTCCAAACTGGTTTCTTCCTACGATTGTGAAACATGGTTTACAGGTCATATGGGGTCGGTGAAAAAGGATGCCGTGGTTACGTTCCTCAAGGAACAATAGATGCGCGGAATAGATGAAAAAGTGTAATAACTGGTATGAGTTTAGAATAGAATTGTTTAATACTTATAGTGTCCCATATCAAATGGAGATATTCTAAACAGGGTATCTCTACATAAAGGGACGGAATTCTCAATAGGGGTAGCTTGCTTGGGAGATCCTGCCTATCCCGCTAAAAAGATAAAATAGGACAGATCTCTTCAAGTAGAAAAAAAATTAATCAAACTGTAACCATCCGGAATTTTCCAGGTACTTGTAGTAAAACATTGGAAATGAAATTTAAAAATGTTATTACATCTTTGTTTATTGTTTTTTCTGTTACAGAAACGATAGCACAGCAAGACACAATCCCGGATTCAAAATACTATCCTCCAAAAGAGAAAGGTAAAAAAGTGGCTATCATGCTTTTTGGTGGAGCTGAAGGAGGACTCCCAAATTATTATGATACTGAATATTTAACAAAATTAGGGCACCCCTGCTATGCTGTAGGTTATTTCAGAACTCAAAATACTCCCGATAGGCTAGAAATGATACCACTGGAATATTTTGAAGAAAAGTTAGAAACGTTTATATCTCAACCTGAAGTTAAGAATAAAAAAATTGTTGTTTGGGGTAGCTCTAAAGGAGCAGAACTTGCCCTTTTGTTAGCTTCAAGATATAAGCAAATTCAGGGAGTAATTGCTGCCGTTCCAAGTAACGTTGTCTTTCAAGGTCTGGGTGGCCAAACTGTATCAAGCTGGTCTTACAAGGGTGAATCTATTCCCTTTGTTCCATTTGCACCCTATGACTACAGTAAAATTGTGAATGCAGAATATGTTGAAGTATATAGACTTTCATTGGAACAAAGGGAAGCTGTACCGAAAGCTAAAATTAAGGTGGAAAACATTAATGGACCTATTTTACTCTTAGCTGGTGAAGCAGACACCATGTGGCCTTCAGATCAAATGAGCCAACTGATTATCAAACGACTAGATAATAATAACTTTCCGTATTGGTATAAACTTTTTTCTTACGAGAATGCAGGACATACACTGAGCGATGGCTATATGATGGGAGGTTCCATTGAAGGAAATTAACAAGCCGCGATTGACTCAAGACAAAGAATTTATGATTTTCTTGAAATGGTATCCAATGAAGAGTGAAGGTAGGGTGGGAGAACAGAAACGGACGGTAGCCATGCTATAGAAAATACATTTTCCCAGTTTATTTAATCGAATACTGTCAGGTTTTAAGGCGGCTGCCGCGCAGTAGATTTTACTAGTAAGTATATGCAACTTATAAAGGGACGTTTTCCCTACCGGGTCACGCCTGACCGGGTGTCGGACACTGAGAATTTTTCAGATTTATTCCGATTTGTCGAAATATATAAAATGCTGATATTCTGCGAATTAACTTATTTCTATTGAGAATTCCGTCCCTTTATGTAGCGGAACCCTAAACACAGGATATCTTGATAAATTAAGTAAGTCTCTACTAGTTGCAGTTAATATTATATAACTAATTGTATATCAGCTAACTGAATAATTCTCCCAATATTTGTACATAGCCATATTTGTACTTCGCGTAGCTTTGGCCGTAGGCAAACCGATCTTGCGCCCATACGAGAAGCGGTGGCCAACCACGCGGAAAGCTGTGCGACCAAATTAGGAGAGCATAAAAAACCGTGGGGCATCTGTGCTATGCTGGTATTCTGACCAGTAGGTTTTGAGATCGAAATCCTGTGAAATACATCTAGTCAATAAAGGATATTGTAATGACGATTTTCTTTTGCCCCATAGTTTTTTATGGTTCCCATAGTATCACCGTCAATGACATTTTCTACGATTACGGATTGTCTGACTGAATCTTCACTCGTAACCGGGGCTTCAGCATTTGTTTGAACAATTTGCATGAAGACTGCAATTCCACAAATCAAGATACATTTAAACGAATGTGACAGGACAGCCCTCTGTTAGTTTTTCTCAGAGTATATAGTTAATTCGAACACGCAACAAACATATAGCATTGCGAGCTGTAAGGAACTTTCGGGTAGCTTTCTTTTCGCAT
>ERZ1740065.2001-NODE-2001-length-12549-cov-12.177365_pt1 | contig 12549 bp, 8 predicted proteins | sample MGYA00581738_ERZ1740065 | MGnify/ENA primary metagenome ERZ1740065 (study PRJEB43018, sample SAMN04849749) | marine metagenome | isolation source: floating plastic debris | place: Pacific Ocean | collected 2008-09-01 | study: EMG produced TPA metagenomics... | reverse complement strand
CGCCGATACATCGCCGATACATCGCCGATACATCGCCGATACATCGCCGATACATCGCCGATACATGTGAGAACCAGGCTTAATGGAAAACCTGTGTATCCTTATCATTGACCAATGATGACCTTCAGTTCACATCAATACAGGTTAGCTGCTGCCAACACTAAAACGTTGATTCAGATTTTCTGAGGCAGCTGATCTACGACAATAGGTCCTTTAGTTGTTCTGTCTTTCTACAGCACAGAACTTTATTGATTTAGTATGGTTTGCAGCTGTGCGCTACAACGACTGCAATGAAATGAGATTCTAGTCAGCAGTTGGGAGTTATACCCCCTCTCCCCTCCCGCATCACTGAAAGTGAAATTCCACTGCATTATGTCGTTAGAGGTTGACAGCTTGCAACACTGTGCACAAATTTTCACGTTTGATTCTTCAGAGAAAGCATTATGAGTTATAATCGGTAACCTCTTGGCATGAGTGTGAATTCGAATCGTAACACATGAATGCGCTGCAGAGTCGTAACGTTGCAGTTTAGAACGGGAGCACTATTTGTTTTCTGATTATAACCAAACTTGTTTGACCGGCGATTAGAAAAGAACCAATGAGTTACGTTGTTGCATAGCATAAGTGAATCTTTGATCGCTGACTAGCGGTATTTCTTCACTTGCATAGAACGCAACTAAAATTAAGTTCCGCCCTGGTAAGACTTCGGAAAGATCGATTTTTAAAGTGTCTACAATGTTTTCAAGCAATGCCAGTCGTAAAGGAAGCAATTTGGATGCTCACACGTTTGCCACTAGGTTCAGGTCGGTTTATTCCTATCAGTCCCGCCGATCACTCTGAGTTCGCACACATATCCTCAGTCCTGACCGCAGCTCACTTGCACAGAGGTTGCTAGAGCCGTTCCTGTGCCTCAATGAATCAGTACCGCTATGCAAGAAGGAATATCGGATGCGTGTTCATTCCATAGCTACCTAGTACCAGTCTATGCCAGTATATTCCGGTATATACCGGTATATTCCGGTATGGCTATTGGCTGAGTGCTTACTGACTGCCGTTTATTTTGATCAAAGAGAGGTGAGTACAAAAATCCATTGTAATAAAGTTAGCTCCGCCCATTTCTCATTCATGCTGAGTTACACGATGCTGCAGTATTATGTAACTGCATTCATTAGCTTTTACTTAGTCCAGTTATGAACAGCTGTGTAGATTATTTCCATCAAGTTTTTGTGTTTAAGTTGAAGAGTAGCGCCCTACGTCTGTGCTCCCACCACAGGAAAGTCCTTGACCTTTCAGGCATTTACAAAGCTGTTATGAAGAGCAATGATACTAGTTATTGACCACACTCAGTACACTACTATCATTGGTAATACGATAATGATGCCCTCTTCTTGCTCCTACAGCTCATTATATCAGTATATATCAGGATGAGTTACGTCTGCTACAAATATTAGCTGAGCTGTGGTTATGTGTAGTAACTATTTTTGGTTACTTTCTCTCCTATAAAGTTCAGCTTTGCCGTGGTCCAAAGCTGCCACCTCTAACAAGGATTTCCCTCACATTGCAGGTATTTCCATATGAGGGGACAAATCTTGTGTTAGCTAGAAGATGGCTGTTTATGAGGTGGAGAATCCTGTGTGAGTATCAGGTGGTATTTCAAATACGAGATGGCAGCTTTGGGCCATGGTACAGCTGACCTTCAATTAGAGAGAATACATTCCGCAATGTTTTCATTTCTGTAACCGCATTGGATGAAACTTCGTCAGGGTTCTTCACAATTAGAAATCGTTTGTTGCAACTGCAGCAAGAAAGATTTGCACTCATGCTGCCACACATCTAGTCTTATACCAACAGCTGCATTCCTATCAACATCAAATCATACGTGCCATGATGTGCTACTTATAAGGCGCTTACTCGGCATCATCATCACTCTGCCATTGGACAACAGTGGCAGCAGTGCTCCAATCACAGCACAGTATTCTGCGGCTGCACCAGAGACCTTACCGAGATAACAAGGCTACCGGAATTTACGAGTTGTCATCCTACAACACTCTCTGTTCAAACACTTTGGTGTGTGTAGCTCTGAATGTGGTTAGAATCTACTTGTCTACGCTAGATCTACTGCATAGCCAGGAAGCTGGGTTTCATCTCGAATACAAAATATTGTTGGGATTTCGCACTGTAGAAGCTGAACAGTTACCTTTTTATGCTTTGGGGTGAAAACCACACCGTTATTATCGGTCTTCATTCAATGTCGTGTTTTTTATACTATATTGGTGAATTTGAATGTCCTTTCAGAAGTGTCTGTCTGTCTGTCTGTCTGTCTGCCAGCATTCTGGCAACAAGAAGATCATAAGCAAGTTATAGCGATACCATTCTGGATGTAGCAACCAAAAATGTGAAGAACCAGATGTATAATCAGCTGTGGCAACATAGAGAAGAAAATCGCTGTGGTTACGTTTCTGAATTGAAAAAAAACTAGTCAAAACATACATTCTGAGTCTAGTGCATGTAAGTATGTGTAAGTGCATGTAAGTATGCTATGCATAGCTGTTTGTATAAAACAAGATACCTGTGACAGAGATATTACTGCTTGCACACCTTATCACACTCTGGTACTGGCTATTTTCGTTTACTTGATAAAGCATAGTTTTGCTGCCTCTTCCAACCCTTACGCAATCATGGTAGTCAGGTTTGTCAGAGCCAGCCTTCTATATGACATATACTTCGACAGACACTCAATGTATACCTTGATACATGTCAATGTGTTCATCATTTATTACCTTCAGCTGTATTTCAGGTGTTTCATTTGTACAGCTTGCACTGATGTTGATGTTTTTCTGGCTTTTGTCATTCTCCCGTTGATATTCATGCATCAGCATGAGGGGGAAGGCGTGCGCGTGAGCGGGAGGGTGCAGGAATGCGCGCACATATGCGGGGGAGTGAGCGTGGGAGTGTGCGCGGGAGTGAACGCGGGAGTGAGCGCGGGAGTGAACGTGGGAGTGTGTGCGAAAATCAACAGCAGAATGACAAAAACCGTTTTTCTTACTTCCTCCTCACTATTTATTTGACTTGTCACAGCTGTTGCTCCTATTGATAAGTTTACGAAGACAGGAAACACTAAAGGTCTTAGAAGCCAGTAAATAGAATCTGGTTGGATTTACAGCATCATGAATTCGATGTAGCGGCATTTTGGCTCTTCCACCTTATGCCTAATAACTCGGCTGTTTGAAGTAATTTTGTTCATGTACTGTAAAACAAGATTCCTGTTGTTATTTGGTTGTTTTGCTATTGTCAATATGATATGATGTACTTTAAGATTGTTATCAATTTTACAGGAGGAGAATGAAGTTGATTTATCTATTACATCATATAAGTGAAGGGTCTGGACCAGAGAAATTTGGCTAAACTGAAAGATTTTGACCAATAGAATGGCCACTATCGAAATTTTACCCAAGGCTGTCGAGATCACAGTGTACTCCTGCTCATGTTTTTTTGTGTAGGTCTTTGGCTAGCATTTCCCAACATCAAATTCTACAGGATTGTTGTTATTGTTCCTTTGAGTATGGGCATGTGTAGTCCCTAGTGAATAAAAACATGAAGAACATGAATGATTGAATGAGCGAATTGTGCTAAGCTTTTGTGACGGAATACATTTTATGAAGATGATTTGGCTGCAAGATGCGAACTCAGGTAGAGGAGGCGAAAAGTAGAGGAGACAAAAGGTTTTCAACGATTGAATGGTCAGGGTTTGTGGGCGAATGATGCAGAAGGCGTATCAAACCATAGAGCAACGTTCTCTATGAACAGCTTGAGCAGTTTGATAGAATTTTATACATCTCTCCTGTATGCCTGCCTGTCCTATATAAGTTGTTAGTATCCATCTACTAAGCTCATTTCAGTCATATGAGTTCTCACTCATAAGAAATATATCCAGTAATAGAACGAAATCAGCACTCAAATATCTCTTATAATTGACTATATCCATATATCCATATACAACTGATTTGATGCTCCGCGATTCGATGGGTCAGAGTTGGAGGAAGACAACTCCGCTACCGGAAACGCGGCATGACCGATGTTATATAGGAGCCTTGTAATCTCGGTAAGGTCTCTGGCTACATTACATTTGGTAACCGCATTACGCAATCACTGGCAGCAGGGAGGTGACTGCTGCGTAAATATGAGCGTCCTGTGCCCCGCTGGAACTGTGTATGGTCAAGCGTATTTATTTACTAGTGCGAGAACTTTCGTAACAAAGTTTTATCTAAGTTGATGTAGGGGGTGTAGAGAGCAAACAAGGCTGCAACCATTGAGTAAATACTGTAGAGTAGAATGTCTTCGCGCATGAAAATATTTGGGATAATGCCAGATAATTTGAGTGGAAAAGTTTTTGCGAGGGAAAAGTTATTGCAAAACTTTGTGACCACCTATAATCGTTATATAGCCAATTAAATATTTTGTGATCGTATCTTTTTGGGATTGTGAAATTCATAGGTTCACAAAAAATTCCCTCGCAAATTCTACATTTCTTCATTTTCCGAGAAAACATACCAATATTTTAACACAAATATTCACGTTCTCGAATTAGTCAATGGTCTCTAGTAATACATTACATTAGTAGTTACGGATGCAATGAGCGTGTCGACAGCGTATATTGCTGGTACAAAGATAAGTTATTATCTAGTATATCTACATCTCCAGTACATATGTACCTACAGAAGCTTACCTATGAGAGAACTAGGCCGATTGCTGGAGGTTCTTTTACGGGTGTGAGAAGAAATCCTATGAAAGTATCTCCTATTTCGCAGCAACGACGGCAACTTGTGTCACGTTTAGAAGCATTCAGATTCATTTTTTATTCTTATGCATTGATATCGTGTTTTATCATAAATAAGTTGGCAAAACATGCAGTGATTTCTGATTATCTATAACTATGTATTTCCGTCCATAACAGCGATCATATGTGGCAGTAGCGTTTCTCCATCCATCTCTGTTGCGTAGGTGACTGCTGTGGGGGTGGCAGCTGTGGGGGGGAATCTATCCAGACAGGTCACTCTTTCACACATGATGTTCTTGGAGGAATGATGGAGCAGCGGAGTGCGATTATGTGTGGGATGTAGACGGCTGCACTGAGCAACGATAAAGCCATGGCGAGCAGGAAGCCCGGAGAGTAGGAAGCGTAGACGGAGTACGTGAACGCTAAAATTAGACAACAGAAATAGTATCATTGGAGTTGATATATTGAAGAGGAAAAATACAATGAGAAAATGGAAAAATTAGACTTTGAAGGTGCTGCTTATGTGTGGCAAGAAAACGATCATAAAGATTTTACATGAAAGCCTACCTTCAGACCTTCAGACCTAGAAATTATATTGAGAGCACGGAACTAATGTGTAAGTGACGGGAAAACTATGAAAAAATAGTATTTCGTTACTTCTTCACAACATGGAGGAGCCTTGACCTTTCCAATTATCAACCTATCAGCTTTCTGAGGAAACTTTTATTGGTCAGTTTTCATCTCACTCACCGACAATTGGAGGAGTGACTGAAGATCCTAAACCAAACGCCAGCATCTCAAGGCCAAATATTAGACCTATCTTCTCCTCGCCGTGCATCTCAAGTATCGTGGGGCTGGCGAAGCATGTTGTGAGGCTGTAGCCTAGTATGATCAACACTCCACCAATCACGAAGCTGAAAATATCAGTAAGTTGTGATGTTTCTCGTTGATTTCCCAGGAAACAGGAAATAGCTCTCTTTTCACAGGTTGAACTTTGGTAACAAGTATTCCTGGTTCGGTCAGGGATTCTGCAGAAGTCCCTAAGGAAATTCCTCACTTTAAACAGCAGTCATTGAGACCTCTTGAAAATTTTCAGGTGCCGATTCCCTCAGAGACTTCTGCAGGGACCTCTCCTGATCTTCTCTGTGATTTCTTCAGAACCCCTGGCCTAACCAACAATACTTGTTACCAATGTTCAACCTGTGAAAAGAGAACTATTTCCTATTTCCTGGTATTATCTGAACTTCAAAAAGAGTTTGTGGGAGCAAAGAAGGAATTTATGGGATGGCGTTGATGCTATAAGGTCAGGGTTCACATACTGGTGGAAAAGTTGTGAATACGCAATCACAGCCAATCCAGCTGCTGTTATCACATTCCCACCAACCAAGTAGAAAACAGCTGGACACTTCGCCCACAGTCCTGTAATACCATAACGCCTAGGACATCACAAACAGGACGATATCAGCGAGGAGGAGAGGAAGATGACGTACCTAATGCAGAGCAGCCGATCCTGCCCACTGTACCCATGGCGCCACTTATAGTCAGGATCATCGACGTCTGCTGAGAGGTTAGGCCATTCAGTTTGGCGAGATCAGGGAAAAGAACGAAGAACACCGACATGGCACTTCCCCACAGTAGATTGCCAGTCACCAGAGCACCCACTCTCCAATGAAGTATTGGTTTTATCGAATTACACAGCCCACGGTTAGGAGGGGAGACTGCTGTTTCTGTTTCTATGGACTCAAGTTTTCCTCCGAGGCTAGAGTAGGACTCACTGCTCTCAAATGAATGTTCAAGATCTGACTGAAGCTTTGGAGATCGCGGAGGTCTGATCATAGCGGCGAATAGGCAGCCCTGCATGACAATCAAGACTTTTCATCTGAGGAAAGTGTGATTATGCAGAAACTGATAGAGTAAAAAGAGCAGCAGGCACAACAGTATTAGTCATCATTGTTCACGATGTATATACAAAGTCTCCAAACCAAATGCTTTCAAATCAAATATCATCTGCTGGCTATATAGTACATATAATGCACATATGTGTCCATGATATCGTCCATGACATTGTGCTAAAAACCCAAAGAAGCCTTGAATCTGATCTGAAGTCAGCCATAGTTGCCAGTTAGATGTGTACCTGAATGCAGATGGCTGCCACTGCCATGTTTGCGTCTCTCCATCCGTATTGTTCAATCAGTGGCGTGAGCATCGGCGGTGCGCACATCACAGTGATACTGGCTGGAACAGTGACTAGGCACAGCGCAACTACTCGATACCTCTTGAAGTAAAGAGCTGGAATCACTGTGGCAGGAACGCCGATGAACGCTATGGAAGCACCTGCAGCATACCCAGTAGCTGTAGAGGTCAAGGCTGTCTGGTGAATCAGGGATAGGAAAGTTCAGTCAATTACCGGTGAGAGATCCGTATGTCACAAACAGCAACTCAAAGTGATCAGCTATGGAGGCAGCAGCTAACGATGCTCCAGCCCCGATGCAGCCAATCATAACAGCCGCTCGAGGACTTGTCTTCTCCATCACAACAGCTGCCAGAGGACCTGCGTGGATGACACACATATCATTCCTACATCTGTACCAGTCTAATGACAACTACGTATCATAATCTCAGGCTACAGTGTACCTAGTAAGTACCTAGTAAGTATGTGAAAGCCACTTGAGAGCTACAGATCCACGACGTTGTGTATTCTCCTCTCTCATAGCCGTGGAGAAATTCCACATAGAATATGCCAGACGAGGAAATAGGAATGCCATAGATGATTTGAAAGAAGCAGCAGCACAGCAGGACAACCCATGCATACCAACCATCGATATCAGGGGAGACAAACCTGAAATCATTACGACAATAATTACTAAGTATGGAGCGGAACCATAACGAAAGGTTTGAGATGACTGACTCTGATGGGAGAGAAGTAGCTGTGAGATTCTGTGACTCCTCTCCGACATGTAGATGTGCCAGGCTGGCGATGGATGAGTAGATGAGTGAGTTCGACGTCCATAGCTTCTGTTCTGTATTTTTTGATGATGGCAGGATTCTGTTCCTGAACGGGTTATCCAACTTCTCCACAGACTGAGCTTTGGAATCATTATCTCGGTCTTTTGTCTCGACTTCCATCCTGACTGTTAATCGGCTCACACCAAACTGACAGCAACTTTACCCCCACTGGCTGAAACATAGAAAGCAGCCCAAGTTGATTGGTGGTGACAATATGACACGCTCCTGCCAGTAGTTGAGACATCAGCTTACGTAAAAAATGGCAATGGTTTGGAATTTCCAATGATGAAATGTTATTCTAAGAAATATCAGTCGTTTGTGAGTATATTACCGATGTGAAGCATAGCACTCTCCGTCAGGAATGAGCGACCAACTAACTCTTATCAGTATTTCTATCCTTCGAGTTGAATAGACTTTAATATGAACCGAGAGGTTACTCGATAGGTTCTGCCCTAGTTTGCTTCTAGCATAACAAGTCAGAAGGATGACCTTAAGGCACCCGTTGCCTACTATAAATAGACAGGTTTCCAGCTATTCTTGGTCACAGCTCAGAATTTGGAGTTGTCTTCACCATGAGAGAACCAACTCGCCCTAGTCATAAGGTGACTTTGCACAAGAGTTGCAATTGCTCCCTAACTATTAGGAGTACATAGCTGTTCCCTAACTATGTTTATCCGATGCCTATGCACTTCATTTTGAGTAGATTAGAATAGCATTATTGCCCTCAGGATGAAAATAGACCTTGACCTTCGACCGGTCAGCAGGGTCATGAGGAGACTGACAGCTCCCGCAGCTAATCATCAAAGCAAGTACCGTTATTAAGCGGAAGATGGTGATTTAATACCTGTAATCTGATTAGCCCACTGCAAGATCCGTAGCGCCTAGGCTACCCGTATTAGCTTACTGAACGTCGATGCTGTAGGATGGAGATCAGTTTTTGACTCTTACCTTATACTCTAAATAGATGTGTAAGGAACAGCAGTGAGGCGAGGCGATAGCGAGGCTTCACTAAAAATACTCTTGAGTAGATGATAGCTACTAGCTATAGTCCATAGCTATGATAGGGGAGAACATAGAGGAAGAATACTAATACCAATACTACAGCGTACCAGAAGGTTTCATGTTCTATTGATTCACTTCTTATTGAAATGTACTCCTGCCCCACGTTCTAGGCTGATACGTGTCTCCCTCCAATACATCTTATGACAGTGAAGAAATGGATAGTGTATAGTTGAGTTTCAAAGGGGCTTTAGTTCGCACTCCTGATATTTGTATATACCGGCGTCAATTATCCTACCCGTGATCTAGTGCTCTCTAACCGCCCAGCAAGCAAAGTTGTTTTCAATAATAAAACATTTCACTGAGACGTAACGAGCTGGGAGCATTGAATGCGGGTTAGCAAGAATGGCAGAGTGCATCTACATGTCACAGGCCACAAGAGTACTATGGTATACTGCTTATGCGAGGTGCATGGTGTCTCGCCCATGAGAGCGTGGGGTCAACAAACGCTGCTTTGGAGAATAGTGAGCTGCTGAGGTGTAAATGTGGAAATACCTAGTAACTGATGATGCAAGTCTGCAGTTTGAATTTTCTCATTCACCAACCGTCATTTGAGAATAGCACATGACAAAATCTCCATCAAAGTGAAAGTGAAAGTGAAAGTGAAAGTGAAAGTGAAAGTGAAAGTGAGAGTGAAAGTAATAGGCAGTATGTATAAATAGAACACCCTTTCACGAAAAACCTGTAATCCCCGATCTAGAGGTAAAATTTGACGATTTTGGGAATTTGTACATATCGCACCATCGCACGCATTGTACATGCACAGTATTAGAACGATGGGTTGGAAGTATTCAGTGGTGAAGGAGCGATCAATCCTCAGCTGCCATCCGGAGCTGCTGACTTACCACAATAATATACATCTTAATTCTTTTGTACTTACGCTCTACGTAAATACCTGTACACTAAATGATGTTGTTTAATTATTCCAGGTATTTCATGGATTTCTGACTAAATTGGAAATGAAAATCACCAATTAATTTGTATGATGCCTGAAAATGAAAATTACCAATTAGTTCATAAAATACCTGAACACGTATGGCAGCTACCGCCTTGTTTGCGTCTCTCCATCCGTATTTCCCAATCAATGGCATGAGCAGCAGCGGTGTGCACAGTACCGCTATACCAGCCAGACTACTACCACTTCATACTTCCAGGAACCAAAAGTTGTTGGTGTGAAGAAATATGTAGGTGTCCATGTGTAAGTGTAGATGTGTAAGTGTAGATATGTATGCGTAGATATGTAAGTGACGAGCTATTCAAGCTGTCATGCCCGATTCCCCATCATTACATTGATGGTACTATTACAGTGTCTATGCAGTATGACTCCTCTCATCGTTACTACAGATATTGACATTCTGCTGCACAGGCCTTTGTCGGCTCGATATGCCTAATAAAAGAGTCTGTCTGTTAACGATGTTACACTCCTTGTACTAGTCATCTCGGTCACAAGGCTGGGCTGTCAACAGTGGCATTGCCTGACACCCTGAGCAGGCAGCATTGAGTTAGTTTACTCACATGGAAAGGAACAACTTGTCATTTTCCCACATTAGCTGCTACATCATCCAACGACATGACTGTGACAGCAGTGCACCGCTGCCATCATCATACAGCATCTATAATTTGCAATGGGAATTCAATCTGCACATTCACACTTTAGATGATGAGGCAAAGCAGAGCCTACCATCTGTTTAGAAGCAGGACACTATTGAATAACCACTAAACACAACCACATGGAGAATTCATTCACTATCTACTCTAGTTCTTTTGACACACCGTCAAACTTCAGACAAGCAAATTTCTTTACTCACTACAAAACAAGCAACTCTTTACATTTCTGCTGCTAAAGGAGTTTATAGAAGGATCGAGAGGATTGCGATGCGAGGCTGTGTCTGAGACGTATAGACAGGAGCTTCTCAGCTTCTCAGGAGCTAAAGTTCAACACCTTTAGCAGCTTATCATCCCTAATACACTATTGAACTTCTGTCAACAACACTCACAATCTACTACTGATTCATACAATCATGGCCTCATAGCCTGCAGTCACAAAGTGCAAAGGAACCTTGGTTAGAGTCTTAACTCAGCTTGAAAGGTGGTTAATTGCAAATTAAAAGTGCAAATAGGCATGTAAGTATATAAGCGTCACGATATGACGGATTGACATATCATTCACTTTCTTGTCATTCTAAAGTATGATCCACACAGAAACTCACACCTCTGTTGTTGTCTTTATCACCACATGGTCGTAAAGTAGAACAGTTCAATCTTTCTCAAGCAAACTAAAACACTAAACTGCTGGCGTATCTACTACGATGAACGTATACCACGCTTGTAACAAGCGATTTCAGCCTGCAATTATTACATGAACACGCACGTGCTGTGCCTTTATATCTCAAAGTTATAAATCAATACTAGCATATAGGGATTTATCTCCACTGGAGTGTGCTGCTGCGCTAGTAAATACCGGTATATACCGGTGTATCGATCGGTGTTTGGTAGCATCACGAACCATACGCCGTAAAGCGCGGTGTATTGTGCACACGTTGCTAAGAAACCCAAGGCCGAATCTCGGTCAGGGCTTTAAATAACCCAATAAGATTCGAGCAGTAAAACGAGCCCATAAATCTTGTGTGCTCAAATTCTATCGAGCCCGATGCTAGAGTGCCCGAATGCTTTCTATCTCATGAACATGGGCTACGAAATTAAGTTCTTACTTCACACCTGGACTGACTCAAACGTTCAGCTGTATTTTATTTATGCTGATCCATATAATCGATGGTGAACCAAAGGTGAACAAAGCAGTTAGTACCTCGCCTTTCACTCGTCCTATTCCTACCTTGTTGTACAAGCATCAGTTCTCACTAACGATGTGTGTCAGGTTTCCAAGATATATGAAGGCATTCCATTTACTGTTTTCAGTTTACTATATGTATGGTATGTGAAAGAAATAGACGAAGATGGCTGGTGACATCTGTCTGTAGATCGTTTCATATGCTGCAGGATGTAAAGAATAGGGAAACTATGTCACTATGGTAAGAAATTTTGATTGTCTGGCTAGCAGCAGTAGAAAATAATCTGGTAAGTGATGAAAATTTGCATAAATTTCACTAGAACACCTCCACCTCCAGGATATTCATGTTTTATTTATGTAAGAAAGCTTTATCCCACTGCCCCCTACCAGTTGTGTTCAGTACATGCATATCGTGTGAGCTCAGCTAAGTTTGATGAAACACGGATGATAATTGAGAAATCAACTACAAAGACTTTCTTTTCCAAGATGGCAAGGCTCCGTGAAGATTTCAAAATTGTCTTCTTCCATTTTGGCTTTGCATGGCAAATATATTTTTTCGAAGACGCTAAGGCAAAATAGTTTATGTCTAATGAAAATGATCCCCGTAGAGAGGTCCTTGTAGCATCAAAGAGCAGAAACTGCTCTGCAGTGACATGATAGCTACTAGACCAAAAACAGTGGAGGAGGATGTAAACATGTGGCTATAGCTCTACTTTATAGGAGTAGGAGTAGGAGTAGGAGATAGCTCAGTGGTAGAGCCTGCACCTCCAGATACGCAAGTGTTAAGAGGTTGTGGGTTCGAATCCCACTGAGTCCTCCTGCTGGGCCCTCATGCCACAGGTGTGCTCCGACCTGCCTAAAAATCGAGAGCAACCTGGCGCCGCATATGGCAGCCTCGCCCTTAAGGCACGTTTATTTC
>ERZ1740065.2000-NODE-2000-length-12554-cov-4.553884_pt1 | contig 12554 bp, 13 predicted proteins | sample MGYA00581738_ERZ1740065 | MGnify/ENA primary metagenome ERZ1740065 (study PRJEB43018, sample SAMN04849749) | marine metagenome | isolation source: floating plastic debris | place: Pacific Ocean | collected 2008-09-01 | study: EMG produced TPA metagenomics... | reverse complement strand
TAAGGAGGCTTCCAAAGAAATGAAAGCGTTTGAAACAAAATGTAGGCATTGGTTGATAATTTGTTGGAGGTAAGTGAATATAAAGGGCACCCCATGGGGCTTGTGCCATCGTGTACAAAGTATGGTTGTCGTATTCAGTAGTAGGCCTAGCGCTCCGTCAAGCTGGTTCCGCTAAACCATCCCAGAGGAGAATATCTTCGTAGAGCACGGTAAGGGTGGTGGTACGATTGGTTTGGGCTGCGATAAAATCTGCATCGGGAATGAGGGCGAGATTGAGAAAGGCTTTGAGTAGGCTCCGGCGACGTTCGGTAGCCGGGCTTTCCTGAAGCAGGTCATTTACCTGTTGGAGGAGTGAATTGAGTTGAGCGTGGTCGGTGGATTCAAAAGTAGATGGGGTAGTGCTAGACATTGGGTAAAAGTTTTGGTTGGATAAAGGGGAGTCCTTCGGTCTAGCAGTGACAAAGATGGGGGATAGGGAGACAGGAAAAAATGACAGTTTACACGATTTTTTGATCGCTCAGTATGGGCTTTTTCCAAAAAGTTGGACCATTAATAAGCTGAACGAAAGCAACTTGTTTCACTAGATGATAACAGTTTATTGACTTTAGCGAATGTGCCTGCTTTGCTCGGTTTGTGGTATATTTGTTATATGACGAGTCATTCGTCTAGCAATCTGATGGGCCGCAGCATTGCGGTGCTGCGGCCTTTTGTGAGCGTGGGGGCGTATGACAATTGCTAAACGGATGGCTTAAATACCACCTAGGTCTGAAATGATGATGTCGACTTGATCATCACCGCCTTTGAGTTGGCCTTGTTGATCCGTCGCAATTGTGATGAAAGTTAGGTGTTGAATCTGCTGCATACTTATCCTCTTTTGATAGAAATTGGGTAAGCTAATCTTGTATCAAGATGAATCGTTATTTACATGCGTATTGCAAAGTCCTGAAAAGTAGGGCGTAAGAATACTGGTTCATTATCCTCAGAGGCTAGAGGTCTCAGTGATGATAATTTCGTTCTGGCCACCTCTAATTTCCTGTGAATTCTGAGAAGAGATTTTAGTGGTTTTGCTTTGTACAATCTGGGAAAAGGTCATGATTACTTGTTTTGAATGATTAAATAATTACCATTCACCACTTCAAGCTATCTGCTGTAGCGAGAGTCATTTATGACTTTTTAGACCTTTTCCAATATTATTTATTGAGGCGTTTTTTTTGGTATTAATATTAAATGTTTGATAATGAGTGGTTTGTGAAATTTAATAAAGCTAAAAACCAATGCAATGAAAGATTTGCTCAGTTTAATAAAAGAAACCGTCCCCGATGGTATGACGAAGAGGGAACGTGCTCTTCGTTCCTTAGTGTTGAGAGAGCCATCTTATTCCGATCGTGCCCTGGCGCAGATTCTATGGCCCAATGATCGACACCGCATTGAATACCTCCGCCAAACCAAGCTGGCCCTCTTCCGCCACGTCGATCGCGTAATCTACGAAAGCGAAAGTACCTCAGCTTACCACCGACAATACCTCAACTGCCTGAAAACCTACCTATCCATTCAAATACTAGACTCCAAGGCCGAGTATCAGGAGATGCTTTTTTTCGCGGAAAAACTGGTGAAAAAGGCAGTCCGTTATGAAGTAACGGAAGTGGCCATTGGTACCGCTGATGTGTTATTTAGGTACTACGGAAGTGTCAAGGGGAGTTGGACCAAGGCCAAGAAGTTTCAAAAAATCATCGAAACACAAGAAGCCCTCCAATTGGCGGAACGTCGAGCCCAGCGCCGCTACGTCGAGCTGGTTGCTCACTTTGCCCGCTCCCGCCACGGCCAATCGGATACCCTGGCCCTTGCCCAGCAATACGTCCGTGAACTAGAACCCCAACTGGCAGATTACCCCAGCTTTCGTTATTGCTATTACACCTACCTCGTGCTCTCCATTGAAGCGGAGTTGCGGAGTGACAAAACAGAACTGGTACAAATCTGCCACGAAGCATTGCGGTTTTTCCAAGGCAAGACTTACCCCATTCCCAATACAGTACTCTTTCACTTTGGCTTTAGCCGCCAAGTCAACCTCGCCATCCAAACCAAAGACTACCCCTTCGCCCGCCGCGCCGTCCAAGCCGGCCTGGAACTCATGCAGCATTCCGACTTCAACAGCTCCGTCTGCCTCATCTACCAAGCCATGATCGGCTTCCACGCCGAAGACGACGAACTCGTCCGCCAGGCCATCGCCGCCAGCCAGCGCTACCGCAATTTTGCCAACCTCGCCGAACAGTGGCGCATCATCGACGCCTTCGCCCACTTCCTCGAAATCGAAAAACAAAAACCCTTTCGCCTCGGCAAATTCCTCAACGAAGTCCCCCTCTTCTCCCAGGACAAACAGGGCCTCAACATCACCATCCTCGTCATCCAAGCCCTCTTCTACATCAAACGCCGCCAGTTCGGGACCCTCATCGACCGCTGGGAGGGCCTGCAGAAATACGCCACCCGCTACCTCAAAAAAGACCACACCTTCCGCAGCGCCTGCTTCATCAACATGATCCTCGTCCTCCCCAAATGCGACTTCCACCCCACCGCCGTCCTCCGCCACGCCGAGCCCCACTGGCAAAAGCTCCTCACCTGCCCCGAACGCAACGACGTAGAGATCGTACCCTACGAACGCCTCTGGCGCGTCATCCTGTCCTGTTTGGAACAACACCAGTGGGCTTGAAGACGGACATACTTTCCAATGGACTGGCCGAATTTTTTCTCGCTTTCTCACTTTTTTTAAAATTTTTTCTAGCTGATAATCAGTAGTTTAGGTTCTTTGAAATGATGTTTATTTCTATGTATTTATGGTCCCGAATGCTTTCGGGATTTTGAAAAAAGCGTCAATGTATGGACTTTTTCTCCAGTGGGACCCAAGTAAAATATATCTCGAGAAGAAGTTTTGGTAACCTTGCGGTCGAAGCGTTCGATTGGTAAGTGTTAAGGCTGTGCCCTAAAACTTGCAAATAGGATGACGACTGGCGGCGGTGGCTTGGGTGTCCCGTATAGCTATCGGGACCACCCTCAAGACCCAAAGTCTATCCGCGATCATCCCCAAAAGCCAAAGAATGCCGCAGAACGCTAAACTTTCGAAAGATATAAATGTATTATACTTTCAAGGCCGTGGTAAGCAATACCATCTGGCCCATTTATCCGTTGTCAATACGGTGTGCTGACTTTTCCCGTCTGAGCGATTCGCCCACGTCGTTTTGTCGGTACGATCGAATCCATAATCTCAACCATCAAAATTACCAAGAGCGATGACTACTGGGGGTATGAATAAAATGCAAATTGCCAATCAAGATACCGTAGGACCACTACCAGCGGAGCATCCGCGGGTCCGGAAGCAAAAAATCGGTGTCCTCCTACTCAATCTGGGTACGCCCGACGCCACCGACTACTTTTCGGTCCGGCGTTACCTGTCCGAATTTCTGAGCGATAAGCGCGTGATCGATTATCCCTCCTGGCTGTGGCAACCCCTCCTCCAGGGCATCATCCTCACCTCCCGCCCCTTTCGCAGCGGGGCCGCCTACGCTTCCATCTGGGACCAACGGACCAACGAATCCCCCCTGCTGGTGTACACCCGCTCCATCGCCGAAAAGATGAGTGCCGAATTTGAGGCCAACGACAACATCGTCATCGAGTTCGGCATGCGCTACGGCAATCCCTCTACGCCCAAAATGATCAAATCCCTCCTGGATCAGGGCTGTACCAAAATCTTGCTCTTCGCGCTCTACCCCCAGTACAGCGCCACCACCACCGCCACGGCCTACGACAAGGCCTTCGATTACCTCAAAACCATCCCCCGCCAGCCCGCCATCCGCACCGCACCGCCCTGGCAAGACGACCCGGCCTACATCGAGCTGCTGGCCCAATCCATCCAGGAAAAACTCGACGAACTGGAAAATCCCCCGGAGTACATCCTCACCTCCTTCCACGGCCTGCCCAAGCGCTACCTCCTGCAGGGTGACCCCTACCACTGCCTCTGTGCCAAGACCTCCCGGCTGGTCCGCGAAAAACTGGGCTGGCCCGAAGACCAATGGATCACCACCTTTCAGTCGCGCTTCGGCCCCGAAGAATGGCTCCAACCCTACACCGACAAGACGATCGAAAAACTGGCCCACGACGGCGTCAAACGCATCGCCATCGTCTCACCCGCCTTCGTCTGCGAATGTATCGAAACCCTCGAAGAAATCGCCATGGAAGCCCGCGATGAGTTTTTGGAGAACGGTGGGGAGGAATACACCTACATCCCCTGCCTCAACGATCGGGACGAACACATCCACCTGTTGAGTAACTACGTACGTCGCGAATTGCAAGGGTGGGTTTGAGGGCCCCCAATCCTACTTAGCGCTACCTGAGCAAAATGAGGGGATGCTCATTATGGATTTGGTGGAAATTGCGCCTCAAAATGTTGGACAAAAAAATAAAAGGTACGATTACGTAGCGGGTTGTTTAATCGCTTTTGCGTGTCGTGAATCATTCAAACTGACCAGTAATTACCAAGGGTTTCTGACCTTTGAATCAAAGACCAAACTGATGGCTTGGTACAAGACCCATTATTACGCACAGGTGGCAATGGGGCAGAAGATGTTCATCGAGCCCGCGGGTGGACACAACCTAATCTTTATTTGAAAAGAAATAAGTAGACCATGAAAAAGCAAACAGCCGTACCGAATAGTGGGGTCCTAACTACTGCCATGGACGTCAAGTCCAAGGAGTACCGGGAGTTCCAGCTGTTCCTGTCCCAGCGGGCGGAGGCCCGGAGTGAGGAGCAGAAAGTAAAGATGGAACTGCTGTCGCTCCAAATAAAGATCGAAGACTATTTGCGTATGGAGGCGGGAAGCGGCGAAATCATTACCGTGGGCCAATTCCTACGCCTGTACCTGGAACGACTCGGGATCAAACAAACCAAACTGGCCCGTTACCTGGGGCTCAAACCCTCCAATTTCAGTAAGATATTATCCGGCAGTCGAAAACTCAACCTAGAGCTGTCCCTCATCCTGGGCCAAATATTTGAGCTGGATCCCCAATTGTGGATGTCCATTCAACTCAAAAATGATTACGAGGCATTGAAGCATGCCAAGGGTGCGGCCTACCAAAATTATTGCCTGGGGGACCTGGTAGAGTACCGAAAAAACCAAGATTGACCAGATCAACAGCCTTGTTTTCTTGGATCAATCGAATTAAAAGCGTATCTTGTGAAGCTGAATCAAAGCGATAAAACTTAACATGAATAACTAAAATTCACATCACCCGGGAACCGTCCCGATTATCCCGTTTCCTCAATCGCAAGAACTGACATAACAACGACCTCCTCGGGAGGTCAGGATACTGCGCATTTGCTAGATCGCTCGCGATCTAGAAACCAATTATTTATCCTAATTATCTTTAAAAATTGAATTACTATGATCAAATTAAGACGTTACATTTTGTTGCTATCCTGCTGCCTACTGGCCAGCCCCTTTGTGAATGCGCAAAAGGCAAAATTCAAAAATAGTGTCGCCACCGTTCAAAAAACGCGTCTCCCCCGGCACTACGTAGACCCCGCTAATCGAACCTACAACCTGTTTAAAAAAGGTACCTACTCCACCAATGTCGAAACCCACGAAAAACGCATCTTCGGCTGGACCCTGGATCAGGAGAATCCCAATCTTAAGGGCGTGATCAGCATCTATGGCTTTTCCATTGGCAAGGCCCGACGCAACTCGCAGAAAAAGGAAAAGAAAGACAAAGATGGCAACGTGACCGAATCCTGGACGGAGTACACCTACACCGCTTCGGCGGAGGGTCGGGCTACGCTCTACATCTACGGCGAAGACAACCGCTTCGAGTACGAGCGCAAAAAGCGGAAGAAGTCCAAGGCCGAGCTCAACCGGGAGGCAGCCGAGGCGGCCCAAAAAGAGGACCTGGCCGATAATCCCTTCCTCTCCTCGGAAGACATTTCCGAGGCGGAAGAAAGTGACATCGGGGAAAATGCCGGCTTGGACGGCGAAGCGCTCCAACTGGTCAGCACGATCGACCTGGACATCACCGAGGAGGTGACCACCGGTGCCCACCGCTCCGCCACCGCCGCCTACAACGAGTACCGGGAAAAACGGCGCCCCCAGCTGTTCGACTTCCGGGCCAAGTACCCCGATATGGCCTACAGCAACGCCATGCGCCAACTCAACTACCTCTACGGATACACCCCGGTCAACAGCCGAATCTACCTCCGGGCGATGAAGTCGGACAAGCACATCGAATACTAAAAGTTGAACGATGCGTTACAGGCCACCCAGACCCTGTTCAAAGCCTTCCTCTACAACGAATCCATCGCCGACAAGCAAGCCAAGTTCGATCCCATCATCGACTACTACGCCCGCCTCGTCGACCGCTTTGCCGATAGCGATCGCAAGGCCAAAAAGATCAAGTACGCCGCCTTCCAAAACCTGACGAACATCCTCTTCTACTTGGATCGCCACGACGAGCTGATCAGCCTCTGCGAAGGCCAGCTGGATTCGAAGGTGCTCGATAAGCAGGCCAAGCGGATGTTGGAAAAGTCGGAAAAGCTCCGGGCGCACCTCGCCTTCCACCGCGTAGAAACCTGTCACTTCGAAAGCATGGAAGAGATCGCTGAGGACGAGATGGAAACCGAGGAAGTAGTCGAAGAGGAAGCCGTAGTGGAAGGAGCGGAATAAACGCCCGAAAATTTACTGGCACCAGGCGGTGCAGGCGACGAAAAACCTAGGTTTTCTCTATTTTCGTCGTCACCGCTTCTTTTTTCCAGGGGTAGCTCTGGGTTTGGTCCTGGTAATGCAAAACGGCATCGTGTACGGTCAGGAATTGCCGGTCGGTACCGATTTTTTTCAACAGACCGTTCTGCGCCAACTGATCGCGGGCGGGACCAATCAGTCCGCAAAAGTATAGGGTGATGTTGCGATTGCTGAGAAAGACCTGAAACTGTTCGAGGGTCCGCAGACCACTGCTGTCGACGGTGTGAATTTTAGAGGCATCGAGGATGACGCATTCGATCCGATCTTCCGCCTGGTCGATCAGCTCTTCGAGGGTATCGGTAAAGTGTAGGACATTGAAGTAGTAGAGGGCATTGTCGAAGCGTACGATCAGACAGTGGGGGATGGCCTGAGCCAGCGGGAAGCGCTCCAGGTTGCGGTAGTACTGGGAGTCGGGCAACCGGCCCAGGAGGGCGACGTGGGGGCGGGCGTTTTGGTACAGCACGGTGAGTACCGCAAAAAAGCCCCCCAGGAGGATGCCATCGCGCACCCCCAGGATGATGGTGGCGCTAAAGGTGAGAACCGCCGCCCAAAAGTCGGGGCGGTGGGTATCCCAAAGCTGGCGAATTTCTCGGTAGCTGAATAAGCTCGTGACCGCCAGTAGGATGATGGAGGCCAGGATGGCCTTGGGGAGGTAGTAAAACAACTGGCTGAAAAAGAGCAGGGTCAGGGCCATAAAAACTGCACTGACGATGGAGGACATCTGGGTTTGGGCACCACTCTGAAAATTGACGGCCGAGCGCGAGTTGCTCCCCGACGCGGGTAGGGCCTGGAAAAAGGCTCCCCCAATCTTAGAAATTCCGTAAGCGATCAATTCCTTGTTGGCGTCGAAGTAATTCGAGTTGCTTTTGACCGACCAGAATTTGGCGATTCCCACCGATTCGACCATACTCAGAAAGGCCAGTAAAATGGCCGTGGGAAGTACCGCCTGAAGGTCGGCCCAGCTGAACCACAGCAACTGAAAATGGGGCAGGCCCTGTGGCAATTCCCCCACAATTTCCACTCCCTTGGTGTCCAATTTAAAAAAGATCGCCGCCGCAATGGCCAGTACCGCCGCAATGAGCCCGCCCGGAATGGCCCGGTGAATTCTCCGAAAGAGGTAGATGAGCGCCAAACCCCCGATACAAAGGGCAAAGGTCAGCGGATGAAACTGGTCCAAGTTGCGGCCGACGTAAGTCCAGGTTTCCAGTAGGGAGGGCGAACGCGGAATGTCAAAGCCCAGGAGGTATTTGAATTGGCTCGTCCCGATGATGATGGCCGCGGCCGAGGTAAAGCCGATGATGACGGGGCGCGACAAAAAGCGGATCCAAAAGCCCAGCCGAGCGATGCCAAAGAGCAGTTGGAGCAGGCCTACGATCAGCCCGGTTAGCAGGACGTATTTTACAAAGCTGGCCGTCTCGGGCTCGGCCACCTGCGAAATGCCTTCCATGAGCAGTAGGGAAGAGATCGCGGCGGGGCCGATCGAGAGGTGCATCGAGGTGCCCAGCAGGGCGTAAAGCAGCAAGGGGACCAAGCCAGCGTACAAGCCGTAGATCGGAGGAACACCCGCCAGTAGCGCGTAGGCCATACCCTGAGGGACGAGGATGACCAGAACGTTCATTCCCGCGGCAAAGTCTTTCTTAAACAATCCGAAAGAATAGTCGGATAGCCATTCGAGCGAGGGAATCAAGGATCGAAGGAAGTGCTTTTTTTTCATATCTCCCGGGTCTAGTGAAAGACGAGGTGCAGCAGGACCAGCGAAGCCGCCAAAACCGCTCCCATGCGCAACAATTCCGGGGAATCGTACTGGATCAGTTCTTTCCACGAACGGAAGCCGTGTCTACCACTCATCGCCAGGGCAAAGGTAAGGGCAATCAGGATAACCCACATGGCCCGGACGAAGTAATTCATATCGGGAAACATCCAAATGATGACTAAGTGCAGTGGAATGGTACTCAGAAAGCCGATAAGGGTCGCCCTGCGGTTGGGAGTGACGGCAAAAGCAGCTACGCAAATCAGCACCACAATGCCACAGTTGATGTAGTAGCGCAGTTCATTGAGGGTATGGGTAAAGGCCGCCCCGGGGTTTTCAAACTTGAAGTAAAGCAGCACCAGCCCCATACTCACCCCCGTAAACAGGGTGACCAGAATGGTATTTTTACCCGCCTGAATCACCTGGGCATCACTGGCGTCCGGCCGGAGGTAATCCTTGTAAATGTCGATCGACCAGAGGGTGGCCAGGGAATTGAAGGTGGAATCTACCGTACTCATCAGCGAGGCAAACAGGGCACAAAGGATGATGCCCTTGACACCGGTGGGCAGGTAGGTCTTGACCAGGTAGGGAAAGGCCATGTCCGGCTCGGCCAGCCCCCCTTCTCCCAAAATGCCGTACAGGGCAATGCCCGGTACCACGATCAAAACCGCCATGACGTATTTCATCACCCCCCCCGCCATCAAACCAATCTGCGCGTGGCGTAGGCTCTTGGCCGCCAGCGAACGCTGCATGATCGTCTGGTTGGCACACCAGTAGTTGATGTTCAACAAAAACAGTCCAAACATATGTATCCACGGCAGCTTCGGATGATCGGCCGGAAGGTAGAGGTGCATGAGTTGGGGCGTCTATTCGTACAGTTGCGACCAGCACCCAAAGTGGCGCAGGGCGACGAAGAGCACCACAAAGCCCCCCGTGAGCAAGATGGTAAACTGGATGATATCCGTTTTGACCACCGCGTTGAGGCCCCCTAGGTAGGTGTAGGTAGCCGAGAAAATGCCCAAACCGATAATGATGACGCTGATGCGCGTAATGCGGTCGGGACTGATAAAGGCCAGAAAATCAGCAAAGACCAAATCCGCCGCGTAAGCCCCCCAGAATAGGGCCGCCCCCAGGGTGATGGTCGAAAAGATCAGTAAATTGGCCAGGCTGTAGAGCAGGCCCACCGTCTGGCCCAGCCGCTTGCGGATGTACTGCGTCACGGTGATGACCCGTTCCTTGAGAAAGAGAGGGACGAAGATAAAGGCCGCCATCAAGATGCCCTGTACCGCATTGATTTCCAGGCTGGCCTGCGCCAAACCGTACAAATAGGCGGAGCCCATCATCCCCAAGAACTGATAACCGTTGATGTTCGTCGCAATGCTCGACAAGGCAATGGAGGGCCAACGGAGGTTGCGCGAGCTCAGAAAATATTCCTCCACCGTAGCGTCTTCCTTGACCCTACCGGCAATGGCTACCAAAAAAATGGATACGAAGTAGACGATGACAATTCCTAGGTCCAGCATGGGCGTGCGAGTCGTTTTGGGTTAGGAGCGGATACCGGCCGCCAGGGGCGTTGGTGGAGCGGCTTGGGGCTTGCGGCCCTGTACCTCCGGCATCGAAAAGGTCTTTAATTTAGGCAGTACGTAGTTGGCAAAAAGCTTGCACTCGCTGGCGTGCGGGTAGCCCGAAAAGATAAAGGCCCGAATCCCCATGTCCAGGTAGCGTTGAATCTTGGCCAGCACCTGATCTGGATCACCCACGATCGCTCCGCCACAACCCGACCGCGCCCGGCCGATGCCCGTCCAGAGGTTCGGCTCGGCAAAGCCATCGTCCGTCGCCAACTTGCGCATCTCCGCCTGGCGGGCCACGCCGTAGGACTTGGCATCCAGGGCCCGCTCTCGAATCTCGACGCCCTTGTCCGCATCCTGATCGATGTACTTCATCAGTTGGTGCGCCGCCGCCCGCGCTTCCGTCTCCGTCTCGCGGACGATGACGTGCATCCGCAAGCCAAAATCTACCTTCCGACCGTAGTCAGCCGCCTTGTCACTCATATTTTGCATCAGCTCCTGGATCCGCGTTTCCGTCTCGGGCCACATGAGGTACACATCGCAGTGCTCGGCACAGAGGTCCACCGCGGCGGGGGAGTAGCCCCCGAAGTAGAGCAGCGGCCCCCCGTTCTGCTGGTAGGGCCTTACGGGGTCGGTGGTGGCCAACTGAATATTGTAAAACTCTCCCCGGTAGTCGATGTAGTCCTGGGTCCAGCCCTGCTTGAGAATCTCAATGACCTCGCGCGAACGTTGGTAGCGGGCCGCCGATTCGAGCTTGGTACCCGGCAGGTCCGAAGAAATGATATTGATGGTCAGGCGACCCTTGAGGAGGTGGTCCAGCGTAGCGATGGCCCGACCGAGCATGGGGGGGTGGACTTCGCCACAGCGGATCGCCGCGAGGAGGTTGATCTGCGAGGTGAGGGGCGCAACGGCCGAGGCGAAGGTCAGTGTATCCTGCCCCACCTGATAGGACGACGGGCACAAAATATTGCGGTAGCCCAGCCGATCGGCCGTCAGCAGCACATTGGAGGTATTGGACCAATCGCTTTTGTAACGCAGGTCGTGGTGACCCAAAAATTCATCGTCGCCATTGCAAAGGGGGGCGAACCAGGAGACCTCGGCCCCTTCCAGGTGGGGAGATCGGATGGCAATATCGGGATGTGACATCGTGTACTATTTTTTGGTTGAAGAAAATCCGTTTGCGGTTGTGCAGGCTTGGCTCGATACTTAGGGGACTTCCACACCCGTCGCTGCTTCCCAAAGCTGGTACCAATCCTCATGGCTTAGCTGGACTTCCAGGGCTGCCCGGGCCGATTGGATCCGCTCGATTTTGGAACTGCCCAGAATGGGAAGGATGCCGGCGGGGTGTTGGAGTAGGAAGGCCAGTAAAATCTGATCGACCGTCGCCCCGTGGCTTTCGCCCAACTGCTCGATGGCCTTGCGGACCCGCTGGAGCTCGGGGGAATCGCCGTCGTTAAAAATGCGGCCCCCACCAAAGGGCGACCAAGCGCTGGGGCGGATCCCCAATCGCAGGCACTGGTCGAGCGTGCCATCGCTAAAGGCTTGCCGGTGGAGCAGCGAAATTTCTACTTGATTGGTGGCGAGGGGGGTGAAGTGATGGAGCATCTCGAATTGGGAAGGGCTAAAGTTGGATACGCCAAAAGCGCGTACCTTACCCGAGGTTTTCAACTGCTCAACGGCCGTGGCAATTTCGTGGGGATGCATCAGGAAATCGGGGCGGTGAATGAGGAAGACATCCAGTTGGTCGACCCCCAGCTCGCGCAGCGAATTTTCGGCCGACCACACCAAGTGCGCAGCCGTCGCATCGTAGGATTTGAGGCGGTGCTGGGGACGGTTCGGACTCAGGATGCGGATGCCACACTTGGTGGTGATCTGCAATTTGGTCTTCAGGTCGGGCCTTCTTTTCAGGACCCGCCCAAAGCGTTCCTCTTCCGTGTAGTGGCCGTAGATATCGGCGTGGTCAAAGTGGCTAAAACCCAGGTCGATACAAGCGTCGATAAAGCGTTCGAGGGCCTCCGTATCCAGTTGAGCTCCCCAGCTTCCCAGTCTCATGGTACCAATGATAATTGGAGAAAATTCCATTTCGGTAGTATAATTTTTTAATGACGAAGCGATTGTCAAAATTTTATAGAGATACGCTACAAATGTAAAAAAATAAATCAGCAATGTAAACGTTTACATTGCTGATTTCCGTTTTTCGGGTAATTATCCGAAAAAATGGAAATCAGCCGGAGCGATTGGAAGAGTCGCGGATCTTCAAAACGGGGGGAAGCATCTGTTGGGTCCCGTCGATTTGGTGACCTTCTTCGCTGATCTGATTGAGTAGCAAATTGGCGGCGATCTTGCCGATGTCTTCGTTGCGCTGGTTGACGGAGGACAGGCTGGGGCTGAGGTAGGTGCAAAAGTTGCTGTCGCCAAAGCCAATGATGGCCAGCTCCTCGGGAATTTTAATGTCCAACT
>ERZ1740065.1999-NODE-1999-length-12554-cov-11.729978_pt1 | contig 12554 bp, 17 predicted proteins | sample MGYA00581738_ERZ1740065 | MGnify/ENA primary metagenome ERZ1740065 (study PRJEB43018, sample SAMN04849749) | marine metagenome | isolation source: floating plastic debris | place: Pacific Ocean | collected 2008-09-01 | study: EMG produced TPA metagenomics... | reverse complement strand
GTGTCTTCTGCTTTTTGCTTGTTGTGGTCGTGTTTTTTTTTTTGTTTGTTTGTTGTGGTTTGTGAGAGGGAGAGGAGAGAGAGAATGGGAGAGAGGGAAGCGAGAAGAGGGAGGGAAGGAGAGAAGAGAAATACTACGACATTACTCACTGTATTGAAACAGGTATCTTGTCTGTGCCGAGGAGGTATGGCTCAAGCACGCTCTCCTTGTATGTCTGCGTCCACGTGCCAACAGGCAGCTCGGTGATCTCGACAGAGTCCTCGCCCAGGGTCGCCAGCCGACCACTCACCACGTATCGCTGATTCTCCAGAACGTCTATCGTACCCTGGAAACCTTTAAACGACGGCATCTACAAACAGACAGACGTCAGCTCCGCCTCACCATCGGCAATTGTCCGCCTGTACGCCTACCATCTTCACTGGCTCCTCGTCGCGCATCATCCGCCTCATGTTGTCCACTATCTCCCTCGTGTCAAAGTTAGGGACGTTAGTTGACCAGCCCGTACCGATGCCAGCACATCCGTTAACCAGAACCATGGGTATGATGGGGCAGTACCTATCAGAGAAGGGAAGGGCTGAGCCAGTCTTCATATGTGGTGAAAGCGTGAGAGAGGGAGGCAAACACTCACCAGAACGGCTCAATCTTGGTGCCGTCATCGTTTAAGTAATTGAGCACAGAGTCATCGTGGACGTGGAACAGCAGCCGTGTCAAATCACTGCAATCAACAGTCAGAGTCAGTTATCATCTGCTGTCACAATAGTGGGACGTGACACGTCACACAAGCCCACAACCTCAGCATAGTGAATATGTATCTGGGACTGGCTGAGTCCTTTCCTCCGTGCAGACGTGTGCCAAACTGACCGACCGGCTCCAGCAGATTCATGTTATTACTGCCGACAAAGTTCTGGGCTAAGTTGATGATAGTACCTGCAAGTGAGAATTGTCCAATCAGACGCCAGCACGCGAGAACACAATATTGGGATGGACAGACAGACAATCAAACACCAGCACGCGATAATACAGCACAGACAGGCGCCTACCCATCAGCGACTGCTCGCCGTGGTGATACGCTGAAATCTCCGCCACGCTTCCCGCCAGCTGAGCGACTTTGACCTCTCGAGCCAAGTTCCTTTTCAGACATGCGTAGAGTACCTTCCGCTGGCCAGGCTTCAACCCTGTCAACATATCGGTTAGACGATCAGAGGATGAGGTGGAGAGAAAGGGAGAGAGAGGTAGTGAGAGGAGGGAGAGAGAGAGGGAGAGAGAGTGAGGGAGAGAGGGAGAGAGAGTGAGGGAGAGAGGGAGTGAGAGGTAGTGAGAGGAGGGAGTGAGAGGTAGTGAGAGGAGGGAGTGAGAGGACGGAGGGAGGGAGAGAGTGAGGGAGAGAGGAAAGGAAGAGAGGAAGGAGAGATTGGAAGTGACAGGGGAGGGAGGAGAGGGGTGAGAGGAGGAGAAAGAAGAGCGAGAGAAGGGAGGAGGAGAGAGGAAGGGGGAGAGAGGAAGGCGAGGGAGGAGAGGTATGCGACATACCATCGACCATAGACGGTATAGACCTCTCGTTATCCAGGTTAGAGAAGAGGACGAGCTCCTTGTTGATGAACTCGCTGTACGTAATCCTCTTCGTCTCCTTACCATACAGATAATCCTGACTTAAACCTGGCATCACAACTGCAGACGTTAGTACGCAAGGATGAGTCACTCAACGGCAGGGAGCGGAGCCTGACCTAGTTCCGCTCTCGTCTTCCTCGTCTGCATCCAGTTGCTGAGCCATTCCTTGCGCTCGTCGATACATTTCTTGCTGAACGCGAGCGAGATGCTGTGGTCGTCCTCCGGGCCGGTGTAGCGGAACGGTATCCTGTGTCGCGTCATGTCCGAGAAATAGTCTTTTGCCTCCTTACTCGTCGACGTACCCAAACCTGCCAAGAAATTATCGAGTGTAGGAGAGAACGACTCCACACAATAGAGTCCAAACCTTGCCCCCCTCCATCTATGCTTTCCTTGGTGACAGTAAACAAGAGAACACAACTCCAATAAATAGAGACCAAGCTGCTATTGCTACTGCACCTTTGTAGTACTTGATCCTGTACGTGTGCCAATTGTCCGTCTGATCCTTCCACTCGTCAAACTCCGGCAGACTGTAGAAAGACAACTCCTTCTTGTTCTTGGTTGCCTAGCAACAGGACGCATCCCCATATACATTACGTTACTGAGTAGGAGTAGGCTGATGGGGAGTTGTGTTACCTTGACGATCGGCGTGATGAACTCGACTACAAAGTTGTGTTTCAGGAGATTCGGCCAGTTCGTGTGGAGGAAGTTGATGACGAGGCCTTTGATGTGAGAGCCATCCTGATCCTGGTCGGCCATTATCATCACTTTGCCATACCTGTCAATAAAAAAGGGCACCTGCTATACGATGACAGACACACAGACTGACGCAACTACTTGCTACACAATGACAGCCACACAGAGTGGAACAACCACCTGCTACACAATGACAACCACACAGAGAGAAACAACCACCTGCTTTACAATGACAGCCACACAGACTGACAGGCACCGGACTCACATTGGCTCTCAAACTAACACGTAGAGACAGGTACCTGAGTTTCTTGACATCCTCATAGTCGGAGTAGTTCAGTTTGTACTGTAGACCAAGGATCTTGATGATGTTATTAATCTCGGCATTCTCCATCACCTGCCAAACATTGAAGCTTGTAAATCACGCTGAAACTGGCCAATCAGCTCGCGGGGCGGTGTTACCTGTTTGTGTGACGCCTCCCTGACGTTGAGTAGTTTGCCGCGGAGCGGGAACACACCATAGTAATCTCTGCCGACTACCCCCAGACCGGCGACGGCCAGTGTTTTGGCCGAGTCGCCCTCCGTCAGTATAAGTGTGCACCTATTAAATATTGTGGTAGAGAGGACAACTCCGATGGCGACGCGGCGCACTAGAGGTGAGTAGCAGTACGGTACTGTTCAGATTTCCTGGTTCCGGCCTCGTTAGCATCATCCAGCTTTGGGATTCCTTTGAGTTTAGACGTCTTGGCGCCCGACTTCTTGTTCAGCTGTGATTGGGCCTTGAACTTCACCCAGTTCAGAATGTGTTCAATGATGCCACACTTGGTCACCTGAACAAAGCGACAGTGAATATGGGGAGGGGGGAGGCTGTCTCTGCAGGTATATTCTATCTGCCTAGTGGGAGGTAGAGTCATTACCTGCGTGATGTATTTCTCGGATAGTTCACACTTAGAGCCAAATTGTTTGGCCTGCAGAGTCATGTTTTCCTTAGTCTGCGAGTCAAACGCCGGGTTCTCGATCAGAGCGTTGATGAATACCCACATGTTGTTCTTAATCTGTCAGCAGAAGAAAGATATACGGCCTTGACCTCACAGACATAGAGCCTATACTAGGAACTAATACACAGTGTGAGTAGGCTATAGCGGGATATGATAAATAATAGACCGTTACAGTGGAGAAGAGGAGGAGAGGAGGCAGGGGCTTACCTGGAACGGCTTCACCTGCACACTGCCTTTACCCGACTTCTTGGAGATGACTGCGCCGAGTTTCTTTGTCATCTGATCGACGACATAGTCAACATGGCGTCCGCCCTGCAATACAATCGTAGAGAGTCAGTGATGGGAGGCTACACAGCAGTGAGAGGGAGAGCGAGGAGGAGAGACAGAGGGAGAGACAAAGGGATAGACAAGGTAGAGACAATGACAAGGGCGAGAGAAGCAGAATGATAGGAGGGAAGTGGAATGCGAGAGACCAGAGGGAGAGACAAAGAGAGGAGAGACCAGAGAGGAGAGACTAGAGGGAGAGAGAAGCAGAACGAGGGAGGGAGAGAGAACGAGGTATGTATACCTTGGTGGTGGCAATGCTGTTGACGAAGCTGACTTGCTGGAATCCTTTCTCAGTGGACAGAGCCACAGCCACTTCCCATCGAGGATTAACCGCCTCATAAACGACCTTGAGAGGTTGACCCATCTCATCTGTCTTGTCCTTGAGATAGAGGTCTATGTAATCACGGAACCCTTTCACCTAAACAAATACAAGACAGGCCTGTCTACCGTCGTCGTGGTTACGTGTAAACATTGAGTGCAGATATTACTACTGTACCGGTAGCCGTTTTCCATTCAAAACAACCTTGACCCCTTTGCTAGACGCAGCAATGTCATACGCTCTTCTTGTGAACAAGTCGATGGTGTCTTTGTCTAGTTTCTCCATTTTGAATCGAGTAAGGTCGGGTTCAAAGGTTACGCACGTGAAGTCGCTCTCCTTAGCATCGGTTATCTTGGGCTCGCTCGCCTTGCCCATGTTATTGGACCAGGTCTGGAAGTGAGGCGAGACAACTCCGTCACACAAATATATCACACACAGTGACTCAGTGCTGGGTTGATTTACAAACAACTAGTATCTCGTTCAGAAGTGCTTCGGTCGCTGATGAAATCGCGTTTTAGGCCACCAGTAGTTTCAGCAAAGCTCTAGTTCTGACCACTACTGTAATCCCTCCACTATAAGCCTTGACTCTGACCACTACTGTAATCCCTCCACTATAAGACACGCCTAAATCTTGCATAGACATCACTATAACTTCATGAAGGATGGTTGTAAAATCAACTGTTAGCCAAAGAATGGAGACTAATTTAAGATGACCTCACTTCCTTAGACAAGTGTCTTATAGTCGTGGGAATACTGTAGGTTTGCTCGGCCAGTCTTCAACACTTCCTTCATCAGTGGTCCGAGTAAGTTCGCATATTTCACGACTGCGAACCATAGCACATCGTTTTGACACATTCATTTTCCCTCAAAACTTAACTACTATTAAAAACGTGCGAATTGTGAAACTTGTAAGAAATGGAATCGCTTGCAACTGTACTCTCATGTCAAAACATTGGAGTTCTTTTGCAAAAGTTTGAAATTGTAAAAAATTTCGATGGTCGTATAGTGATTATAATGGTTGTAAATTTTCAATCACAACATTTTTCCATCATGGCAAATATTTTCTAACACCAAAACATTCTAGTGGAACTTTTTAGGGGGGGCTGAAAATCTAAACCACGATTGGATGTGAGACGGGCCGGTCGCTGGATGTGAGACGGGCCGGTTGCTGGATGTTCTGGTTAAAAAAAAGGTTAAAATCGCAAGGTCTGGCCAACGACATACCTGCTTGAAAGCCTTCTTGTACGATTTACACGACGTCTCCACTGTGAACTTCTTGCTGTAAATGTTGCACAGCTTGGCGCCGTAACCGTTGCGACCGCCTGAACGACACAGGAGTGCGATCACAGGGAGTGTATGATTGGCGGCAGAGAGAGGAGATCGGGTCGCTCACCTGTGACTTTGCGTTCAAAGTCGTTGTAATTGGACGAGGTGAGGAGATGGCCGAATATGAGCGTCGGTACGTACATCTTCTCGTCCTTATGCTCGACGACAGGGATTCCCTTGCCGTTGTTCCATATCTTAATGCGGTTGTTCTCTCTACAACAGCGACAATAATCTCTCTCAACTAGCGGAAACCTAATGTTAGTAACCAAGAGGCAAGGAGTGCAAGCTGACGTATCGCCACAGCTCTCTACGGATTCTACATTATTCATGGCCTCACCACGTAAGGGAATGAAAATCAGACGACAATAACACATCCTCCAGTCCGACATCATCCAACCATAGTTGTTCTCTACAGTTTGAAGGTTTTCCAGTCACCAATGACCAAAACATGTTCTGATCGGTGAAAGCGTTGTGTGCGTATAGTGTACACGTAATGCATGTGTACAGTACGTTTAGTGTATGTGTACGTGTAGTGTATGTGTACGTGTAGCGTAAGTATAGTGTATGTGTAAGTTTAATGTATGTGTACGCATAGTGCTTGGTGCTGAGAATAAATCCCCCAGCCCTGATATACAATCAGTGATTTATATCACCGGTTCAGACGAGAAGACATCTCCTAAACTGCCAGAGTTAGCAGAAGTTTGTCTTCTCTTCCTCCTCGCCATACTTATAAACTCTCCAGTATTTTAGGTTTTCTAATGTTTGCTGTGCATTCTTGGTTAGATTTAACTGAGCTGAGCTCAAATATAGGGAACTAGTAACCTTAGTTGTAGAAGTCATTGAGCTACCACTTCCCTACGTTCAGACAAAATCTGCAGTATCTTTGGCCTGACAGGTATGCTCCTCACACGCACATAATGGAATACTATATACATAGACATACACAACGGAATATCGATAACTCACGGATCTATGTCAATCTTAATGCAGTTCATAGCAGAATCTCTCTGCTTGTTGTCTGCAGCGTTGACTAGGATCTCATCGAAGATCTTGTACAGTCCGGGGACGAACGACAGCTCCCGCTGCTCCATCACACCTGACTCTTGGTCCAGGACCCACATGGACTAGACAGTGAAACAGTACACACTACTAGAGAAAGACACTGAATAGCCCATACCACTAGTAATTGCCGGATAGTAACATGTCCTGAGCATATCTCTACATTCTGACAGACAGACGTTACGACATATCACTCACTGTCGTCTGGTGATCCAGCGAGCCGATGTAGGCATCTGGTCGTAGGAGAATGTGCTCGAGTTGACTCTTCTTCTGGTATATCCTCTCCACCGACAGCCTCTTGTTAGCCGGCGAATCGCCAGCTCCTCCATTTGAATCTCCGACATTATCAAACATAGGCTACGGAAAAAAATCCAGACAGTCGTAATGCTGATCAGAAGAAAGATTGAAGCAAAATCAAAGAGACGATAGGAGACAGAACATGGTCACGATCACGAAAATATCATCGTTTAGAACGCGATGTGCTAGCAGTCTTTGGTCATAAATACGTGTTCGTTCTATGAATATACCACAACTGGACCATTCACCTTTAGGGGTTCATTCATTTCTACCGTTGTATGCTTTCTCCCAAATATTATGAGTACATTATCGGCGAGAACTTATCACGAGACCTTGTTCCTATCTGTGAGCAACGTGCCGTTGTGAAATTTCATTTCGCGCCAAATTTTATCAACGAAGATAAGGAGAGCTGCAGCGAACACTTACTTTCCATTCTGAATCAGCAGGATTGCCTCCTTTTTCTGGCATCACTTCACTGACCAGGTAAGTAACACTGGTAGCAATGAATTTCAGCAATGTTATAGGATAATTCGAGAAGAGTAGACCTTTGTTTAGAATGACTGCGAAGCAAGTACGACCATGGATGCGGAATATATGGTAATACGATACCGTCTACGCGTTCTCGAGTCGTAGGAAGTTGATGTCTATGGGCTAGGAGACGTAATCATGAGAGTATAACTCCCACGATTATTTGTTCACACTCGAATAGCTGACTGCTTGAGTCTTTTGCCGAAATCAAAGCCCTTTTGAGTAAATCAAGACTGACATCTGTTGTGTAGTGTAAGCTGCCGTGGTGTAGTGGTTAGCATGCCTGTCTTGCAAGCTGGAGACCCACAGTTTGAATCCCAGTGGCAGCACACTTTTACAGCATTGAGAATCACATTGACTCTGACAGGAAGCGTTGAGACAGTACTTATGTTCTTGACTAAGTACCACTTTCATTTGTTTTGTGACGTAGAAAAAAAGGGATGCGTTCACCAAAGACAGCTAAATCATGTGAAATGGTAGTTTTATTCAGTAGAATTAGGAGAGACAACGTCTGCAGGACAGTACCAGTAAGAACGTGTGAAGCCGCTAATGATAATCTAGTATAGATTGAAGTTTTATCACAACCACTGTGTCTAGGAATAATGGCCCCCGTCAATCAGTTTCAGCCTGAAATGTCTAATCATAGTCATGCGCTGCTCAGGGATTTGGTGAGAGCTGGCGCGAGTGACCTGCCTGCTAGTTCCCAGCAGGCAATCATTCATGTCACCCCTGTACTTCTTCAGGTTGTCTGCCAGACATGGGATCATCAGGTTGCGCTCCGCTAATCCGCCGTCTAGCGTGGCAAAGTAGAGAAGCAGATCTGTGTGTTCGTTTGTGAGCGACAGGCTTCTGTTCATCATAGTGGGCGGAGTCAGAGACACGTTTGTGCTTGTACTTGTGGGGGGAGTCAGAGACAGGCTGCCTGGCTGGCTCATACTTGCGTATGCTGATGATCCAGACGACCCGCGGCTGCTGCGCAAAGGCAGGCTGTTAGCTGACCGACCCTTGGCATCTGAAAAAAAACAGAAAAAGTTCAGTCAGCTTTAGAAAATGTTAGAGCTCAAATTCTTATTGATAGAAATTCAAATTTCACCCACGCTTATGATTTAAAACACGCTTGTCATTCGTCACTAGTCACCAATAGAAATCATTCTTACAACTAGTCACCAATAGGAATCATTCTGACAACTAGTTCCGACTAGTGGAGTTGTTTTCCCTTGCATCACCAGAGGCCCATCAAAAAAGAGCAAGTTGAGTTTCAAAGTGACATGTTGCGTAACATCTGAATTATGTAAATCACATTCACCACTATTTTTACAATTCTGATAAACATGTCATCAATATGTAGTTAACTCCCCTCCAGAGCAACGTAGGCACTGTTCTCTCCATGATGATATGTTATTTCTGTGCGGTGAGTGAAAAGGCATGAAGAGAACACCTGAAAGCTAGGGTCAAATTTACCTGAGTTTTCACCAATGTCGTAAAGGCCACTCACAGATCTGTGTACTTGGCATGCCTGTACGATCAATGCCTGAAATAGAAGTCAATGCAAGAAATGAATAGAGATCAATGATAATCTGTCACAACAACAGCAATCTTGTCTCCACACCCAACCCCCCTCCCCCACTTCACTCAAGCTCACAGGCTATACAGAAAGGTGAATCTCAAGTGGCAGGTGACAATTTAAATTCAGCTAGGGGTAATTACCATCTATACAAACCACATCAGGCATTTGTCATATGTCCCGCAACCGGCAATTGACAAGTTGTTTTGGCCATGCTCTCACCTTGGGTTTGCCGTTGAGCAGTGGACCACACATAGCTGACAGTATCTCTGATAGTTCGATCATGCGGTCAGCAGCCCTGACATGGCCGCTGTATCCGTGGCTCATAATGAACACCACCAATGCAGACGTGTCTGCCTGCTGGGCAGCCTGAATGGCATACAGAAGTTCGGCAGACGTTGTGTCCTTATGAAAGTCAATTTGAACGTCAAACTGGCTCAGCACAGTCATCAACGCCTCTACTTCCTCTACGGCACCCTCCCTCTCGGTTGTCGTCGCGAAGATGATCACTCTTGCAGGTGCTGACAGGTGATACAGCGAGTGTTCATATTCGAAAGCTAAACTCTCGAGCAGATCTTTGCTGTCTGTCGATACGCAGATGTCTATTGGAGTCATGTTCTGCTTATTTTTTCTCGTGAGGAGGGGAGTAAAGTTCAGTCTCTGAAGCTTTTTCAATGCGTACTCGGCAAGCTCCACCCTCTGGTATCTTACTATGAGATGGAGGCAGTTGTCTCCCATGTCATTTTCGTCCAGCAGTATGTCCAGCAGATCTGCGCAGACAGAAATAAAGTTGCAATTCATCTTTCAACCATTGAATACAAGCTCTGTGATGTTAGGATACTCACCGTAGTCATTGGAGACGGCTGTCAGAACTTCCTCTATGTTCTCTGGGCTGCGGCTGAACCGCATGATGAGATGCGCCACTGTGTCACCGCTGGCGTTACTGATCCTCATCTGTAGTAGAATGAGTTTCTCCGCGTCTGAGAGCTGCTCCATCAGCACAAACAGCACCCTAGAATGCTGATTGTACCTTGCTGCCACGTGCATGGGCGTCCAGCCGTCAGTGTTCTTCGCCGACAGCAACGCCATTCTCTGCTCCGCCTCCAGCCCACTCCAAAGGTGTTGCAAGACGTTGGCGTCGCAGTGATTGACTGCGATGTGGAACGGTGTCAACGGACAGGCATCTCCTCCTCTAAGAACCTTGACCTTGTCAGCAGGATCGAATGCCTCCACAAGACAGCACGCCACCTCCAATGAGTTATAATCCAGGGCCAAGTGCATTGGTGTGCGTCCAGCTACATTCGGGCTCACCAACAGCCTGAGCTTGTCAACAGAGTCGATTCCGTCTAGCAGCCTGCCGATAGTCTCGCTGCTGCCGTGCCTGGCAGCTATGTGTACTGGCGTCTGCTGACTAGAGTCTTCCCGCATAATAAGATGCATTCTCTGGCTTTCGCTGACACCATTGAGCATGATGTCGATCACAGTTGGGTCGTTACGGTTCTTCATTGCGGCGTGCACGGGTGTCCATGAGTAGCAGTCCCTCGAGTTAAGCAACTGGAGCTTCTGCATCAAGTCCAGACAGCCGATCAGGGCACTGATGCCACCGCTGTTGCCCCTCTCCGCTGTCAAGTGGAGGGGAGTACATCCCTTCTTGTCTTCTGTGGTCAGAAGCCCCACTATCCTGCTAATGTCTAGCATGTCAATGAGACATTCAATCACTTGACAATTATGCAGCGCCGCAAGGTGAAGGGCATTCTGCCCATTGCTATCCGGCGAAATGATCAATGACGTTCTGTTTTCCATCGAAAGCTGCCCAATCATTGCGGCGATGACGTCTGCCTCCCTCTTTTCTCGCACCGCCACGTGTAGTGGCGAGCGATCGACGCCGTTTTTCGCCGACAAAAGCTCAATAGTTTGAGATTCGTTGAGAGGGTGCAAGATCTCACTTATGATTGGGCCGTTGTTGAAGGTCGCGACCAGATGGAGTACAGTGTAAGTGTTGATGTCCCGCTCTAGCAAAAAGTTCATCCTTGTCTCTGCATCGATGCGGTCAAGCAGCGTCCGCATGACTCTGGTAGACTCGTTGCTGCTGGCAGCTACGTGTAGTGGCGAGCATTGGTACGCGTCTGTCAGCGTGAGCAGCTGCTGCCACTGCCTCATCTCCAGCTCATCACGAAGAGATTGAATGAACCAGGGGTTTGTACACCGCGCTGCCTCGTGAAGTGGAGTGTAGCCATGCCGGTTCACAGTGGCCAGAAGTCTGTACTTGCTGTCTGAGTCGACTCCTCGCAGCAGGCATTCCATCGCCTCAGCGTTTTTGGTACAGATGACTACTTCCATAGGGGAACACTGCTCTGCCAGCAGCTGCTCAATGAAGTCTTGCTGGTTTTGTAGGTCGACTTGTCGCAGAAGACTGTTGATGACCAAATCTATGCTGCTCCTTACTGCGTGTGGCGCGTCTTCAGTCCATATTTCTTTCAAACTCTGCCTCATGTTGTTGACTCGAAAGCCTTGTTTCCAGGGCTGCGTTCGTTGGTTGCCACCCTCAGGAGCCATCTGCCTACACTCGAATAACGTCTGCTTGTCGCAGTACTCCAGCTGTGTCTGTCTGTCTGCGTAATCCCGTCTGCCTCCCATCCCGGAGGTCAACTACTCCCAACAGAATTCTGCTTCTTCACAGTTGTACCAACCTGCTCAGACAAGAACTTTGGTAATCAACACGTGTTCCCTTGATGTTATGACGAGCCCCAATCCTATGTAGATAGATAGATACCAAAAGGCACTGGTATAACTTGCTTTTGAACGTATCATCAGATGATCTCTGGTATCATGTCAGTGTTCAATCAGGAGGCTTTTATAATCAACTCCAAGTACCAGCCAGCAGAGGAAGGCTGATTTTGGACAAACTCATTTCCTCAGGTCATGCAGTAGTGTCACAGCTATGATCAGATAAGAGCTCACTATACAAGCTGAAATAACCCATAGTACAGCACATTATCAATCAGTGACATGTCAATATCACATAAACAGTTAGTACACATGAATGAAACTTATACACTACTGACCGTACGTACACACTGACCGTACGTACACTACTGACCGTACGTACACTACTGACCGTACGTACACTACTGACCGTATGTACACTATCGAATGAGCTTATTCACTGAATGTACTTGCACACTGAATGTACTTACATGCTATCAGACATACTCGTCCACAGTCTCTGTTGTTATCGAGAAAGAGCTTCAACATGTACTGAGCAGGCTAACTGATATGCACATTTACCTGGAGTTGATGAATTACCCAGCGTACACAGCGGCTATCACTGGCAAGTGGAGACAGCTAGTCCGGGTCAAACTTAAACTTTGAACCAGGAAGTTTTCAGTTGATGATGTGGGAATTCCAGTTGACGCTATCCTACACCAACATGATTTGTACCTCTTCACCCTTACTTCTGCCTATCTGTCCATTTGTCTGCATGCCTATCTGTTCGTCTATGTGCTGTCTGTTTGCTATGCAGTTGTTGACTCTCTATGCTGTGAAGCAGTCCGATGACTACTACTGATACACAGCCGTGAACCACCCGGTCAGGCTTCTATGTATTTGGGAGTTATCATCCCTTGTATAAAGGGGCATGATTCATTGCATTGGTATCTCTCATTGCTCCCAATGACTGGTCGCTATGAAAGATGGATGCACAATAGGATCGTCATGGAAGCACAGGGAAGGGGAGAGGGGGGACTGGGGGTACAAGGAGGGAGAGAAAGGGAGACTGGGGGTAAAAGGAGGGAGAGAGAGGGAGACTGGGGGAGGGGCTGGGGAGTGTAGGGAGAGG
>ERZ1740065.1997-NODE-1997-length-12556-cov-11.390449_pt1 | contig 12556 bp, 8 predicted proteins | sample MGYA00581738_ERZ1740065 | MGnify/ENA primary metagenome ERZ1740065 (study PRJEB43018, sample SAMN04849749) | marine metagenome | isolation source: floating plastic debris | place: Pacific Ocean | collected 2008-09-01 | study: EMG produced TPA metagenomics... | reverse complement strand
TTACTCTAGTACCACAGTGACTCAGCACTTGAGCTTACTCTAGTACCACAGTGACTCAGCACTTGAGCTTACTCTAGTACCACAGTGACAGGAAGTGCTGCAGTCCAGCTAATATTTATGTTCAACTTTCAGTATTAATATATCAATATAGCATACGTAGAGTCACACTGGCCCATACATGCATAGATGTACACTGGCCCATACATGCATAGATGTACACTGGCCCATACATGGATAGATGTACACTGGCCCACACATGCATAGATGCTAGGCGTACATACCAAAGGTCAGAAAAGAATGAACGAAAGGCTGGCTGCATGTAGTGCAGATGTTTCCAGTAGGACTCATCAGAGGGTTGTTACTGGAGCACCGGTAACACATAGGCAACAGCTCCTAAAAGATTAAATAATTACGGAGGTCCCTATTCAATCTCAGCTGGAATTGTATGCAGTGAATCGTATGCAGTGAATCGGCTCTGACCTCGTTGTCTCGATATGGCTTGCATCTGATAGTTACTGACGCCAAATCTACATGTTCTTCAAACTGAGGAGGAACTCGCAGAGTCTGAAATTTAACATTGAACTGATAATGTAGGCAATGAATTCCTTCTTAGTCTAGATATCTTAATCTTACTTGTGTGAATGGTTAGATGATAAAGAGTAGACAGGTAAAAGATAACGGTAAAGATAGCTCTCTCTCCTCATATTAATCAATATGCCCAGCCCTGTTCCAATTGGACCGCCTGGTGCGCATGGTGCGCCCCAGTCGCACAGTGAGTGTCCACTCTCACTTTTGATTGGACCGTTCTGTGCTTACATGAACACATGTTGCTATCATTGTATTCCATTAACATACCATCCGTACTGTCCTCCTCCATACAAAAGGAGAGCTTTTATTGTAACTAGTCAGACCTCGATTATAACAAATGCACAAATGGGATACAACATTGAGTGAGATTTTCAACCAACAGCCTTGCTGCTTCTACAGAGAATACTGTTTTATCAAGTAGTGCAATGAGCAATGAGCCCTGCTGTTCCAGAAGGTATCCTGCATTGAATGGGACTTCTCAGCCAGCTCCTCCCGAAACAGCTGACAACTAAACTGTATCGGCAATTCAATAACATCGTATCGGCAATTCAATAACATCGACAATAGTTTATGGCTTATCTATGGTTTGCTTGGTACATGCGAGTGTAGATTTCTGTAGAGTTGCGTTCTCAAATATTATATTTAACTGGCTTGATACTCTAGAAAGGAAGTATACAGGCGTAATGCCATGCTATTCACTGCAGTAATATTAGGAACTCGCATCACTACCCTTTGCTGGGTGGGACATCCAGCCCAGAGCCTGACAACACTGAAATTCAGTACTTTACAGTGATTTAACAGTAAATTTCCTAAGAGAATTTTTATGTTTCGTCGCTAAGATAATATGTCTTCCTGAATTTATGTCTGATTTTGTGTAAAATGCAAGCTTTCTAATATACCTTTTAATAAAGCTTTGTGATTTGTTCCACCTTCAGAATTGAGTTCTATGGTATCAAATTAGTGTGTATACATGTACATCTCTGATGAGGAACATCTGTTTTTAATCAATACATGTGGGAGAGAGTGGGACAGTTAGAGGTGTGATTCAGCCTGTATGTGGGAGAGAGTGGTACAGTTAGAGGTGTGATTCAGCCTCGTATGTGGATGTGATTCAGCCTGTATGTGGGTGTGATTATGGTTGTGTGAGAGTCATAATATGGCTGGCAAGTGGCAGAGACTATGATCACTGACCTGTAGTTGGTCATACGCTGCTCTAACAAACTTGTACGCTCCAAGATTCTTCCCTTGTTTTGCGAGAGCATAAAGAATGTGAACCTTGGAGATTCCATTAGGTGCTGGAGACTTTCCGAGGCTCAGGAGCAGGTAGCGACCCATGCAAAACAGTGTCTCCGGAAGCAATGATGTAAAAGGCTCTTCCTGTTGCAGAACACATGGATTGTGTTGGATGAAAAATATTCCATTTAGTAAAACATACTAACCGTATATCTCTGGATGGAGTGATACGTGTAGTATAGCTCTGCATTCTTTTGGAACGCATGAAACTTCAGTAACAGGTCGGATTGTTCATCACCACCTTTGTCTACAGCATTCAGAAAATAAGAAGTACCGGAAAGTTGCTTTGTCAGTATGGATGGAGTCGGGATGCAGTGCTAAAACCAATGTTTTTAAAGTTATTGAAAGTCTGAAGTTCCAAAAATACTAGAGCATGCATGAAATCAGTAGTCTGGATTGACATTGGCAAGAAATAAAGAGTTTTACCCTCAATTAATTTTCTAGAAGAACTTCAAAACCATTCGTGGTAGGTTGTGGAGAACTATCGAGCAGTTTGGGAACTTTTCTTGAGGACAAGAATTCTAAGACCTCTTGGAGACTGTCATAGGTCCATAAAATTTCCTTGTACATTTTTGTAAATTTTTAAAGGTTTCCTCATAAATTCTCAGAAAAATTATAATTATTCTATACTTCCTTCTGCATAGGGAACAAAAAGGAACAACATATAACCTTAGTATATTTTCATTCATGCTATCTGCAACCATGTTTCCTAGCATGATTGTGAAAATAGAAACCTTGTATAAAAGATGATTGAAAGCTGCCCTAAAGATATAAAGATGTGAGTACAGGTGTCTCAACTGTTAAAATTTAAGTCGAACCGTTCGGATTTTTGCACCTGTTCAGATGTTTGGCCTGTATTTCTCGTGTTCGGATTTTCCTAGTTTTGTTCAGATTTTTCCTTTGATGTTCAGAGTTTTAGAAATCCAGAGTAGAAAATGATGAGAAAAGCTTCTGTGCTCCCTGATATTTTCATCATCCACATCAGCCCGGCCCTTGCAGTGCCATTTGATGCACTTTCACTGCACTCAGGCGCTGCGCTGTACTTCGCTCGATCTCGGAGAGCATGTGTTAGGATGTTTTGGGTTCACAGGTTGAGACCCCTGTGAGTATTATCATGCGCTATAGATAGAGCCGTTTTTGGACACTGTGATCAAGTTCTGAAGTTGTTCTTGAACTTCCCAGCCATGAATTTCACTCAAGAATTATTAATACAGGGAGCAGAATTCTTCAGAACACTTTATGAGTTTTTGAGAACTTTTCAGAAATTTCAAGTACTGCTCAAAATGTATGCGCATGTATGTATTAGTATGTATTGTCATCATCATCAGTATGACATGGATACATGCTATTATATACTAGCAAATATATTTCACTCACATACCCCTTGTAATGTTCTGAATACAGGCTTCATGGACCCTAATGAATAGAACTTATAGAGAGGCCATGGACTCTCAAATTAACTGCATGAAATGTATCTTCTTCTGATCAGAGCCATATATGGCTCTGAATCTCATCAGAATCAGAGCCATATATGGCTCTGATTCTGATGAGATTAGGTAAAAATGGGAACATAGTACAAACAAGTAGAAATTCTGAATATTAGCCTGTACATGGTAAAGCAGAATCAAAGACTATGAAGAAAAGGAAATGCTATCAATAGAAAGTATGCAATCATCACAGAATGCTATCAGTTTTTTCTATGAAAATTGATTGCTATAGAAGCTCTATCTGTTTGTAGTGAGAAGCTTATATCTAGAGGCTTATTTCATGCGATTATATAATCTGGATTCTGATTTTGATTATTGGAGATTCGTTCCAGTCATCGTTAATCTTATAATCAATAACCAAACCAGCATTAGTAAAGACCATCTACTGAAATGTTTGATTCCTTGGAAATGAGGAAGAACTTCCGCAGAACTGATTAGCAGATATCTCAACTTGAGCGAAGTCGAATAAGTCGAGTCGCCCTACCTGGATGTTGGGTAGCTAAGGCATGCCACTTAATTCTGATATTCGGAGAAAATCTATAGTCAGTCTAAATATTGCAGATTTGATCGATAAAATATCTAGTCCTTGTTTCATTAGAGAAGTGAGAATCGGTGAGCTGCTATATGGATATGGGCATGGAAGTGAGCAGCCACATTCATCGCACTTCTCATTTCTCATTTCTTGATAAAGATTGTATCCAAATTTCACAAGTCAGCATACAAGTTAAATCATTCTCAACAGTCAACAGCCCACTACCATCAGCCATGAGTAGCAATGAATTTATTCGTTCACTATTAGGCCATTTAGACAGGTGGTTCATCATTCTCAATTATGCCTACCGTCTAGCCTGTGAAGTGAATTACAAGCCCGAAAAGATGGGTTTCTGGTGATTATAGGGGGATGGGAGGTATATCACTGATTTAGTTTCAGACTTATGGAATACTCATTACCAGAGGCAAGCTTCAGACACTGTATTGAGAGCTTCCAGAAATAGTAGCCAGCATCTGAGAATCTGTTTTCACTGACAGCATTATCAGTGAGTTGCTCCAGAACTTTGACAGCCTCATCTTGCATTCCAGCCTCATGAAATGCTGAAATAAAGATGCATGTGCCAGTAAATGATGGAATTTACTAAGGATACGATAGCACATGCAGCAATGATGGCATCTGTGGTAAAAAGTATTTGTAGTTTTATCAGGACTTGTCTGGTAAAAGCCCAGTGCAGTGTCCTGGAAAAACACAAGCAAAATACTGGACAAATACCAAAATTTTACTGGTACTGTAAAACCAGATTTGATAGAGACAGAAATGTTAGTGCTTACTTCAAAATCATCAAGAAATAAAAATTATAGTGATCTAAACATACATGACAAGTTGTAGGACTAAAATACTGGAGATTCAGTTTTTTTCTGAACTTTGAGAAGCAGTAACCCAGAACTCTAAAGCTAAGATCTTGCCATATCTGAGCTCAGATCGGCGGGATGTAACCAATAAACAACAGGAAAACATTAGGAAACCAACAATAGCAATTTTCGTTCCAAATTCTGACTGCAAGAAATACAGGAGGCTCCTGGTAAATGCAGGAGACTTGTCATGCATGGATCTAATGATGGTGATCCCATAAACGGGAAGACAACTTCTACATAAGGTATAATGGGCATAATTTCTATAGCGAATTCCGTCGATAGCAATAATTTCCATCACCATTTTCGCGGCCATTAGGCCATAGCTACCAAACCCGGTTTTACAGTAAAATCTCAGGTACTATCACCGGAATACCGGATTACTGAAAATACTTTTTACCAGATGTAATGAAATGGGCTGCCAGCATATCATAATACTTATGGCATGGAATTCTGAATTTGGCAGTTCAAAATACACATGTTTCTCCCATCACAAGCAACGTGGGAGGTTTATGATTTGCATGAAATGGGATGAAATTTGTCATTGACATAACAGTGCTAGTATCATAAAACAGAATATTGGTGTGTGGACAATACTTTTGATTGAAGATGTAAAGTATTTGCGACCTTACAATTGTTATGATCATGGTTCAGCCTTAGTTATATACATAATGACATCGAAAATAAATGCACATTATTAGCGAGTGGCTAAATCGCAAACATTCTCAGTATGCAAAATAATTCCGTTTTACAGTATCTGATCCAGTACACTAACCTTGCTGTGCCTCTTCAAATTTGTCATTCTCTGCCAGCCATCTCGCATAGGGTATGAATACTTGTGTCTTGAATTCAGGATGCTTTCTTGCTAAAGCAAATGCATCCTCCCAGTTTCCAGATTGAATATGAAGCTGGAGGAGAGCCTTTGTATCACCCATCCTTGTGTAGCACTCTGCTGCATAGGCATGCTGATTGAGTTGCTGCAGGTATGCTGCACACTTTCCTAGCACGGCTCTTTCTGCTTTGTCTAGTTTCCTTGCCATGTCAATCAGCCTTGGAGAATTCAACAGATACAATATCTCTAGTATCAAATGGAGATTCCACACAGCCAACTCTAGGAAAACAGCAGTGCAAGGATACTGTCATGACAAAGCTTATAGCTGAATTATTTTCAACTTCTGTGATTTTTGTTACGAGTGGGCTCAAATTTTTCCGGTCAATCAGCTAGACATCAGTGGACTCAGCTAGACATCAGTGGACTCAGCTAGACATCAGTGGACTCAGCTAGACATCGGTGGACTCAGCTAGACATCGGTGGACTCTGATCATAGCTCTAGTTCTCAGTGCTTCACAGATGTGGCATAAAACCACTGGCACAATTATAACTCCTAACATATGGATGAGCAAGTTAGAGTCTGATCTAGGTTGATAATACAAGCTTATCATAGCATTTTGCTGAAAAAGATAGATTTTCAATACAGCTGGATAAGAAAGAAGTAGAATTCCATTATCACCAACTAGTGCAAAACGTGCAAAAACTCAGTACAAAAGAGAAGTTTTCTGTCTTCACACAACAAGTTTTAATTTCTATCTGTAAAAGCGTGCTGCCACTGGGATTCGAACAGCGAGTCTCCCGCTCGCAAGACAGGCATGCTAACCACTATACTACGGCAGCTTACATTACACAAAACAAACCAGGTCCAATCATTACACATTACATTACACACTGTCACGATTACTATTGTGCCTATGTAAAATTACTTTTGCCTGCTAAAACGATTATTGGTAATGAAAAATCGGGTGTTCACTACCGTTCACCCTATATGAGTCTATGGGCGGCCGTCAGCCGGGCGGCCGTCAGCCGGGCGGCCGTCAGCCGGGCGCCGTCAGCCTCACAACACCTGTTACATCCACCTTTTCAAGTAGCTTTATAGTCTTAAAGACTGCACCAGCCACCACTATGAGCTTTGCAGCTGTTGCATATGTACATTTTCAGACTGTTCATTGCAGTTCAACAATAGATAATCAGAGCTCTGACCTTCAAATTAGAGATACCCATTCGCCCAGCTTGTCTATAAAAAGCACTGGACTGGCCCATCTATACTCGACCAAGCTGGATAGACCATATGTAAGCAAATCTCTGGAGCACAATGTACATATATGTGCTAATAAAAATTTCTGTAAAAGCCGACACCGTATAGTATGACCTCATACGAGACAATAGCTTGAGATTTAAAGAATGTTACCAAGAGAAACCATATTGACTGCATCATTAAACAAAGCCTGGTGTAAAGCATAGCAGTATTGGCCTTTTTTACTAAATAAATAGGCCAGAATAGCTATGAAAAAGCATTTCAGTTCTGGAGTTACAAATTTTGTGAACTCTGCTTTAGGTTAACATTGCGATCTTAGCTTTACATCTATGATCATGAAGAGGGATTCACAAACCAATTTGTCACTTGTCACTGACAAAACCTGTCAAACTGTGCACTGGGTAGAATAGAGTGAACACAGGAATACATACATGTCTGGCCAACCATTTTCTCCAATGATATCAATAGCCTTTTCATACTCGCCAGCGGATATGAACATCTCTGCAGCAACCCTAGGTTCATTGCTACTTTTAGCCCATTCGGCTTGCTTGCTGATGAGCTGTTTCTTGTCACTTGGGTCACTGGATGTGATGTACTCCTAAAAATAAGTGTAGTAAATTTGATAAGCTAGCTCATATTAAAACGTACACTGCACTTTGCATTGTGTCTCAATGGAATAGCTACTAAAAGGAACAACAATCAGGATTACTGTGATTTTGACTCTTTTATTATTGTCGACTGGTAATAGATTCATTTTTTTTACTGTTTTTCACTATAATTAGATGGCAAGCAGTTGGCTAGTAATTAGGATGTATGTACAGAATTAGATTTCAAATAGAGAATTTACGGATAGGGAAAGGAGGTCATGGCAGATACTAAAGACTCTAACATGGTAAGAACTCATTTTTACATGTCTGCAAAAACCAAGGCATAGCATAGCCATTTTAAATTTCAACACCGGCACTAGATTAGATAGTCAATCAACAACGGAGGAGAGTTTTATTGCTTCTCATTACAATTTCCTCCAGAAAAAAAAACACACAAGACTAAGAAACTCAAGGGTTAAAACTACAATTGTAGCATGGCGACATCATAACAAACAAGTGCACCGCATGACCTCCATTGTAGTTCATAAGATTGCAAGACACATCATAAAAATGGGACTGGATTGCATTTCTACTATGATCGTACACTGAGACCATCAACCAATCAGCTATCATACATAGCTGGCAGTATATACGGTGCTACCTGCAGGGAAACCAATCTCTATTGCATTTGGACGATGAAGGCATGCTTATTGAACTTTAAGACGCTCATCGATGTCCATGCATGTGATGGAATTAGACAAATATTTTGATCAAACTATTCTTTAAACAGCCATTCATAAATTTCATGAACTTGTTTGCACTCCAAGAATGTCTCCAATGGTTCATATATATGGTGTAAGCATTTACACAACGTCAACACATACTTTGAAATCGAATTTGTAAATGTGTGTGCGTGAACTTTGTTGTAAAGTAGCATGTAGTAAAATACTTGTGATTGTGATGTCACCATTTTTGCGGTCTTACTTTAACCTTTGTGTCATATAAATGCACTTGGCATTATTTGCAATTAGTCGCCAGCAGCTCAACCACCAAAACCTCTCAATTCACAAAATAATCCAGTTTTACCTTTGCACTTCATATTTTGTTAACATTTTGCTACCATATTTCACTAACCTTAGCGTACTCAAACATGCGGAGATCAGTGAACATATTGAGTGCTTTCTGATCCTGACTAGCTCTCTTGTACAGTTTCGCAGCATCCTGGAACTTCCCTTGATAGGCATAGATGTCGGCCAAAAATACCTGCATATCACCTTCATTCCTTTTCCTCCGCTCCTGAAATAACACAGATCAAAGCTGAGCATTGTGAGAGCTTCATCATGAAAAGCTGCAATGCAAGAAGTTGACTGTACAGTCACAAGATACATGTACCTCAATATTGTTGATCAGCTCCAGGTATTTCAGGTTTTGAATGCGACTGAAAGATTTCTTTGCGACGTCAAAGTCTAGACCTTCAAGAGCTGACAATGCGAGTGCCTCCCAGTCACCATCAGTAACTCCCAAGCATGCAACAGCATATGCCTCTCTATATGATAGAACTTAAGTTCAACATAATAATAATAATAATAATAGCATACGTCATACGCAATCACAACTACCAGATGATTTTACAGATAGAAAACGCTTGTTCTACTTACCTGAACATTTTCTTCTCCAGATACTGATACATCTGAGCAGACTGCGGCACATCGACTGCCGACATTGTGTAAACATTCAGGCAGAAGATCTTTGAACCCATAAACCCGACAACAAAGCCCTAGGTTGTGGAAAATAATACCATGAAGAGCTGAGTACACTCAAAACATGTCCATTGGTATTTTCAAAACCTACTGGCATTTTTTGCTGATGAATTGGGAAACTGCTGGCCTTGATGTTTAATAGACCCGCACCGCTGTAGCACAGCATATCCTCAGAATGCAGATTCCATGCCACACTGTTGGCATTAGGCTCCTGATAAACCAGCTCCTTAGTGGCTACGTCATATACCTATAGAATATAATATAAAAAGTCTAATGGTAAACAGGTTGACATGCATGATTTTACAATGGTAAATACTATTGGGTGATCCGTGTCTGGATTGAAAGACAGCTCTCTAAAGATATGGTGAACATTGTCTACTTCAGTTTTAATTTATCTTCTCAAAATCCAAAATTCAAATCTGCCTCAGACGACACTGAAAGATGCAATGTTGATTACTCATTTTAGCTACACAAAATAGGCAGCACGTGATAATAAATGAACATTAACTTCTCGCATTTTAGTACATTAGTAATATTGCAACAAGGGCTGTGAATAGAAGAGCCTGGCCTGCTAGGATAATGGAGGTAGTACAGTATCATTACTTCGCCAGTAGCATGCAACCATACAGCATACTTTGGAAGTGATAATTAATCAGTTCTGAAAGATACTAATTAATTTGCTTGCTACTTGCATTTTTCTGATTAATAATATCACTGGAAATGTTCCAAATTCCGCTCACTATATGACCTATAAATTGTTCATTTCTTGCCAGGCAGGTAGTCAAACAGAACATGAAAGTTACACAGAAGTATAACTGTGCTTATAACCTCTATCTTCATATAAACGCATTGACTGTGCAAGGTCAAGGTCACCACTAATGATAAGAATGCAAACCTGGCAGGTTAAGTGTTCGTCAACAACTGCAAGCTTGGTTCTGGAGGCACTCATGTCTAGGCATCTCACCGATGTGTTCTGCTTGAGCACATTGACGGGGAATGGGTTATTGACAAAGATCTGGAAGATCTGAAATAGGAAACGAAAGTCAACTGCAGTTCATCTAAACAAGTCACAACATTCCACATTAATAGTATTCCTCGGGTGAATATGCCAAATACTTTTCTGTAGGAATATCGGCAAGGTAGAAATAAGAATAACTGGAAGATGAAGCCCAGGGTTGACGAGAAAAATGTGTTCACTTCCTACATGCATAGATGGGTTGACAATGATAAGATCCTAGCTGCCAGTATGTGAATTTATTTACAATATCATAATGTAAATCACCGGATTGCCAACCCTTTCTCGCTGCGCATAGTTGAATCACATGGACATCTTGTCATTTCATTTCATCATTCATGACCTGCTATTTTTACTTCCAGTGCACACATCATGAGTCATCTTATGTGGGGACACAATCCACACCCTGGCAAATACGCAAATATGTACTGGGTGTGCCATCACTTTCATTGGTAGATTAGGAGAATCTCTGAAGAACACTAGGGACATACTGAACATAGTTTCAAGGCGTATCAATATAAAGAAGACTACGGAATGGAGGCTATGCTTTCCAAAAATTGAGGTTATGCTTTCCAAAAATTGACCACAATTTGATATGTCATTGTCACTCTATCTAGCATGAGCGAACAGCTTTGCGTCTCTAGCTCCGTGGGTTATATGTACTGCTCCATCTCTGGTACACCTATAACCTCCAGTAATTTATAGTTTGACTTCACTTAAACTGCAGTATCAATAACTTGATATTTCACTTTGACTCAACAAAAATTTGACAGGAAAGACTTCACCTGACTGCAGACTCCAACCACTGGCATCCGAATGCCAAGACCTATGAATTGAGACTCCAAAGACAGTGACTTCACACTCAAACTTTAAAAAACCGTGACTTTTCCCACCTCTGAACTTTAGAACAATCCACTCAGTTAATATGCATTTGTTTGTAACACTCACCTGGCCATTCTTCAAACCAACTAGGAGTCCTTCTCTCCCAGCTGGTCCACCAATAACTTTAATGTACCTGATCAGAGATTCCATGAGCCATTCCCTTTCCCTAATGCCTTGAAACGACAAGGACTGGAGCTTCCTTTCCTAAAAAATAGCAGTTATACAGATATGTATACATGTACAATTGAATAGAATCAAAAGACATACCAGATACTATGAGTTATATCTGAACTTTAAATGATGAATACACTAATGTCATCTTGAATCACGAAAAATGCTAGATATGATTTGTTGGCAATTTTTTATGGTTGGCACATTTTAAGTAGTGGATGACATCACGTCACCGTGCAAGGGAGACAACCCCAAACAGGAAGGTAACTTCAAACAGAGGGCATAATTCCTGATGCATGGAGAAATCACTTTTAACTTTTAGGGTTGTCTCCCTTGCATGGTGACATTACATTGGACACAGGGCTGATTGGCCCTCCATGTACGACATCACATCGCCGTGCAAGGGAGACAACCCCAAAAGTTAGAAGTCATCTCTCCATGCATCGTGGAGACTAATGGGGACTTATGCCCCCTGTTCGCAGTTGCCTTCAAAGGATTACTGTATCTGCTCAGAAATTAGACATGCATACTAATGTTGAGGAAGCTCACAAGGTCTACAAACATTGCCCATATCATGCATTATTTATATCGTAACGCTGATCCAAGCTTTGGTGAGGAATTTCCATTTTTAACTCACTGTACCTTGCTTACTTTTGAAGCCTATCTTAATTTGGAATTAACTCGGTACATAAGATTAAACAATAAAAGAATGAAATAGTGATTGGAGTAAAGACAAGCCAGCTATCCGGGACTAGAGTATTATAGCATCAATAGATATTCAGCGCTTGCAAAATCAATCCAAGTGAGACAATTCTAAGGCACTAAGGGAGTTGGCTATTGGCAGCAGCTTATATCCCACAGGTAGAAAGTTCCAGGTGATTGAAAATTGTTGTGGCTAATACAACTTTTCAAGTAATCCGAGTGCATATATAATTATAATTATGGTGCTGGAACCAACAATTAATTGTTCCCAGATCATAGATTTCAGGTTGTCAAAACAATGTGAAATTAGAGGCATACTCTTTCTACCTGTAGAGTGGTTGATTACATTAGCCATCTAAGAAGATGCATGCAGGTTATAGCCGACCCAAAAATTTAAGCTATGGAGGTTCCATACAACCCCGCTGCACTACAGTTAACTCCGCCCACACCATGGTTAGCTCCGCCCACAACAAGGTTAACTCCAACCACACAATGGATGAATACGCACCCAAAAAGGATAAATAAAAAAAGAAAGAGGAAAACTAAACAAACAAAATGAATAAAAAAACAAACTAAA
>ERZ1740065.1996-NODE-1996-length-12561-cov-11.763713_pt1 | contig 12561 bp, 7 predicted proteins | sample MGYA00581738_ERZ1740065 | MGnify/ENA primary metagenome ERZ1740065 (study PRJEB43018, sample SAMN04849749) | marine metagenome | isolation source: floating plastic debris | place: Pacific Ocean | collected 2008-09-01 | study: EMG produced TPA metagenomics... | reverse complement strand
ACATGGTTTTTATTTTAACCCCTTATTTCTCCCTAACATTTGCCCCCCTCCCTCTCTCCCTCTCCCTCCCTCCCTCCCTCTGCTAATACGTTAGTACATTGAAGGTATGGTATATTGGCGATTACTGCACTAAAGTTCCGTATACGAGCACTCTCAGCCCAGAAGCAAAGGACAGATTCTTCGATCAAAGAGAACAAACATTCCAATTTAATGTCTTCCAAAAATACTTTCATTTACCCAATGGAGGATCCTACACAACAGAGAGAGATGCAATTAACCCGCCCTCAAAGGTACCCAGTACGTACGTGTACGTACGAGTAAGTAAGCGAGAGTCTCAACATCAGTCCCAGTTTGACGTTTCTCTGCAGATATCTAATCCGAGTCGTACAGTGAAGAGTCCGGTTTTACTGACGAGTTATCGAGCTCATATCAAACCGATCACCAGTCTGACATACGCTGACAGCTACAGCCTGCTAGTAACTGGCTCCGAGGACCACAACGTACGTACGGCCCCTCATGTACTGTGCGTACAGCCCCATTACACACTGCACATAGAGCCCCTCACTTAACCAACTCCCCTTTCAGGATGAGATGAAAATATTGGAGAATCTTCCATGATTCGAACAAGATGACTTGACAATATAAAAAACCGAATACACGTTTGTGAACTTGATTTGATCATCTTCTGCTGGACAAGTTCCTTAGCCATAAGTTTATGACGTTATTGAAGCCTGTAAGACAAGTGTAGAATCACAACGCATAGTTCTATGACTTTTTGGTATTACAATCCAATGCCTACTCTGGATTCATAAAACCACTGGAGTTGTCTTCTCCCCAATTGGCATTGCTAGTAGTTTGGCGGTAACTTATGAGAACTATTGGTGGAGCCAAATTGGGACAAGGATTTTCGGTTCCAGCTGATATTTTGCCCTTGACCTCTTGATTGTACTATTAGGTTAGAGTTTGGACGATCAACGGCAGGTTTTTGGGTCAACTCGGAACGGATACCTGGATGAGAATTGAGGAAGACGACCCCAGTTGGGTACGGGTAGTACCCTCCCTAGTATTTCTGCACAGCACACCAACACCTCAGGCTAAGTTCTGATTTTAAATTTTGCAGATTGATGATTACAAAGGTTTTAAAATGCCTTCCGACATACGGAGAGTTGCCTCCCCTCGTACTCTACGAGTGCTGAATGGGGGAACAAGCAGGAAATGGAGACTGATAAAGAATGGAATGAAACTTCTGGTCGGACCCTGGTTCCGTCTAGGATGTAGGTGGACTTTTATGATACTTTAAGACAGAATCGCGAACTTGTGACCGAGCTGCCGGTTGCTAATCCCAAGTGCAGTTATTTCCGATGCGACTACATAAGACAAAGGTTGAAGTAAGATTGCAAAAAATGTATTGTCACGGAAATTTTATGACACGCATGATCGCAAAAATATCCTGTTTTATATACTATGTAGTATTGAAATATGTTCGGTTTATAGAATCACTATAAATATGAAAGCAAAAACAAGTGTTCTTAGAAAAATAGAATTCTTCATGTGGCTGCTTCAGTGCTGGTAAAATAACGATGATGGTTGATCTAGTGATGTCGTAGTCAGCCTACAGGTAGGCATATAGGTCACTTGTATTGCAGTACATATCTCACGGAATCAGTATACAAGGAGGAGTCGTGGGTCAAGGTCACGCTCATCATCATCCATCACTCCTCAAACTTCTCCTGTGGTCAAATCGCATAAAATCGGTTATATCAAGTACGTCACTACCTCAAGTAATCCTTACAGAGTTGTCTTTCCTATATTTCTAACGGTTCTGTTGCAGGCTGGATGAGAGCTTGGCTATGCCCGCCATGCCAGAGGAGATAGACGCGGCGTCCAGTCGAATTCTCGGCAAGTCCTACCATAAAATGGGTCGACACAAAGCACATCCCAAAATGAACGAGTTTTACACTATAGAGAATTCCGTAAGAACAACAATTCTACTGTGAAAGAAGCAGTTAGGCTGTGTGAGAATATGTTTGAGGCTGATTGCTGCTATCAAACGGGCTATAAGATAGCCACCAGAGGAATCACTCGATCGATTACAACATTCACTCTAACAGTAAATGTGGTGATTTCTGTTTTTGTGGAATCTACTCATTGTTGGTTTGCAGAAATTTTCAAGCTGCAAACAAAGACCCTGATGTTTTAAGATGGCAAGGTTTCTCAGTAAAAATCATTCTTAGTTCAGTCAGCGGTTCTGGAGAAGTCTCTGAGGGAGTCCCTCTCTATAACCAGCAGCTCCTGAGAACTCCTGGTAAAACTCCCGACAGGAACTCTCTCAGTGACTTCTCCAGAAACTAAATGTATAATAATTTTTACTAGGTTCTCTTGTGCACTTGGGAATTGCACATTCAAGAATTGGAGTTATGTTCTTCCCCACATAACCCCTTTCTCTCCCTCAACTTAGTCCAGGGAAGTAACTGTGCCATTAGCTTCAACTATTTTCACATGTTAAATATCCCTGCAAACTATTCGTTCATGCCCAATGACTTGAGAAGACGTTTTCTCCAGTGTAGTAAGTTGTTTGCTCACATGGCGACGGAAAACTACTGTCGTTCTCACCAGTTGCATGTATTTCCAGTTAATTCTTGTAATTCCCTCCTCACGTCTTACTTATCATCTCTAATAATAGCCACAATTAACAATTACTCAGCACAAACACAACATACATACTCTACAGGCTTTCTAAAAGTTCATGGAGGGGTCAAATGGGGAAGAAAACAACTCCTTTATACGGACCACATGGTTGCCTTATCTTCCCATTAGGGTCTTTGCAACAGATATTGTTGCTGTTTCAGATGAGAGTTTGGCCTAGTGTCGCTGTAACCAATATGATAGCTGTGAGGGACAGTGCAGACTACCCCCAACCTATTGTGTTAGAGTGTAGAGAGAAGAGGAGAACAAAGTACATCAATCAACTGATCGAAGCGAGAAGAGGTGAGTGACACGGGTTCCCTGTACTATTACAAACATTCCTAGCCTGTGGTTCTATTGCTCAGCTAGAGGAAGTAGAAGTGCACAGGCCAAAGCCAGCGAGGAGGAGGTGCCAAAGAGGAGGATGTTGACAGTAACCAAGTCGCCAGCAACGAGCCGACCAACCTCAGTGAGGAGTGACAGAGCGCAGTAAGCTGTAATTCTCTCTCGGCCTCTACTCCCTCCCTGCCGCGATGCCCTTCCTTCACTACTTCCCTTGTCTTCAGCATCATACATCGATGAGTAAAGGAGACGAAATCCATGAATGTGGGCCTCCTGTCTATCATAAAAGTCTGAAATACAGCCTAATCATTGGAATTTTGCTTGTTTATTCTGCTTCATGATGTAACCAGTGTCAGTGAGATGTCTTTATGTACTCAAAAATATGACCTTTTGATTCATAGTCTGCTTCGAGCAAGGGTATGGGTACTTATGTAGGCAGACGCTCTTGGCTTCATGACTTCGAACCAGCTCTCAAGACAAACATGGCCATCAATTGAGACATATGACGTTCACGGAGACTGTGGTAAACAGATTAGTCCATCTCTCATGGGAGCAGAGATGATTTTGAAGTGTGATTACAATGCCGCAGTATTTTTTACGCCTCACTAGGAGTAAGATAAAATCAGTAGCCTTTCTCAGTCTAAGAGCTCGCGTTGTGTGACCAGATGCGGACTGAAAACCAAGTAAATCGCACCAATTCCTCGCCTTCTACCCACCTCAGCCCATTCTGTCTCCCCTCCCTTTCTTCTTCCCTTCCCTCTCCCCCTCCCTCTCTCCCTCTCCCTCTACCTCTCTCTCCCTCTCTCCATCCCTCCCTCTCTCTCTATTTCCCTCTCATTACCGCTAGCGCATCAGCTATTCACCCTATGAGTAGGAGAGGTAGTACATGCAGAGAGAGGCCGTAGGAGAGGTAGTATGTGTAGTACATGCAGAGAGAGGCCAGCAGTTTGTATAGCCCTTCACCATACATACTATCTTTGACACCTTTGCAGGAACATTTTCCTGCCGAGTCGACCAAAAACAGAGCATAAGAAGGTGAAGGCCAAGTCAAAGGCAAGCAGACACAATCCAGACTCGGAGACAGTCACTATAGACACTCTAGCACTGGAGATAGCGGAGATCCTTGGGGAAGGTGATCCAGAGAGTTAATGGGACGGGTCAGTAGTCTCCCGTCTATTAGAGACTGATTCGCTCGCTCACTAGAGACATTTTCATGCGATGGTGGCGATTAATAATTGGTGACATCAATAAAAGTGATTACCAATGATCACCAATGATATCTAACGACCTGGACAGAAAGAGCAATGCTGCAACTAATATGATGGGAGTAGAGAGCAATGGTACACCTATTTATAAGTCTTGGGCTATGGCGCTGTGATGCATCAGCATGCTGATAGAAAAACCACCAGTGGAATAGCTTATGAGAAACGTGACGTCTGCAGGGATTGATCATTTGGAGACAGCTTGGAGGCGTCGCAAACAGATGTCTGGAATGAATTCACATCAGCAGCTACCAGTGTGAAAACTTTTCTGACTGCTCATTAGCCTGAATTCCTATGCTACTGGGGATTTGATTCAAGCTTGTTGCCGAGCCTTTCACTTAAAATAGAGGAATAATAGTTCTACATCTTTGTTCCTCCCTCGCAGCTTCTATCACAGGTGTAGATGCCTTAAATTAGTCACATCCGCTGCATGATAATTACTGTTGCATCACTGTGTAACAGCTGCTCAAATTTCCTATGAGCGATCAACTGTTTGTTTTCAATTAATTGCTAGGGCGTACGTTTGTCAAGTCATTGATTGTGATGACTCTCTCCTGATTGGTTGATGACGCCCAACTCATGTGTATAAAAAGGGAATTCTAAAGGGCATACTACGATTTGTCATAGTTGTCCCAGCACCATGAAGTACACACAGTTTATCAGAGTTAAGCAGATTGCTTTTGCTGGTCTGGCAGTGCTCTGTGTGTTGCGCTCTGTACTCGCAGCGCCGTGGAGCGCCAGAGGCAGTTCTGGCCGCTCAGCTGCCAACTCTCTCTTTGATCCGTTCTACCGACATGCCTGTCAAGCTTCGTATGGCTCCCCTGTAAGTTATACAGATGTCTCATACCTTCGAGATTCTCTCCGTTAGTCTTTAGCAAGGATGTTTTTTCCTAGTGCCTGGCTGATCAGGAATGCTGTCAGGGTACTTGTCAGGCTGGATTCTGCACCCCACCAAATATGAGGCATAGAGCCTGCAGGCCCACCAATTCAAGGGTAAGAAGGATGCAATCATACTCTCCATCTCCTTTCCTCCCTCCATCTCTCATACCTCCATCTATCTCTCTCCCACCACTCCGTCTATCTGTCTCCCGCTCCTCAGTCTATCTGTCTTTCACACCTCAGTCTATCTGTCTTTCACACCTCAATTTATCTGTCTCCCACCCCTCAGTCTATCCGTCTCCCGCCCCTCAGTCTAGCCGTCTTTCACCCCTCAGTCTCTGTCCATCTATCTTAGCCTTCCATCTCTCTATCTCACTCTCATACACAAGTTGTTTTCACGATTTGTATTTCATAGTGCCGATCAAACCGCGATTGCTGCTCGTTCGAGGACGGCTTAGGAGAATGTGAGAGAAGAGAAGGCTCTCTCACCGGAACGTGTTCCGACTATTTACTCGAGTACGTTCTTATTGATGGAAAGAAGTGATGGCCTAGATCTATCAAACTACAGTAATATGTACGTCGGAATATCGGCGTTCCTATTTCTGCGGTACCAAAGTTAATTTATTGCCTGGTTCCTCAGATAATCTAGACATATCTTTACTAGATAAAGGATACCATCGATAATTGTCTTGGAATTCTACAGCCTGGTAATTTATTATAAATAAAACAGTTAACACACATTAACAGCGTGTTACACCACTGTACTATTAGTCATGGTGACAGCAGACATCTGTTTGGGTTCTACGTGATTGGCTGGTACTAAAGTACAGCTGATTCGTCCCGACTCATGTTGATTTGTCCTGACTCATGCTACCGATTGCTGTGATCTGCTGGCTTACTGCTGTCAGAATCTAGCTGCTGCCGCCGAATATCCTTCAGAACTCCTTCGTGCATCCTCTGTAAAACGCGGGGGACGGTCTGACCTTATGGGGAAGGATGATGACACGCCGACCAGTGGCGGCCATAGATATGACTTCGAATAAAAATAAAACGAAACCAGCTAAATGATAGACTGTCGTCACATGATTCTGACATTGTAAAACACTAATAGTAAGATAGCACAACTCCAAATACTGAGATTGAGGAAATTAAGTAACTCAGGGCCGCGGCATTGGAGACAATTAATCAACCTTAGGAAGAGACTGACATACAAGGTAATAAAGATTTTATGTCAAAAACAGTATTCGCGGACCACATTTTACGTGATTTTACTGGAAAGTCATTCAGTCTGCATACCTTAGATACCTACACGTACATACCATAACCCTGGCTTTGGTGTGCAGTGTTTTCCACTGGCAATAAAGTGCATTTAGTCATCAACAATTGGCAGTGTTGCCAACCCAAACGGAAAAATATCGTAGATTTCAGTAATGTAAAAATAGAAACCTCATATACTACCTTGAAATCAACTTTATGGCCTTTATTTTAGTACATTACTGCTCAGCAAATATCATTAGTCAGTTTCTGTGGGCCTGTGGTTGACAAAGAAAGCAATTATATGACCGAATGTGGTACATTAGCTGCCTCAAAAGCTGAAAAAGTCGTAGATCTAGGAGTACAATCGTAGGGTTGGCAACACTGACGACTGGGTTCAGAACATGTAGCCAGTAGATCCTATAAAAATGCCAGCCTAATGTCATAACAATAACGTGAGGATTCCTGCTATTCCTTGATGGAACGCAGACCAGCTCATGGATGACAAGTCTTCAGTATTATCGGGCTAAACTTGTTATTATCGGTTTCCTAATGTTCTCCTGTGGCTTATTAGTTAGATCTGTTTTGAACATAATCCTGGCTATGAGGCATTCTTTGAGCTATGGCTTCTCAAAGTCCAGAAACATTTAATCAAAAACTGAATGATGATTGTACAATTTAGTCAGATATGAGTATGAAATAATATTTCATATTATGTGATATCACAAATCTCAACTAGCTATCTATCAAACTATCTATACTATCATACCAGAGAGAGCTGATCGTATGATAACAGCATTTCAAATTTATCCTCACATTATGTCGCAGTAGAGATGGATTTTCAAATGGAGACTGTACTAACGTCAATTCTTCAGAATAAAATTCTAATTTTCATGTTTAAAACCGCAGACTGCATACCGACCGACTGCATACCGACCGACTGCATACCGACCGACTGCATACCGCCCGACTGCATATCGCCCGACTGCAGTGGCAACTAGGATTATCCATCACTAGGCTTTCCCAGGACTCAATTATCTTGGAATTTTATGAAGAAATATGACACACATACTTTCCGCTCCGACTGCTGGTTGTAATGGACAAACATAACCATTGAAGAGGCGAATACAACAGAAGACATCAGTGTCATTTTTGCAGCAGTTGACATCGTGGGTGATCAATTTTCCTAAAACAGAAAAGCGGCAGGTCATTATCCTCTATTCCACATCTAACACACACTTCTAAATCACTACAAGGGGAATGTACGATAAAAAATTAGAATCACATATGTAGATAAACCTGTAGATATATGGCTTAAAAGACCTTGTCCTGAAAAGATTCTGGGTGACTTGACCAAATAGTACTGACACACCACGCGTTTTCTTGGCCTTCCACCAGTACGCGAGAGATCCAATGCAACGATGAGTGACGTATATAAAATGAAACTCTATCATCAGAGATAAAAAAGACAAATAAGGCAGACTATCTGTTGTCCCTCAACATTAAGTGTGGAAAGTGGAAGGAAAGAATGTAGTGTTATATATCTTGGTGGAAGAATCCGACTCTCGTGGTTGGAAGGTAGAACTTTATGGTACCGATATTTCCCGCTATACAGCTTTAATATCAATGATTTTGCCCTTCTACCTAAAAGATCATCACTATTTTTCCGTTGTGCTTTATGAGAGGCGATACATGCTATCGCTGTCTACTCATCGGTCATAAGTCATGTTCACGAGAAAGGAACGAACTCGAGTCGATATTATATTATACCTCTATTAAACGTATTTTGAATTCAGACTACGCGATTGGCTTTCCACGGCGGTGGTGTCAAAGAGAGGTTTACAACTTTCTGATGGTGGGTTTTCCTCGAAAAGTCTTTGGTCGAAGGAGTGTTGGACAAAGTACTCAGCTAGCCAAACTTTTGTCTCATGGAATGGGTGCCCATGTTCATTCGATGTGATTAATAATAAGAATTAGAACTCTGATCACCTCACTACATAATCTGTAAGTATCATGAAATAAATAGTCAGTGATGCTGTTTCTTCTTCTCCTGTATCCTGAGTTCTTACCTGGTACAGTAGGTATGCTCAATCGATCAAATTTATAGCTTTTGTGGTGCAGGTACTGTTCTAAAATCTTTTAACTCTGTGCAGTGTACAACATAATCTTCTAACCACCAATATTTCCACGGCTATTGAGTTAGATCTCTGAAAACGAAAATGCTGTGATTGTCACCAACTTTAGTGCTAAAATACTGGTACTGGAAATCGTTATCTACGACCATGATGTGTAAGAATGCTCTTCTCTTCATTCTCATATATGAAATAGAGCTGGATTCAAATCATCCATCCAAAGTTGACGTACGTGACATCCACGATACTAGTTTATTGTGTTCATTTGATTTGCTGTATCATCCTCTGTTTCGAATTATTGCAGAGTAGCTGTGTGTGTTGTTTTAGCGTCTGGCTTCGATGAGCATAGTAAATACAGAACAGTATAGAGTCTCAACACCAGCTGTATCATCTAGCGCACACTGTTGACCTTTCAAAAATCATTTACTTTGTCTGTAATCTGTACGCATTTATTCCTTTGATCTCTTCCTGCTAGCTCCTAGGAGTCGATTCACATAATACTGTGATATTCGCTGCGAGCACGTTTTGCTTCGACTGTCCACTTGACCCTGAGTGAGTTAGAGTTAGCTTCGGTACTGCGTTACTAGCACTGATGCCATTGTAATGATCGGTGGGCTGTTGTCTGCAAATTGCTAACTTAACGCCTGTACACATACAAACGATTCATTATCGATGGTCGATGATTCACTTGATGTGAAATCAGCGCCACATGTTACTTTTTCCCTCTAGGTGAACATTAGCTCAACAAATGGAGCACCTCACTACTGGCAGCATCTAATTAGGCAGCCTATGCTACCAGCATCTGTTAATTGGGAACCAGTGCACACGCGACCGTGTTTAGATTAAGTTAAAGGCAGTTTAGTTTCTAATGTCCCACCTCACTCACTTCATTGATGTCTCCGGCAGGTTACCGACTGACTGACAGCTGTGGTAAGCTTGAAGGATTAGGAGGTACCATGTAAAGCGAACCATCAGCCATAGAGGTAAGTATATCTACCTCAGATCTACTCCTCCCGTAAGTAACTCAGTCACCAGTTCGACTTCATTGCTCACAGTTTGAATTCATCGCTGCCCAAGCCTCGTACGCGCGCCCGCCATGTCAGCCAGCCAGTTACAGGACCTGCTGGCTCAGGTGGAGCAGCTCACCCTTGTCAATAATAAGCTCAAACAGGAGCTGTGTACCAACTCGTCCCATATCGCTCGTCTCGAGTCTGCCATGCTGCAGCGCCGTGCCACTGGCAGCCATCACGAAGAGCGTAAGTGCTTATCAATTGCACCCACAGGCCATGTTGAGTACGTACACTGCCTTATCTACCGCTGCCTCTACACATAGGGGGCGTCAGCGCATGGTCTCGCAGTTCCAGCATCCAGAGCAGCAGGTCTGGTGACGGTAGCGTTCTACGATCCACTCTCGCTGAGGTAAATCCATTTCCATCGCTTCAAATCTTGACATCTCTCCTACTCGCTTCATCACCCGGGTTTCGTTTGTGTGTCATCATTAAAACTGCCCATTTGTCACGGATTCGATTGTTGTATGATGAAGGAATCCACTATTCCGTCACAAACGCCTGCCATCAGTTAAGACAATGAGGGATTGTTTGCCTTTTATTATTGTACACTCTCGGCACACTTTCAGTTGGCAGTTCACTGATTTTATCCTGTCACAATCTTTCTATGCCAAACAGATACAATATGGCCCATCACTGCACCAGCCTCTATAGATGAGAATCTGGGTACCATTTTCATATTTCCATGCGCAGTTGCAAATTCCAATGATTTTCTGTCACCCAACCAGTGCTGCTGACCTGCTTGACGTAGTGTCAGCAGACGTAGTGCTAGGAGACGTAGTGTCAGCGCTATGTAGTTTCAACAGGACGTAGTGTCTATGCGACATAGTGTCAGCAGACGTAAAGCTAGCAGACGGAGTGTCAGCAGACGGAGTGTCAGCAGACGTAGTGTCAGCAGACGTAGTGCTAGCAGACGTAGTGCTAGCAGACGTAGTAGACTAGCCGTAGCTCAGGTGGAGTGTGTGTTTGTCACGCTGTTATATTGATTGACACTGGAGAAGAACTGACTAATCATCGCAGTCACTGCGCCGCCGTAGTATTGGTGTCTGTACTGCTGCAGTTCTGTGATTGATGGGCCCAGACCTGAACGGTGATCGCCCTCGGAACCTGTTAGACATGCCTCTGTATCGCTCACACACAGCCCTCTCCTCACCCTCTCTGCCTGTCTCCATCTCCTCTACCTGTCTCATTCCTCTTATTGTATTCAGTGTAAACCGTATACAACGCTGCTTTCAATTACCTAGAATGTAAACACCTTTGCGTACTCACGTTGAATGATATTACTACAAGTACATAGTATATAGTATGTGGGGCGAGAGTTAGCTGTCTATTGCAGGGTCTCCTCATACGCGGCAGTCAACTGCTCGATCGATCAATCGGCCCCACGCTAACCGTGATTTAATCACTGCCCTCAGCTAGTCAAATTGCATATCTTAGTATGAAAATGAGGTGTCCGACGTCTGCTTCTAGGGCCTCCAGAATTCCCAAAGAACCAGTAAAGCCTCCAGTAATGGCACACTACGCAACGGACACTGCCATACCGACTCTACGGCAGCCGACAGCAGCGCTGCCGACAGGCGACTCAGCACAAACTCTGACTCGGCTAACTATTCAGACGTGGCGGCCGTCGATAGCGTCGAGAAGCGAGAGCGGCGCGACTCAGGCTGCTGCGACCAGGCAGAGGTGGAAGTGAATGGAGTCGTGTATCGTGACGCCGCCACGAACACGCTGTCTAATAGAGAATTATCATTCCGCCAGCTGCCTGGCGTAGACGACCTGCCATGCCCGGCAGTCGTCTCCTCTGACAGCCATGGTAACGAACTCATATCCATCGCCACTCAGACGTGTGAGGTCGCTATGCTCTCCGACAGTGATAGTAACCAAGCCAAGGCCTCATCCTCCCAGCCGCTGTCCAACTTCTACCATGGCGCCTGGCCATTCACAGGTAAGATGGCAAAGACTATTTGTGTCTGTATGATCCCTAGCCTGTCACTCCGACTCGATACAGATGCAGATGTTGCTGCCAGTGGACTAGCAGCTGCTCCGGAGACGCAGTCTGTCATGAGTTTCCACTCGAGCATCTCATCGCACTCTAGCCGGCCGTCTCACCCAGAATCTCACAAATCTCAGCACCCGCATTCGCTCGCCCACCAGGTGATAGCCGAGAGTCAGGCGTACATCACAGAGCCTCAGGCCCTACTCGCCAACCCTCCAATAGGATCCAAGGCAAGTGCCAGCTCATCGACTTGTCTGCTACTTCGCCAATCTAGTCCTGTGTTCACCTTGTGGAAATTGCACAGGTCTTGTCTACGCTTTTACTGGCTCACCCGACTCTTACCATGCCCCTGATTTCATTGCTGGCTACGCTCCTGTAATTGATACACCTTGTTCATGCGTACTGTGATGGCCTTGCTGTTTCCAGGTACAGATGGTGTGTTCCTTGCTCTCCATGCTGGGTACTCACGACCCGGAGGACATGTCGCAGACGTTGCTGGCAATGTCAGCGTCTGCGGACTCGTGTGCTGCTCTCAAACAGTCGGGCTGCATACCACTACTCATCGAGGTTTGTAGGTCATGTGATCTTATGGTCTCCACTGCTCACGACGTCTGCACTGACAGATGTGTAAGAGCTAATGGATTTTCAGCTCATCTATGGTGGTGAGGCGGGTAAAGAGATGATGGCGGCTGGCCGCGTCTGCCGAGCGCGGGCGTGTCGTGCTCTCCACAATGTCATGCACTCGCCTCCGGATGAGAAACGTAACAGGAAGGAATTAAAGCTGCTCAAGTACCTGGAGACTGTGCAGGCCCACTGCGAGAGTCTGAGACAGGTAAGCATCTCTCTCCCTCCCCTCACTGCCTCTCCCTCACTGCCTCTCCCTCTCCTCCCTCACTGTGTCTCCCTCTCCTCCCTTACTGCTTCTCTCCCTCTCCCTCCCTCCC
>ERZ1740065.1994-NODE-1994-length-12572-cov-11.778861_pt1 | contig 12572 bp, 9 predicted proteins | sample MGYA00581738_ERZ1740065 | MGnify/ENA primary metagenome ERZ1740065 (study PRJEB43018, sample SAMN04849749) | marine metagenome | isolation source: floating plastic debris | place: Pacific Ocean | collected 2008-09-01 | study: EMG produced TPA metagenomics... | reverse complement strand
GGGAGTGAGATAGGGTAGGCTGGAAGAGAGGGATGGGGTAAGGAGAGGATGAGAGGAGATAGGGGGAGGGTAGTAAAAAGAGAGGAGACGGGGAGGGAGGGAGAGGGAAGGAGGGTTTATGGGAACGGAAATGAGGGAAAAAGTGGAAGAGAGGGGTGATGGAGAGTGAAAGAGGGGCAGAGTAGAGAGGCGGAGGGGCAGAGAGAGAAGGGAGGAGGTAGGAGACAAAGGGGGGGAGCGAGGGACCAAGGGAAGAGCACAGAGGGCCAGAGGGTAGAGAGAAAGAGGGAAAGAGATTTAGGGATAGAAGGTAAGGATATGAGTAGATATTGGGACAGAATGAGAGAGGAGGAGGACAAGCAAGGGAGGGGAAGGGAAGGAGAAAGTCTTCATGGAGGGGGGGCGAGCCAGGACGGAAAATAGAGAGGTGTGGAAGCGGGAAGGAGGAAAGAAGAGAGATCAGAAAGATAGGATCTGGGAGTGGACAGAGGAGCAGACCAAAATACATGTAGAAAAGCAGGGATGGTGACAGGTGGGCTTCGCGAAGTTGGACAGAATGGAAAAAGAAGCAGAGGGTGAAAGGGTAAAAGGAAATGATGAACTAGAGAATCGAGAGCACCCATAACATAAATAAGGGTAGGAACCACAGAAGGGGTAGAACTCAATGGAGCAGAGGGATAGAAAGAAAATAGCACAGAAGATAGGAACGCTATGTATACCACAGGAGTGAGATGGAGAGCAGAAATGAGGGGATGTATGCACTCCATTGCATCATATGTAGCTTAGTATGACATAGTAGAGTCATACTAATATATTTTAAGTATGACCCCTACATGGCATGTGACTTATAAAGCTCATATGTCCATTGTATGTCATACTACCACAGAGGTGGGCTGCTATCTTCGGCCTCGCCTTGGTATCCGCTCTAAATGCTCAGTATTAAATAAGATGTGTCTACTCTCAGTGGTAGTTGATTGGCAAATGAGTTACCGGTTGTTTTTTGAGTTGTTTGAGCATCTTATTACTCATCAAATCAGGTCACTTTCGAAATTTGTTAAATTTAGCATTAATCAATGATCCACAATGTTCAATATGCTGTCACTGATCATTGAACCTAATCTTCTACGAAGTGCTTGAACTTAAAGCATATTACGTTGTTGAAAATGAACGAGAAAAGTAGTCAGCCAGTGTACTGCAGGACCTAGGTGGAGAAGGTATAAATATAAGCATGGAATGACCAGTCGGCAATTGCAGTTTGAGGCAAGGAACGCACATACTGGTTATGTTCACTTGCAACAGCAGAAGAATGGTTGAAACCATTCGAGCGGAGAGAAAGATCAATAGTTAAAAGACTTAATTAGAAATTCAAATTGACTCGATGCAATACCACTACCTTTTACAAATATTGCGCCTAGTTGATAAACTTCACAACCTTTAGCTCTCTGCTTTCTTACTAAGCCTTTAACATGAGTTGATAAATATGGTTAATTGCTCAGAAAAGCTGGATGGTAACAACGCTTGCTGTCATACATACTTTCATTATGCCATGCACCTGTACTAGTTGCATTAACAGTCTTGTGTGCTGCAGAGCATATGAGTACCACAGGTTTACATTCAAATGAGCTCTGATAGGAAGAGTAATCAATCTTCGCTGGCGGGCAGAGCTTTGCTTTATCATACCCTTTGTTCTTGCTGAAATGCTGAAAGTCTGATTTGATTCTCTTTTGGACTTCCTTTCCTGGTTAATTTGTGTTCATAAACCATACATATACAGATCATAGTAATATTTCTATTTTTTGTACTAAATGCCCAACTGCGGCGTGAGTGGTCTGAGTGGGTGTTGAATGGACGAAACGTGGTAATACTTCTAAGCTTCTTTCAGGCCTACCATCCCATTTGCAATGCATAGGGCATTTAATCGATGTTAGAAAACTTGGCTTGGAGGCTAGCACCATCATGAACATTCATTTTCAATCTCGGATGTTTTATGAATGACATAGAATCACAATCGCTATAGCAGAAGTCATTTCCACCAGGTAACCACCAATTTTGCAGGTGACACACCCAGCATGAAGAGGCTTGATATTTGTCAGATGTTTAACATGACGGTTACTGGCTGCATGGCACTATAGTCTACAGCATACAATTACTTGAGTGGGTTCCTTTGAAAATAATTAGCATACGCACCATCCTTTGAAGTCATTGGTTTGCTTGCATTTAATTACATGCTTGTCTTTTCGGCAAGTACAGCGAACGCACCGTGCCATTAATACTTCAACTCCCACGCTTATAGACAGGCAGGTATTTCACTTGCGAACAAGCCAATGCCTGCATTGCATGGACTACGTAGATTATGCAGCTCTTACATGTTTGCTTCCATATCAGGTTATTTTCAGGATGTAACAATTGAATTTTGAAACCGTGTAAATCGATCCAGCCCGGTATAAAATAACATTGACATCCTTTTAAAAAATGAGGCGCTAAAAGTGAGTCCGAGAAGGCAGTTTGTTGGTACTTACCGCAATGGTGCAAAGCTCTATTGTTGTTCTGCTAGAGGTGATTCTCTTCATCTTCCGCCAGGATCTTCTGAGATACGCCGATGGGTGAGTATATGACCAGATAAGAATCCCTCCCCCCTAAACCCTTCAATACCTCACCCCATCAGTGATACAAATTGCTCCATCAATGACTCCGTGAATCATCCATCCCAGGATTCTAAATCTCCACAAATATGTCATTGTGATCCTAACTTCGCGCCGAGGAAAGGTGAATCCAGGAATGAAGAAGATTTGTTTGCTTATGGCCTGTTTCTTATGTCCTGCTTGAGTCGGTAGATGATCAAACTTATTATCGACGTAGGTCAACACAGCTGGGAGGCTTAACCAAATTAACAGATACCCTTCCATTTACGACCCTATACTACATGATCGAAGAGCCAATGAATGAGGGCTCTCTGCTAATGCTTACCAATACAGGCCTGTTCCGAACCAATGTGTTTGGAGATGCGAAAGAACTCACGACATGGCCAGCCACCCACAAGTAAGTATTTGATGTGAATCTAGGGTTTAAGCTGACCCTAGACTGGAGGTGATCAGATTCCCATAGCACCTTGTAGACAAAAATGGTCAGACCGGTGATATGGGGAAAGATAAGACCCCAACGGGCAAACTTTGTCCGAAGTGAAAATGTTTTACGTGGACAATGTGAGTGTGAGTACAGCGAATTGTGGTGATGACTAACATGACAGGTTTATGGGTAGGTTAGTTGTCTTTCTAATCAACAAATCTTCGATGCCATCTCTGATGTGTCAGTTGAGTTTCATGATCATACTATGTACTCAGGCTAACGAGACTGACGCTGTTGTCTCAGTGAAAAGATCTGCCTTAACTATTTTTGTTGGCGATTACTACATAGGTAAATAAACCACAACTGTTTACTCATCACACAGCCATGCAAACCTCATTTTTCATCGCGGAGAATTTGTCGATGAAGCCAATAGACACAAGTTGCCCCTTGAACAGCTACTTTTCATGGCTCTTTTGTCAGTCGAAAAATTCCTGGATCCGGCCCTGTGTATAATTCTATTTATCATGTCATAATATAACTACAGGTTGCAGATGTCTGCATTGTCTCCGAATCAGATTCTCATCACTAATGAAGATGAACAATGCGTCGAGGAATACAACCTACATACCGGAGAAATGAGCCCTTTTGCTGCCGCTTGTGATGGCACAGCTGGAAGCTCACACACAGGGCATCGGAGAAATGATGTTTCTATGGATGTGCCCGTGGGGGTCTTGTATGACGGAGGTCAGAAAGTTTACGTTACTGTTTACTATGGGAGGGTAGTACTATCCATAGACACAACCACTGATCAGTCCAGCGTCCTTCTCACCACGGGCGCTCCCCCGCGACTCCTTGGATACGGGCTAAACTCGGATATTGTCCACATAATATTCAATAATGGCTTTGGAGTGATCAAAGATAGCTCTGTAGAATACATTATTGGAACAAGTGGACAGATTATGGGCAAGACAATCGGCAATATAAGCGCTACTCAGCTGTCATATCCACAAGCATTTGTCGAGGTAGACAATGGAACATGGGTCATTGCTGACCGGTCAAACCACAGGTAACAGCACCTTCCGTACGTAAGCCAAATCACCAATGTTACCAACAATACCAGCTTACTCTCCGATCTGCTAATTGTCGAGCTCTTAGATTCACTGCCGACTTACTGCATAAATTTATCTACTTGCATTTGGTGAGCAGCTGCATGTTGTTATGAGAGCCGAGGAAGCATGCGGAATAAATATTTGTAGCAGTTCTGTATTCTTTCAATTATTCATTTCAATATCTAAAGTTGACAGTTTGCATTCATGACAAGCAGGAGGATAAAATAATAACTAAGAAGCAGGCAGTGATCATAAAATATTTCTGAATGGAAAATACGCCACCAAAAACCAGTTCCTGGGCTACAGAATTCACAGCATTATCATTGCCATCAGCTCCTGCAGCTGAAATCGACATCACTGTAACACTATCTGTGGATCATTATAGTAATATTCAACTGTATTGGTGTTGTGCTTCCTATGATAACTATGCAATGATATTTGTTCATATATCTCTGTAGCATATCTGGTAAAAAGGCTTTTCAGTTCGATTGGGGTTCTTGAGAAGTCCCGATAAGTCCCTGAAGAAGTTATTTAGGAAGTTCCTGAGCACAACCGGTTTAATCTCTCGTTTTGAACTCCTTCAGAGACTCCCTCAGGGACTTAGGAGTACCAGTTATTTAGGTGCAAATAGGTATTTCACGTGTTGTGCGTAGGTATCCATGATTCATATTATTTACAGGTCTCCTGAGGAACAACGAACTTCTCACAGACGCTTGAAAGAAGATGGGTCTCTTTACGTAATGTTGTACGCTCTCCATCTCACGTGGATGTGATTTCCATTCTATTTTCTGCGCGTATATTCATGACCATGTTAATAAAACACCGTGAAAACTAGTACTTTAATTGATCATATTCCAGACTGAAATATTTTATGCTTGCTATACTTCAAAAGCTGGTCTTGTCCGAATAAAAAAATTATGCTCTCTCTTATTCTAAAATCAGATTGTTAAACGGGCTTTTAGAATATGAGGTATCGATAAGAGAAAATCTCTCTGCAAGATCGTTTTTGATGTCCACACCAAAGCAAAATCGCTACCAGTGCATCAGAAAAAATATACTTCACTGAAATATAGAGCTTATTCCATATAGTGGGCACCCACTTCATTCTTTTGGTGAAAGAAATTTTTCTCTGATGGTTTGGTAGCAGTTTTGTTTCGGTGTGAGCATTAAAAACGATCTTGCAGAGAGAATTTCTCTTACCAACATCTCAGCATGGAACGTCTTCAGAGACCTCTCAGGGACTTCTCAATAGGCTTGATCAAACCGTAAAGCCTTTTTACCAGAGGTTGGATCTGGAAGTTCGTTTAACAATCTGATTTTAGAATGAGAAATTGCAGAATTTATTTATGCAGGCAAGACCAGCTTTTCAAGCATAGCAAGCATAAAATATTTCAGTCTAGAATATGATCTATTAGAATACTACTTTTCACAGGGATTTGTTAACATGGTCATGAATATACGGACAGAAAATTGAGTGGAAATCACATCCACGTGAGATGAAGAATATAAAACATTAAGTAAATAGACCCATCTTCTTTCAAGCTTGTGTGAGAAGTTCCTTGTTCCTCAGGAGACCTGTAAATAATATGAATCATGGATACCTATGCACAACACGTGAAATACCTATTTGCGTCTATATTACCGGTACTCCTAAGTCCCTGAGAAATTAAACGGGAGATATCAGGGACACCCAGTTGTGCTCATGAATTTCCTAAATAAATTCTTTGGGGAATTCTTCACAGACTTGAGGGGACTCCTCAAGAACCCTGATCAAACCGAAAAGCTTTCTTACCGCATATGTTACCAGTGAACCACTCACGCAATTAATCTTATAGCCTAAAATTAATCTTCTGAGCAAATTATCGTATTTAATCACAGAATAACTTGATAAAAATACAGCACTAACTTTTCAGATCATTGAAATGGAAGATTGTTCACTAGATTTGGGTGGGAATGCTCTAAATTACAATAAAGACTTGTCAAATATTCTGAATATGTTCTTAATACAAAATTGAAGTGTTGACTGCGGCTGATTTGTCCACTTCTGACGGACATCTAAAGTTTTCTAAGATGATGAACATTAAGGAGGTCGTCAGGGAATTTTTTTGACAGATGGAGAACTGATTACTAACCACTCTCTGAAGGATAACTCATGTCTGTTGGTTGCTTGTTTAGTGAAGACGTCTGCAGTTTTTGGTTGAGCGAAGAGTTCAGTCTTGCCTTCTCTGTGTAATCCTGCAAAAATGTTTGCTGCCTATTCTAAGACCGGCACTGAAGTGTCAGCAACTTTAGCTTCAATCTGCCATCGGTAAAAAGAGTAAATTAAACAAGTTCATAATTTCCTATATTACTCTAAAATGAGGAAACACAGCTGATACTGTTCATTCATGCCATCATATTCCAGGCTGGTTGTCGCTTACACCATACTAGGTACTACAACCCAGGGGTGCACCGGCAATACGGGAACAGCGGAAGGTAACTGGACCACTTGTCAACTCTAAAACCCGCATTCATTGATTCACTACGGTGACACTGTCTATGTTGGGAGCTATGGAGTACTTATGCAGATGGAAGGTAACTTTGATAAAAATAGTAGTTTTGGTTTAATCAGGTGCGCCGGAATTCTTCAGCTTAACATCTGGCACAGGGTTTGTTACAAATACTGGCAAAACTCCGGAAATAGTCGGGCAAAAAGCTGGATTAAAACCAGTAAAATACCGTCAATTTACATGGCCTTAGCTCCGGGAAAATCTCAGGTACTGTTATCGGCACTTTGGATTACCTGAGAACAGGACAAGTATTTTCTATCGTGTGTACAGCTGTTAGTGTACTAATGTATTATGCAGCATAATAAACTTGATTCAGCTCCCAACGCATTGCTAATAGATACGTGTCGTTATTTCATGTCTTTTAGGCTGATACTGTGCAGTGTTAACAGTTGTGTTTACTGCTACTGGCAGGTTAGAGTTCAAATCAAGAAAATATCATGAGAACTAATTTTATTTTTGTCTGTTAGCAATACAACGGAAGCTGAGGCCCTCCTTAATGCCCTTATTCTATTGGTTTTATACCGGCTTTAATCCAGTACTTTACCGGTCTTTGCCTGGTCTTTTGCCAGTCTTTGTCTTGTACCCTGGGCAGGCCTTGTACCCGAACAATTCCGGCTCGCCGTAGCGAACCGAAAAGACTTTTTACCGTAATTTAATAAATTTGTTTGCAGGAACAACTAAAACTTCTGTAGATATCCAGTCGATGTGTGGGCATACAGACACACTTGGGAACATGTGGACACATGCAGGCACATACGGGCATGTATGTGTGTATGCCCTACATGCGGGCATGTGCATCGAATCACACGCGGGCATGCACACTCATATGCACACACATCGATGGGAGAATCCCAAAAGCCAAAACAGATCTTCAGTTGCTGTCTAAGCCTGCTTTCATATACATCTTTGAGCTTTTGTCTAATTGCTATTACTAATAAGAAGCAGATAAGAGGACCGACTGGGCAATTTTAGGAAAGGAAGTTTGACCGTGATATAGATTCTTGTCTACTAGCCATGATAAAGAAGACTGCTTCTAAGTTCATTTTTATCCGTCTCACATTTTACCTCATCATTACAAGACAAGGCGTCTTTATTGTCAAATGCTGAGAGTACGCACCTATAAATTTCTCAACAGCTTTATTCCAATATGCAACACGAGTCGTAGGTTGGTGCTGGTCGGTCAATCTAAGAACTGAGGAGAACTTCATATCTGTGATGGTAGGATCATGTTGCTCAGATTTCAACTCGTAACAGCTGTTTTTAACTATGCCCACCTTTGCTTGGAACATACAGAAATGCACAGCAGTGTTTGTCATCACAGTTCTATTGGTCCCGTCATAAAATAAGTGAGACTGCAGTGCTCTAATCCGAGGTGGGTAAAATGAAATATTAAGGACTGACATGTGTAACTTGTGATGTCGATTAAATAGTCTTAGGATGTACAAGTGAAATGCATGAGAAGTATATAGGAAATGCATGTTCTGTGACTGAGAAACTGAGCCGTTTTTCTGTCGTATAAATCTGAATATAACATCCTGTGCATTAATGATACTGCTTTCACTCAGTGAGTTCCACGACGCCGTGTTACAAGTCTGGGAACTCCTGTGTCAGAAAAGAACCCGATGGTACCATTCAATCTTGTTCAGAGAACACCAGCAGCTGTGAGAAGAGCTGTAGGTTGACGTAATTTTATTGGATGTATTTTGCTAATAAACCCTTTTTTGAGCATATAATCCACTCAATTCATTATTTTTTTTTTATTCCAGTTTTCAAACGAACCAAGAAATACAAGCCATGTGGGGTGATACTGGATTCCTACAACCAACACAATCAAAAGCGTTGTATTTATCAATGTACAAGTAGAGATGACTGCATCAGAGTTATCTCGTCACAGCAAGATCAGACCTGCCATCTGATTGGTCACCCGTATATTGCTGGAAACAAAGTCTGTCTCGGTCTCAGCATGACCCAGTGGATGAGACTGTAAAGTGACAGAACCCAAGAAAAAACGGTTAGAAAACCGCCATCATGACTACGATTAGACTATCAAGGGATCCCATCCCATTCGTTGTCATTCAAAGCCACACCCACACTAGAGGAAAACTCATTGGACTCAATCGATATGACTATGGTTTTTCTTGACTGATATAACTTAGTCATAATCATATCCAAAACATTCACAACAGCTGTTTTCGTGACCTGTGTAGCTTGACTTATGTAGATCTCAGGACCTACACATTTGTTTTAAAATTCGATTTCATATTCCCATTCAGTAAATCGTTTTACATCTTCCGATATCATTGACAAGCTCCACAGTCAAAAAATCCCGTTTTGAGAAGGTTTCCAATCAGCCTATATCTCAGGATCTAGACATCAGTTTTGAAATCTGATTTCAGATTATGAGAAAGCAGAATTTATTTATCCCTTTCAACTCACTTTTATTCCACAGAACAGCCCTGCGAACATTGAATATTCTATCGTACAACTATTTTGGTTTTTCATTGATGCAAGAAGAAAATATATCTGCGGCATTGATAAAAAATGCTACCAATGTAGAATACAAGCCAGTATAAAGTAAACATGCATATATTTTGGCAAATTGATGCTGAATATCTGAGTGCACCTTTTGGTCTATATAACTGTCATGGCTTCCAACTCACAATGGTTGAACATCAATGAGTGTCTGCCGAAAATATAAGAATTGGTGTAATGCGGCCTTAGAAAAGGTAAGAGCAATTTCATAGACTTGAAGCCTATCTGTACCCTATGCGATCATAGGGGCGCTTAACAAAGCAGAGGATCGCCTGAGGAATAGGGCCCAAGAACGCATAAGTTCGCCTACGATTTCTTAAGACTCCCTAAGGAGTTCTAATAACCACCCTATGCACGCCTTAGGCAGGCCTATAAGTTCATAGGCGGGCCGACCGACCTAAGAATCATTACTACTGAAAATACAATGTATAGTAGTGATGTCACGATACAGAGATTTTGCCATGATACGGTATCACTATATTGAAAATATCCATGGTACGATACACCACGATAAAGACCATCAACGGAGCAGCAAATTATATGGTAGCATAAGTAGTGTGTGTGTTGCGTATTCAATAATTCAAGAAGGAAAAAATTTGGTTAATACGTTTTCATTAGAGAAATGTCCGGCTGACCCTGGATAAATGCTTATCATCTGTATATCTATCACCTAACCTAACATTTTCACACAATAAAAAAACAGAGCAGCATTCTTGTAAGGAAGATTCATGACCGCAGAGAGATGGCAGCATGACAGCAATGAGGAAACATGGTAAACTTCTCATCAGGAACAGTGGAATGTTGGTCAACATTCATTGGTACACCCAACTATGTAATATAACATATCAATCCAATACAACAAGAATATTTGTTCACTAGCTTCTTTCTTACATCTGAATGTTTTATGATTTCCCTGACCATGGAATGACACTGTCAGGCAGTCTGCTAGAATGCATGAAGTGAATTGACCACTCAGCTAGCCTGTGAAAGTCATCATAACCAATCAGCATACTGTATGGCGTCCGAGAAAGTAGCAGATATGAGCAATCGCATAGGTCCGAAAGCTACAAGAAAACTGAAGAGAACTCGAGATAAGCGTAGAATCTTAGTTGTTTATGTAAGTTACTCGATAAAATGCTGAAATATTCCTTCTCATCTCTATTTACCATTACAAATTTACATCATAGAAAGCTGATTTGCAGCTCAAGTTCATTAATTAGGTGAATTAGCGAATAATTTTTCAATTCTATGGCTATTTTCATACATCAAACTTAGCTTTAAAATGTATCGTGAGGACGCGATACAAAAGCTTACTGCATCGTGTGCCTTACTGGGGCCTAAAGTATCGCGAAACACGATTGTATTGTGTATCGTGACACCACTAGTATATAGCATACAAACGATCCCTTGTACCCATTGGTTTGCTTGCATTTAATTTCATGCATGTATTTTTGGCGAATGCGCCACGCCATTAGTACTTCAACTGCCAGACATATGGACTGGCAGTTACCTTACTTGCAAACAAGCGGATACCCGCATCATACCAACTAAGTGGATTATGCAGCTCCTGCATGTGTGCGCAAGCGGAATGAGCACTGATCTCTTCATGTTTGCTTACATATTAGGGTAGTTTCAGGATGTGACAATTGAAATTTGAAACTGTGAAAATCGATCCAGCCCGGTATAAAATGAAATTTAATATCCCATTCATAAATATTGTGCTGAAAGTGAGTCCGAGTAGGCAGTTTTTTGGTACTTACCGATATGGCGCAAAGCTCTATCATTGTTCTGCTGAAGGTGGTTCTCATCATCTTCAGCCAGGATCTTCCGAGATACGCTAACGGGTGATTGTATGACCAGATGAGAAACCCACCTCCCCTGAACCCTTCAACACCTCACCCCATCAGTGATACATACTCCTGCATCAACGCCTCCGCGAATCATCCATGCCAGGGTTCTAAATCTTGACAAATATGACATGTCAACAGTTGTGATCCTAACTTAGTGCAGAGGGAAAGGATGTGCACGACGAAAGACAGTATGTTTGCTTATCAATGCAATGCCACGGTCTGTATCTTATGTTTTGCACAAGTCGGTAGATGATCGTTCTTTTATTGATGTAGGTCAACACAGCTGGGAGGCTTAACCGAATTAACAGATACCCTTCCATTTAGCACCCTAAGCTACATGATCGAGGAGCCAATGAATGAGGGCTCTCTGCTAATGCTTACCAAGACAGGCCTGTTCCTGGACCCTGGGTCGGACTTTTACCGGAAAAGTCCCGACTCGCCGAGCCGAACCGAAAATACGTTTACGGTAATTTCATGAAACCTTTTGCAAAACAATTAAAGGCTTCTGTAGATGTCCAGTCGATGTGTCGGCATGCAGACACAAGTGGGCACACGCTAACACATGCGAGCACGTTTGGACACATGCAGACACATATGGGCATGTATGTGTGTATGCCCTACATGTGGGCATGTGCATGGATTCACATATGAGCATGCACACCCATATGCACACACACATTGATGAGAGAATCACAAAAGCCGAAATGGATCTTCTGTCAAAGCCTGCCTTCACATACATTTTTGAGATTTTGTCTAATTGTGCAACTAAAAAGCAGATAAATAGAGCGAATAGGCAATTTTAGGAAAGGAATTTTGACCTTGATACAGATTTTTATCTACGCGCCATGATAAGGAAGACGGCTTCTAAGTTCATTTCTGATCCATCTCACAACTTCCATCATCGTCGACCGACTAAGCGTCTTTATTTTTAAATGCTGAAAGCACGCACCTCTAGATTTCTCAATGACTTTATTCCAATTTGCAACACAAGTCATAAGTTGGTTATGGCCTGCCAATGCAAGAACTAAGGAGATGTTCATATACCTATTGGTAGGACAATTTTAATTGGATTTCAGCTCGTGGCAGTTTTTTTTAACTATGCCCACCTTTACTAGAAACTTACAGAAACGCACAGCAGTGTTCGTCCTAACAGTTCTATTCGCCCGATCATGAAAAATGAATTAGAATCGTGTCAAAATCACTGGAGAAGCAGTAAATCATGTAGCAAACACACAATTAAGGAAGAGAATTAATTTATCTCCAACCAGTAATCAAAGAGAAAATCTTTCTTAGCTTCTATATAGTGAAACCTTTTTGGTCATTTTTGTACATATTCGGTGATTTACTAGGGACCGAAAAAGGTTTCACTATATAGAAGCTAAGAAAAAATTTCTTCATGATTACTGGTTGAAGATAAATTAATTCTCTTCCTTAATTGTGTGTTTGCTACATGATTTACTGCTTTT
>ERZ1740065.1993-NODE-1993-length-12574-cov-11.553159_pt1 | contig 12574 bp, 5 predicted proteins | sample MGYA00581738_ERZ1740065 | MGnify/ENA primary metagenome ERZ1740065 (study PRJEB43018, sample SAMN04849749) | marine metagenome | isolation source: floating plastic debris | place: Pacific Ocean | collected 2008-09-01 | study: EMG produced TPA metagenomics... | reverse complement strand
TGTGTATGATCAGATAGTAACTTATTTCTTTCCATATTAGCTATATCTTTATCTCTATCCAGCTCATCTATGACAGCAACCCTAGCCAGTGCAGCTATCACAGCAACCCAATCCAGCGCAGCTATCACAGCAACCCAAGCCAGCATGCATAAAGCGTGGAAAGCCAGCTTTCTGCAGTAACACTGACAGTGATGGTTTAGCATACTCAAGGTGTCCGTTAGTTGTCATTCAAAGATTATTTTCATGAAGATAGGAATGAGACATTTGAAAATATGCATACATTAAAAAAATTTGATGAGCAACCCTTCCAAGAGAATAAACCCGATACAGTTGTATCCTGTATATAGCTTAAGTCTAACACATTGAAATTCAACCATGACCAGTAAAAGATCAGTAATTTTCACAGTTTTGAGATGCGCACTGATTAAAGGCCCAGCCTCACTGCAGTCGTGATCACGCATCTGCTCGTACAAGGAGTCACAAGCAGAGGTGAATTTAAAGCCACACACACCTATGGGTGTTGGTTGTGGTCAACAATCAATTAGCCAAACGCGAACTCTATCAAATCAAACGGGAAGTCATCAGAGGCAATCTGGCTTTGTCCAATCATATCTCTACTCGTGCATAGCAGCAGTGGTCAACGTTCAACATGTTTGATGGAGTGAATAATCCAGTTGTGGCTACTCACGCGAACGTTCTACTTTCACTCGTAGGAGTGGAATTGAGTAAAGTTCTCGCTGTTGTGGCTCAGCCCTTAAAGCATTATTTCAAAAGTAATCCGCTGTCACAGATTTCTATGCCGCAAAGAAAAATTTCAACTTCAAGAGCTGTAATTTAAGAAAAGATTGAAATCACCAGCAATTCACATATACACAAACTGTTCTGATGTCTTAAGCGTTATATATAACACATCAGCTTTAGCTTGTAGCTTTAGCCCTTCGCCTATGTCATCAGTGGACAAATTTCATCAGCTCATTTCTCAACACTGACTTACCTTCTCAATATTTCAAATGCAGAATGAAAGTCTAAGACATCTGGTTAGTGAATTGCTGATGATTCCAGTCTTATTTTGACAAAAGGTACTACAGAAAGAAAGAGAGCACAACTCCTATTACAATGAAATGGTTGGGATTCAGGCTTATATACATCTTGCGCTTGTACCCCAGGAATGTCCATTTTCTATGCAATTATATTATTAGGAATTACAACTTATGATAATAAGAAACTTCGTCTTGCATCGTGGCTACAATCAAGGTGCCGTGGCATTTTGTCGCCATCCCTACCTGGGATTTCAGTCATCTTACCTCCAGAAGTAGCCTTCTCTAATCTGAAGTGATTATATGTTGAATGTATAGAGATTTTCAGGGACGGATCCAGAGAAAAACGTGGTAGTTTTGTGAAATCAATTTTACAAGTACAGAAAAATTTTAGCAAACTGTAAAAGTATGCTTCCATTGGGATTCGAACTGTGTGTCTCTCGCTTGTAAGTCAGGTAAGTTAACAACTACGCCATGACAGCTTATACTTCACCACATCTCCCCAGTTCTCAGGAACTCAACATGGTGTCTCCTACTGGCCTCTTGCTGACCTTCAGCATCTACCTGCAGGTCTCCCACTGTGTCCACACAAACTCACCCACAAACATCAGAGACAAAGCAGCTATTTATAGATTTTTGCGGTGAATCAATGATGACGGAGTTGTACCAACTCATCAGTAGTATTTTACTGCAGTTCGGCCTTGAAGCTCTATCAAGGTCATACTTATGGCTGGACCCAGGCTTCTGAACACCTGGAGGCACCCTTTCATCATCATCCTAGCTACGCCCCTAATTCTATATCGACCACATACCCAGAGCTATTCTTCTTATTCTGTAGAAGTCTCTAAATATTATCATATTGGTTTTTGTTGCTTCAAAAGCTTTAGTTTACAACCGAGAGAGTCACAAAATGCAGTTAATACACCTGCAGCATTTGAACTATTTCACTGAAAAGATAGAAGTTAAGCATATCAGATTTACAAAAGCGTTAAGGAAGTATTCACGTTTTGCTCTCGACATGTCGATACTTATGTCTAAGTAGTAAACGCAGACGGTTGCTAATGGCTACTCAACAGTGTGAACAAACAAGTGCCCCTTACATTGGTTAAACAAAGATGATACAACAACGGAGAGGTTGACGTTGCTCTGTAACATGAATCTATCACATGCAAAGTCGCAACTTTCAAACATCCAGGTCTCTACTTCTGGAACGACCACAATATCTAGCAATCTGCAGACCATCTTTACACCCTCACAGGTGTAGAGTGTCCAACTTTCTCAGACGCTGTTAATTCCTCCTCCAGAGCATGTCACGGACTTGTTGGCGATAGTTCTTGCTCCGTAGGCAAAAGATGAGAGTGTTGAGAAGTCCGTACACGGGTCTGGTGATGTTCCTCAGCCGCTGCATGAGGAATGAAGTCAGATCCGGGTCAATGAAGTTAATGCAGCTCACAACAAAATCAAAAAACGCGAAAGTGGCAGCAATGGAGTAGATGATGATCAGGTAGATTGAAGCCTTCCGATTTTGGTCCTGACGCTGTCCAAGCTGACTGCCATCCTTCTTAGTAAGTTCCTTAACGATCATCCCCAGTATTATCCCAGACAAGATCAGCGGCAGGTACTTGCAGGTGAATTCTAGCAGCCGAACAGCAGTGCTCATTGGGGTACCACGCGTGATTACAGTCAGAGCAGTTAGCATCATCACCCAAGCAAAGGTGAATACCCAGGATAGAATCAGAGTCGAGGACAACTTCTCTATAAACCGGGACGTGTTGTAATGCAGCGGTTGACAGATGCCAAGGTATTGCACAATGCTCGATGCCAGGAAGATCCAGTTACTCGTCAGCATGGGCCATTCGATGAACGAGAAAACAAAGGATTGAAATCTGCCAATACGAAACACCATAGGCACACAGCTGTATATCGCCAAGAGATAAGCAGCGGTGATGATGTCTGCAACGGTGATGTGAATGAGAATTAATCGATACGGAAGGCTTTGCAGTGCCTCGATCTTCGTAATGATAACGAGATGGAAAAGGTTGACCACGAGAGTCACTGCATTGATCGCTGCCACAGGGACACTCCAGCCAATGGAACAGCTGAACATGAAGCCTTCGCCAGTCGTATTCAGAGCGGCTGTACTGTTATTAGCCATTGTATCGCTTGAACCTGCATAGAACAAATAGCACCAATTATTGATGATTAGTTATTCAAATGATTAATTATATATCGCATTACTATTATGTTGTAGTAAATTTCAAGCGATTTTCAGATGAGATGATGCTCAAATTAAGAATTTTCACTTTAAAACCTGTACACGTATTGAGCAGCAAAAGTACGGCTTCTTTTATTTTCCTATCGTTAAGCCCAAGGGTTGTGAAAGCGCCGGTTGTAACTGCAGCCCATAGTTAAGCTTAAATGTGGCAAAGGTATGATAAGTGGAGATTAAAGTGGGCATAATATGAGTGTAACAATATCGTCTTCACAACCAGTGTACCTATCTATAGGAGAGTGAGAAATGACAAAAGCACAATGAGAAGTGATAAAGATGATGCCGTTAGTCTTAATTCACACTGGCAGCAACTCTTACCCTTGTGCTGCCTTTAGTTGCATCATACAGCATTGTATGAAACTCTGTGAACCGGCATAACTGACAGTATTGGAATGAGAAAATGCTACCAAAATGTTTTTCTGGCACTATCAGGCATGGTGATTAAAGTTAGTTAAAATTGCAAGGTTTGTCTCATGTGCACTGAAAAACTTTAGCGCATTAAAGGCAAGGCTGCCATATGTGCGCCAGGTTGCTCTCAGTTTCTAGGCAGGTCAGAGCACACCTGTGGCACGAGGGCCCAGCAGGAGCACTCGGCTGGATTTGAACCCACAACCTCTCAACACTTGCGCGTCTAGAGGTACAGGCCCTACCACTGAGCCATCTCCTACTCCTGCTCCTGATTGCATGTTTTACAGATATGCCGCAAATCAAATGAAATAAAACTTACTGGAAGTAAATCACCTGACAGGTTCAAGTTCAGGTACGCGATCCGAAGGTGGTGCTGAGGGAGAGTGTCCAGACAACTGCTTCTGTGGCTGCCAAGATCTGAAATGACATGTTGGAGTGATGATATTTAATTAACCATGGTATCTCATTTGACCGCCACTAATTAAGTTTCTGATGGAATATCTGGTCTTCGAGTAAATTAATAGACAACGCTGACAAAAGTCTCAAGACTGTACGAGGAAATGTGACCGAGAATCAACACCTATCGAGGACTTGTTTACACGTCTGGATTGGATTCTGATACGGCGAATATTTACCAGTTTCAAAGCACATCCTTTGGCAACATGGCTACATTTGGTTACATGTCATGAATCATTGCGACACCCTTTGTAGAAAAAGTGATCAGAATTAAAACTTTTTCGCACAGAGATACCCTCAAACAAGCGCTGGTTATCAATTGTTGCTTAGGACCTGGTGATTGCTGCTTGATATCTTTGGTGTGAGAGATAGAGCATTGTTAATCTTGAATGAATCACTTTCAATTAATTAGTTTTGACATTCGCTCTCTATGAAATTTCCACGCCGAGTGGCGTTAACATGTTTTACTCTCCTACCATGTGTCGGTGCTACGCCGGATATTGTCCGCAGTTATTATGCTTTCGCCAAACTTGAAACTGCTTTAACTTAAGATCACCACCGGCGTTTACGAAACTTGCGCCTACAGAGAGAAGAGCATCTACGTTGCTACTGTTGCTACTGTTGTTACTGTTGTTACTGTTGTTACTGTCGTTACTGACATATTACGCTTAAAATTTACTAGAGTCAGATAATATTTCTCAGGTGTGGAACCATGGCCCCCTTTATGATTTCCCATTATGCCTCCCTGGCTGCGCCTTTAGATGAGCCGAAGAGCGCTGGCCCGCATATTGAGGGCCGAAGGGTCATCCAGTGCGAGTTACACACTGTTTATGATCAGAACCTTTGTTTGAATACAACGACAAGCACTAACGATAATGTTACGTAATATTGTGGAGTCAAGTAGCAAGTAGCTACTTAGATGTTGAACAACTGCTGACAATTAACTTCTGAAACTGAAACTGCTGAAGCTGCTAGAAAATTAACTTCAGAAATATCTTGAATGCTGGTCAGACTAATAGCACTCCAAAAAGAGATTTAAGATGAAGGTATCGCGAGTGTTTGCTGGATAGTAATCACTGCTTGGTCGCCATTACTGCCTGTCTTAGTTTGTGTTTATGCTATACAACTACTGTACAACCAAAATATTTTAGCAGACAAAATGTTACAGAGTTTTGTTCAAATGAGCAGTATTTTTAATAATAACGCCTAGAATTTTTAGCAATTTTCTTCGAGCTTATATATGACAGAAGAAGCTGGCAAGTATAAAATATAGGGCACAACTTTAGTAGCTATTATTAGTTATAGTTTAGCTATTATTGGGAGGAGCCAAAATATTTGGGTTTACAGCAATTGCCCAGTTCTCTGGACTCGATGATTGAGTGCTATTTATCGAATACCATTTTTCACATTTTCATATTTTCATGCTCTGCAGTGTGCGTTTACACCAGGGCGGGGCTAAAACTGGGCCAAGCAGTATATTGATCGGTAATTTATCTGAATATTATGTAGGCTGTTCACAGTACTATTGTACAATCTTGCCACATCAATAAATAAAATGAAATTTTGTTTGGTATAACCAATAAGTGCTTTCATTATCGAAGGTCAGATATCCTGGACAGAATTTTATCATTTCACAAACAAGAAATCTGTAAAGAAGGAATAGAAACAGCTGCAGTAAAACAAATACCTCTGGTGGGACTCGAACCCACAATCCCCTGCTTAGGAGGCAGGTGCCTTATCCATTAGGCCACAGAGGCATTGGTGCAAGTTTTTACTAAATCAGATTGGAGAGGAACTTATTCCTCTTCCTTCCACCACATAATTTACCACAGTATGGAGAGGAGATATTAGATTCAGGCGTACCCAAATGCTGGCTGCGTGCTTCAGGTGTGCGAGTGGCCTCCATGTCAGGATTATACCAGGGCAAAAATTGGCTTAAGAGAGGACAACTCCAAACGCAAAGTAGGCGAACCTGCAGGAGTAATACTGGTGAATGGGGGAAACATGTCGACGCATTACTGGCTACGGGATTACGATGTGTCAGAAGTGGAAATCAAGTGGCAATCATTTTCGAGTTACATTTCTGGAGTCAATTATTGCGAAAATAGCGTCACGAAACTTCCCCCACAAAACCAGCTAGGAAAAAAGCCACAGCAGGTGTAGACTAGACTGCAGCCGCAGGGCTTGTTTTTTAGTGATAGGCTCACATAGCTAGAACCCACAATGGCCGTCTGGATTTCTAATTAATGTAGTTGGTATGGACTAACGTAATCACCACATGGTCGTTGTCTGCTTTGACCGAAACCCTAGCACTAAGTACAGTTATGAGTGGAATACTGAGATACTTTAGAGTAAAAGCTAAAGATGATGGCTCAGATACATGCTACTCTGGTGTCCAAGTGTACTGCTGACCTACATTATTACCCTTCGACGTCTTCTTCAATGACATTTACAAGAAAGGGATAAAATAAAATTGACACAATACAGCAGTGCGGCGATGAAGTGACTGGCTTGTCAGATGATGACCTCTCGACTCCTGTGGATCTTAGATCATCACTGCAGCACACTCACCAGTTAATCACAATCCACATTCAAGCTGCCCAAAATGACAAGATGCTTGTGAATCATGGACGCCTTGGATACAGAACCTCCACCCAGTGATGAGGACCTACTGGTTGACATTCCATGATGCTTACCACTAAGACATAGCATGGACTGCTTTATTTTGTTTTAGTTGCTTTGCATAAATAAGGTTATCACAGATTTATAGATGTTGTATCAAACCCAAACGCTATTATTAGTTCTGAGTACTTAGTGAAAACGCTATAATTGTTGTTTGTATGGCCATGTGTACGCTATTTATTTTGATCGCTCTAATTTCTAAAAACAGGAAAACTTAACTTCGCAATTATTTTTAGGCACTAAAATATTTAGTTTTACAGTATTCACAAAGAGTTATTATTTACGTCATACTGAGATGAACTCAATTTGTCACAGCCATGAGGAGTAGAGGTTGTGACCTATGACTCTCCTAAAGTTCACAAAGACCAAAGCTCTCTAGGTCTGAAAATCATGCACATTCAGAAGTTATCATATCACAGGCAATTTCTCATGCAGAAAACCAACGGCGGACATTCCTCTGAATTAGGGAGATGAAATGACAACAGCCTGCTTTTTGCCATTAGAGGAAGGGCTCATTAGTCTGGCCGACTCACTACTGCTAGGCCAACACGTGAGTCCTATACGTATTGATGATAGAGCTGATAGCAATGTAGCTCACGAAGCAAAGCTGAAGCTGCTACATAGGTCAACTTAGAACAGCGTGAAGTGGGCTCACTAAAATCTCAGTTGGGAATCATGGCATCATGTTTATAGGTTTTTTTCGGCAGACTGACGGCTGCTTTGATTGGAATAATTTGCTACCTCTAATTCCCAGGAGAAAACAACTCTTCTAAATGAATTATTCACATGTTATTATGTTAGTTAATTGCTTTGCCCTTCTATAGCGACAGCGACTGTTCTCAAAGTTCAGAAAAACTGAATCTCCAGCATTTCTGATGCTACGACCTGTGTTCTATGTCACATCGACAAGTCTCTCTGATTTCTCCTGAAATCAACTTATTGGATGTTTGATCTGTTTGCTGATGTGTTGCTCCAATGATTATTTGATTAATTTAAATAATTATTATCTCAAGGTTATTTTCTCACAATTCACAAACATTATTTATTAATCAAGATATGTAACATTACATAGGAATAAAATCATTAATTCCCACTGTTACTCATGGCTTCAAAAATAAATCACAAAAATTGAGTATAAGAAACAATGAATACATGACGTAGTGTTGGAGGTACAGTCATTCTTGTCTCCACTCGTGACTAAATAATACATACAATAGAGAGCAGGGTGATATCGATACTTGTGCTATTATATTACTGACGACATATAAAATTATGCGGGTCAATCTTCTTTCTCCATCAAGTTATAGTGGCTGAGGTGTACTCAGACACATGTCTGGAACCTGATGTTAGAGCAGCCCGTTTTACACACGACTCATAGTTTTACGACAGTTGCATGATGGAAAACTACTGTTCTAATCCGTCGCTGCACTGAGGAAACTTTAGTCCTGTCTGCAGACCAGCCTACGTATTTCCTGTCGGTATGCTTTTGTCCTGAATCCGTAGATGACGGTGTTGAGGATTCCGTACAGACATTTGGTGACGTTCTTCAACCTGAGGGTGATGAGTGACATCAGATGAGGGTTGAAGAGAGCCGCGCAGCCCATGACCATGTCAAAGAGAGAGAATGCCAGGAATATACAGTAGATTATGATCAAGAACACCGCTGCTCGCCGATTTTGTTTCTGATGATCAGCGATGTCCGGATGTCTCATCTTCCTCAGCTCTCTGACCACAAGAGTTAGTGGAACGGCAGCGAGTATGAGAGGTACGTAGCGAATAGTGACGTCAACAAGTTGAAACACAATCATAGAGCTAGCATTAAAGCTCCTCAAGATGGTGGGAGAAGCAAAACCTATCGCAGACCAACTGAAGCTGACGATCCAAGTCGAGACGAGTACGAGGGACAATTTCTGGATGAATTTTGACGCTTTGCACAGCAGAGGTTTACAGATGCTGTAGTACTGCTCTAAACCGGCCACAAGGAATATCCAATGGCTGGTGTGGGCTGGCCACTCAGCAATGCCCCAGATGAAAACTATTCCCCTCACGGACCTGCTGATAACCTGACACCCAGGCAGACAACTGTAAAACATGAGAAGAAGCACCGATGAGCCAATGTCAGCCAGCGTTATGTGAATAAGAATTAGTCGATAGGGACGGCCTCGGAGTTGTCTCATCCTGGATATGATGATGAGGTGGAATATGTTGGTCACAAACATAACAGCGCTGATGGTAGCGATACCGATTCCCCAATCGTCATAGCAGCTGAAAGAGACGTCTTCTTCACTGTTGGCTGTTCCGTTGGTGTTGTCAAGCATGACTGTTTGGCAAAGTAAAAGAAGATTGAAAGGAAATTTATAGACTAAGTCGCTATATGACAATTTACCATGGCTGTGTTGGAGCAGTAAGAAAACTGACAACTACTGAGGCAGCTCCTGGATAGTGTAGAATTAAAAGCATTTGTCGGCGTATGCAATGATGTTGACGGAAAACTTACCACAGATAGCGAGATGAAAGAATGGATGTACTAGGGAGCAGGTTAGAGAGATGAGTATCTGACAGCTGTTCCTTTGGCTGAGAGGAGCTGAAGTGACAGCGTGGAATAAATAACCTCTCCTTAGTTACGGATCATTTATCGACAGAACGCAGTCTGTTAACAAAATTTTCCTCAAAATCCATGGTATAAACTTTTGTTTGCGATTAAGAACACTCTGACGCTGATAGAAATTTTCGATATTATCATTAGCCACCTGCCGAATGAAGTACACTCCTACGGCGATCTACCATGAGAAGCAACACTCCGCAGAATGTTGACGGTGCATCAACCATCAGAATCATACTCTGAGTGCTATAAAGGAGAGTGAAATTGAAGATCGGAGGGCTACAGATGTTGCAAAAGTTCGATTTCAAAACTAATCGATTTTTTGAAAGTGTGTCAGACTGCTATTAGGGAATGTGTAACGCAATATGCAATCATTGCTGTAATGACAGCAATATTAATCATGACTCTAAATACAGCCAAGCTTCCTCTGGGTCAATTCGAAGGAGAGTGCTAATGAAAAGAGAGTAGCCAGTGTCTCTTGACACTGATACCTTTGGATTGCCTTCTAGATTGATGGACTGACGAGAAAGCTGTTTATATTTACAAAGTATTTTGCTATTAGTCAGAGCTTCAAAGAAAATTACTTCACGCTTGACTTGACTTTTGGAAATTGTGACTTTTCATTTTCAAAGCTCTGCTACAAAGCTCCTGCTTGTGACTGGGTTCAATCCTCTATAGCTTCTGACTCAATCCCATTCTAGATACTCCCCCAGGGGGTGGATCCAGTCAGAGGCGAATCCAGGAATTCTTCTGACCGAAGCTCAAGTCAGCAACTAGTAGCCTTCTGAAGGGCAACACGCAACTGTTGACTGCAAGACTGTCTTTTGACTGCATAATCAATTTTTTAGTGATGTCAACTGAGGTTTGTGTGGCCGCCTGATGAGCGCTGTCATGGTTTCTTTACTTATTTATGCACTTCTAGCTGGCAAAAAATAATTGAGGCAGATTTTCTTGACTGATGCTCGAGCGCCAATCGCGCTAGCCTGAATCAACTCTAGCCTCCTGATCATAAACAATATGATACGCATTTAAATTCACTTATGGAGCAAGAAACGATCATTCACCTTTTTAAGTAAGGATTGGTAAGCGAAAGTAGACCTCTTCATGTGAGGATCTTTCCATTTCCCCCAGTTAACGGGTACTTATGCGAGACATGAGATGGTGCGATGTATCTCGCCCTACATAATTGGTCTTTATAGATTAGCCATTGATTTCTATGGCTGCGCGATTATTTTCTTGCAATTCGAATACGATGTAGCTTCACCTGTGGTTGCAGAAGGTCAAAAGGAGATTGTCGGCTTTTGTGAGCAGCAATATGACAATGGCTCGACTCTGCTTGTGTATGAGCGCTACACTACATCACTTCAAGCCTGTCCACACTGTACATGCTATTGCTACCTGTATACAATACCTGTAATGCTGTAGTCAGAGGTGTCGTACACATGAGTCCTAGACAAGATCACAAAACTTTCCATAACGAGCAAATATAACCCTGTGATGAGTGGGGCTGTACCATGCAGACCCTTGCAGATTCCCCGATTTTAGGATTCAGTACAGCTCCGATTATCGCTTGAAATTATAGATTCAGTTCAGTTCAGTTCAAGTTCTCTTTCTAGGATTTAAGCTCAGGTCAGTTCAGTTCAAAATTTCCTTCTTAGTTCAGTTCAGTTCAGATATACTTCAATTTATGATTCTGTATGAGTAACAGCCTTTCCTAATGGATTCCATTACATAGAATCTAAACCAGTGCTACCAACAGTCAAGACTGATCGGGATATTCAGTTCAGGCTCTACAGCAATAATCCGTTATTTAAAAGCTCTGTAGTCTAGGCTTCCGATCTTCTTCATTATGATCTGTACGCAAACTGAGCTTGGCTAAATAGCACAGGGATGCTCACAAACACTTTGAGTACTAAATGCAAATACTGTAGAACAGGATTTGATAGTGAAAGAGATGTTAGCCTTTCCTTAAAAATCATCAAGAAATAAAAATGATACCAATATAACGATGGCGATTCCATCAATGGGAAGACAACTCCTATACACGGTATAATGGGCGTAATTTCTATAGTGAATTCCAATGATCCCAATAATTTTTTGTCGCTATTTTTGTGGCCATTAGACCGTCGCTATAAGCTACGGCTCTACAGTACTGCTATCTCAAGCTGACTGTTCAGTTCGTGCACCAGTTATTTTTCGGTGCAGGGTTCAGTTCAGTTCAGTTTCACAGTTGACCAAATTGTAAGCTCAGTTCAGTTCTGATTCCTTTCAACACAATATGGATTCATTTTGGAGTTCTCAAGAAAATAGCGAACTGAACCGGAATTGATTCCAACAGACCCTATTGAGAGCTAGAAACTGCGTGAAATGAATAACCTCTTCTTACCGACAGATCCTTTATTGACAGAACACCATTTGGAGGGCTGCTTGGTGAAACGACGACAAAGACACCTGATGAAAACCTTTGTTCGCAACTCAGAATACGCTGTCACTGAGAGCCATCACGCATCATGCTGCTGACTCAAGCACGCTTGTCCAGTGACCTACCACTGACCGGAACACTGAACTGTTTATCATACACTCTGTCACAGTGCACTCAGAGAATTTAAGTTCGCGTAAACCGCGCCACATCCAAGATTGCAATGTTAATTATTGCTGTTTGTTTTGCTATCAGCTGTTGGTTGAGAACGTGACCTCCTGCCTGCCGTTGTGTGGACCACATGGTGAATTTATGATAAAGCTGCTTCTCCACGAGGAAGATTTACAAGTCCCTAGACGCTAAAGGGCTAAACACTGCAAAGCAGTGATCGTTGGATGTTCTCCCTGGCAGGCCGCAGGTACAGGGGATTGAGGTCATCCCTGGTAAATCTCCCAGAATTCCCTGGTGACTCCTGTATTGCAGATACGCTAGAACTTACGATCAAAATTTCCATGATTGGTTTTTTACTGTACTCTCGTGGTTCACCAGTTAGAGCTCGCTCAGCTGAGCACAAGCATGACAGTATCCTAGCTGTCGGGGAGGGGGGGGGGGGTAGGGGGGGAGGGGGGTGGGGGGGTGGGGTTTTTAATAAAAAAATTAAAAAAAAATGGAAAAACCGATATAGAAAAGAAAGGAGG
>ERZ1740065.1992-NODE-1992-length-12574-cov-11.949117_pt1 | contig 12574 bp, 6 predicted proteins | sample MGYA00581738_ERZ1740065 | MGnify/ENA primary metagenome ERZ1740065 (study PRJEB43018, sample SAMN04849749) | marine metagenome | isolation source: floating plastic debris | place: Pacific Ocean | collected 2008-09-01 | study: EMG produced TPA metagenomics... | reverse complement strand
CCCACTCCCTCCTCCCCCCCTCCCCTCCTCTCCCCTCCTCCCCCCCCCTACTCCCCCTATCCCCTCTCCCCCTCTCACTCCTCTCCCCTTCTCTCTATGCTCCCCCTCTCCCTTACCCTTCCTTTCTCTATCCTTCTCCCCTCTCTTCTCCTCTTTCCCTGTACCCCTCTCCCTCTACCCAACACACCAGAGTAACATGAACACCCGTACATACAAATGTAGATATACAGTCACACTCACCAGCTACTAGAGTTAGCTACCAATCCAGACTTGTGACTCTGAACTTAGAGCTGCTAGTGATAAAGCTAGCTGAGTCAATACACCACTATCACTCGGTCACTTGTGAAACATACACACTTGTTACATCTACTCCACTCTATCTGTCTTCCTCTTGACGATGACTACGAGACTGTCGACTGTGCGACTGTCGTATAGCGACAGTTGTACAGAGGGAGTTACTGGCTCCAGGTTCTGTTGGTGATGAATCATGCAATGAACTCAGACACTTATCATAAGCCACTGACTGGCTGCGCTCAAGCATGAAGACTAAAACGTAACTTTTGTTAAAATTACTCAACACTTTACCGCCTAGTTTCAAATGTTTTTGCTATTATAGCAGTAAATAAAGTGTCACGTCACAGTCACATGTCACAGTAAAAATAGCTGTGACAAATACCAGGAATCCAGGCTCTGCTCACATCAACTTCCTTCATTATACTGGAGATCTAAGGGTCTATCAAGTACACTATACCAATAACTGACGCGCAGTAAATGTTGTGGAGTGAGAATGGTGAGAGATCCAACTGAACACATATGGGAGTTATCCTCTCCCAATCCAATAGGCATATATTCTCACTGTCTCTATGCTTAAACATCATATAGTGATATTTGTATAGCCAGGGGAATTTGGTAGGAGAGAGCTTCAGCTCTCTTGACTTGAGCATTGCTGATGTAGCACCAATCTCACTTTCACTTTCACTTTGATGTCCACTTTCACTCTAATGCATGCTTGTCTTCCTTCAACATGATAATTGCAGGATTTACCTCCCCCCATTACATATTATCCCCAAACTTATATCTGAGAACATCTCAATGTCTATCCCACATTACTGAGTCTCTTCTGTCAAGTTGGTTTTCCTACGGATTCCCTATACATGGGAAGACAAATCCAGCTCTGAGCCAGACTTGGGGGCGGGCTACTGTAAAGTTCTCACCTGGAACTCTGCCTTATCGCCTTTCAAGAACTAAAAGGTTCCTAATAAAGTATCCAGACAGTTCTGAGTGATAATCTGTATAGATTTCCGTGACTAGTAATATTGCTGAAGGCAGTCTGCAATCGAAATCAGGCCAGCAGAGGAGAGTCAATAGTAATTTATGTAGTTAACACAGCCATACGTGAGAAGGAAAGTTCTTTATACAATTATTGATGCCTAATACTGTGTAAGCAGAGTGTATGCTTAATTGGGTGGAATATCCCATATGTCAACATTAGACGCTACATGATATGATGTATGGTTCGCTATACCGCGTTTGTTTGATTGCAGACTGCTAACCTCTCTCTAGTTCTACAGTAGTACAGTAGTAGCACTCTAAATCGCTATTTTCGCTCTCAAAGAACTTCTTGTGGACATATTCTACGTTTCTTGTTCTCGATGGGAAGCGGTTTTAGGATTGAGTACGGCACGTATGTCGCAATAAAAATATATTTATTTCCTTCGCTAGTGAAGAATGCTCAACACAAGAACAACACAAGTTATTTCATCATTTTCGCTCATTCACTTGCCAATCAGAAACTGTTTTCAGTTTGTGTAGAGATGGAGCCGCTATGACACACTCTAGTCTAGTCAGCATAGAGTATGCAATCTCAAGTGGAGATTGCGTAACGTTTAACAAATCACCCTCAGCCAATCAAGACTGGGAGTTTATGATATGTCGCCATTGGTCCAACTACACCAATCGATTGTGTCTCTGCAGCTTGTGATAAGACCAGAGGCCTGTCAGAGTCAACTTCGGGGCTAAATGTGGCGTGATTGACTGATTTAATGATTGACTGATTGCTGCAAATTCATGATTGTTGTATTCAAGCCATTTTTCAAGACTCACCTATTGGCTAAGCAGACTGGTCTGTGGTTCGTTCTGACTCTGAGCTTATGAAGAGTGAGACTGTAGATGCGACAACCCATCTGCTACCTGCAGCCTCAAGCTCGATGTCAGTATTATTGCCTGCCTCTGAGTCTGTATTCATGCTAGAGCTAGTGCAGAATGAACGGATGCGATATCTCTTTTTTTACGGGCACTTTCTCCTATTGCAGGGAGATAGAAAGATTTACTAACACCCTGGTCACGCAATAGTTTCACAGAGGTGGATGGTGTCACTTCAACACTCATTTGAGCAAAGAACAGCTGAAATTTGGGTATGAGGACCGGAGTTTAAGTCAGAGAATAGATAATGGAATGGTGTCAAAAGATAGTTTCATCTGCAGATGTGGTCAACAAGGTTGGCTTGCTGTAGTTAAAGGAAGGCCCTATTTCAATACTCGCTTTAATCTTTCACTATGTATCTTTTTTTCCGATCTCCTGTTCTCTCGTTTTTGCCAATAAGATTTCACTCTCAGGCAGAGGTATCATTACAACAGGGCTTGTCCCTGTGGGAGTGGCAGAGGAAGACGTACAAGTAATGCACACATAGTAGAACAAACAGCAGCCTGCTAATAGTGTAAGAAGACAAGCGCCAGTTAGTATCACAGTTTATTTCAGGAAATACTTTTCTCAGTAATGCAATGACTTGGAATTGCTAATGAAAGTCGGCATTGGCAATGGCACTCAGCACTAATCTCAGATTTCCAATGATGGCAGTGGCAAAAATTAAAGGCTTTCACAATGTAGGGCACAAAGATTCATTCATGGTTATTATGGCAAAGGCTTCTATGGGTTTGAGACATACACACAGGAAGTTGTTGGGTGGATTGAGGTAAAGTAATACACTAAGATGGTCCATACTCCAGAGGTTGTTGAACTAGTAGTGCAATCAGGGACTTGGTGGCACTGGAATATTATCTACCATTTGTTTCTCGCTTGTTGATAAGCATTGCTTACTGAGTACAGGAGCCTTCAGACTGGCCTCCACTAATTCAGAACCTGAGGTTTCCTTTAGTTCCGGAATAATCTGGGTTGATTGCGAGGACTGAAGCTCCTCACCAATAGCCTACCTGTACATTCATTCACGATAGATGCCAAGGCTCAAAAATGATTCAGTCATGGAAGGAGATGGTAGAGAGTACTGGGCCTCTTTCATCTCAACAGGTGGGAGAGAGTCTTATACTGACGCCAAGTGCTGAGAAGTGATTCTGGTGTGAATCCGTGAGAGAGGATAAATCCATCTGTTTTCATTTCGCAGGCTGATAATTTCCTCATGTAGAAACCGGGCATGCTCGCTTTCACCACCCCCTCAACATCTTCCGCACAAATACCATTCACAAACACGTCTTCCAGGTGTATGAACGGCTTATTGCGACACGATTGTAGCAACTCCTCCAAGAAGTTGTTAGTAAGTACATAGCCAGGGCCACTGATGAAAGTGGGGTAATACGACTGGTTGTAGAGTACCTCATATACAGGGTCAAACCTTTTACCAGTCGTGTTGACTGGTTTGAAGTCAGAATATGTGTAGCCCAGAATGAAGCGGTCGAAAAGGCGAGAGACGTTGAGGGCACCGCCGAACAGGTTGTGAATGTTGACTATATTGTCGTCGTCTATCTTTGCGATGAATTTTGGTGTCTTGCAATGACGGCTAACCCATTCCAGAGCACTGAGAGTCTTTAGTGTCAGATTGTAGTATGAGTCGTAGAAATCGATCTGCAGTATATCTCTATGAACCAGCGATTCCTCGATGAGAGCTTTCTGAGTCAGGCTAGAGTCACCAACTCCTACTATGAAAATGAGCTGGGAATGTATAAGCTCCAAGTCAAGCCTATCGCCCCAGGTCTGTCTAATAACCATACGAGATCTAAACGCCCAGAGTGGAGAGAAAACCAAGATGACTGAGGTATTTGACGCCTTAGAGCAGGTGTCTGGGTGTAGGGGGTACGACCTGGTTTTCATATGAACATCTGGACTTCTATAGCCGATTTCATTCAAATAGCTAGTATCAGTATTTTCAAGACGTTTCTCTGCCAATTCCATAGGTATTGTACTTTCCTTCAGCTCGTACTTGACTCCCCTGCTTGTAGTTATTCTAGTTTGCTCATTGGTTCGATTGGGTGCCCCCAACCTGCTGGCCGGCCAAAACTTGGAGCACTCCTCAGCGATGCTGATATGAAAATCTGCCCCTGCAAAGAATCAAATGAATCTGCTGATACGATAAATTGGTTGCTAGTGGCTGCTGGTGCACATCATAGACAGCAAGAATGCACGTGCTTGATGCCAGAGGCCGATTGGTATAATAAATGATTGGTGATTGGTGTGGTAGTCACATCGGTGAAAAGTAGAGTTGCTATAACCAACCATATAAAAGTCATCAGACAAACAGACCGACTGTTACCTTGCTTGCACTTGTGGTTCTCTGGATGAACAAAATGGGTACATAGAGTACTTCGGACATTTACACGTAAGTACATCGAGTACTACTGACATTTACACGTAAGAACATCGAGTACCACTGACATTTACACGTAAGTATATTGAGTACCACTGACATTTACACGTAAATATATCGAATATGACAGACATTTACACGTAAGTACATAGCGTCCAACAGACACTTACATGTAGGTACATAGCGTCCAACAGACACTTACATGTAAGTACATAAAGTGTGACAGACATCTACATGTACATGTAAGTACATAGAGTGTGACAGACATCTACATGTACATGTAAGTACATAGAGTGTGGCAGACATTTACGCGTAAGTACAGCATCTTACGTGTAAGTCTCGACATGAACATACCTGATAACTTTTGCCAGCGGACTACTCGCTTCAATAAGATAGTCTGCCGCGGCTGGGGGGAATTGAGGTGGCTGTGTAACAGTAGGACGATACTGAGCAGCACGCTCACCAGGATCAGATCCTTCAAATGTTTCTAAACACAATTTGTGTCGTATGAGAGACAGAGATAGCATCGAATCTGCGTACAAAGGATAGACTGATGCACTTACCCTCTTCATGACGACCAGCGTCACAACTACGCTCAGCCTGCTAACTATTCTCACTAAGAGTGGCACCCGAGCAACTGAAAACGCAGAGCTGTTATGTAAAGTGATGCTTGTAAAACTATGGGGACAAATACATTTGAAAAGGCTTTTGTTCTGTGCAAAAGATCATAAAAGAGCCGTGATTGCAGTTTCTATTTGCTGTTGAATAAAATGAATTGATTACAATTTGATCCCTGCTTTCAATTACTAAGTATGATTGTAGCGTAGTCGTGTACAAGTCGTACGACATTCTCCGGCAGCTTGTTCAGTCCGCGTCAGAGAGTGGTAGTAAGAAGGAACTACGAGTACATTGTATCGTATCTTTACACAGTCCATTTTGAACAGTAACTGAGTAAAAGAGACTGACATGCTGTCGCACTGCCCAGGCTTAGCCTCAGGATCTACAGCTGGGGTGGAGGGGGTGCTTCAGTAGGTATTTGCGTAGATTTAGGGTGTGGCCAGGAGTTATTGTATTCTTCATCACTGGATTGCTTGGCTTGAGTGGAAACCACAACAACCAGCCATTGTCTAAGTTTGAATTTAAAGCCCAATTCTACTTCGCATAGTAGCTGCTGCAGTACAATTGTAGGGAGCATGGGGCCATTGTGCTCAAGGTCATTGCTGTGATTCTTCTCCACACTAATCAAACAATGCCATCAGGTCATGTGATTTGTGACTGCAGTCTCATCCAATCAGGGGTGGGAAACCAGGTTTACTTTACAGCAGTAGATTCCCTGAGCTGTTGACTCGGCCACTGAGGTTTAAGAGCCACTGAGATATCCTCAGTGGTGCCACATGTTTGAACAGACAACAACAGGAACGCATTCGAACTGACACTCATTGATGAGTGCAGCAATTGTTGCCACCTAGTGGGCAGTATGCCATACTGTCTGACCCGTAAGACACCGTCATGGCATTACCCAAACTGTCACGTCGGTACCCAAACTGTCACTACCCAAACCGTGATGTCACTGCCCAAGCCGTGATGTCACTACCTAAGTAACTGCAAAGCAGATTTTCGTCGGGAGTTTTGCATGCATGCGAGTAATGAACTTTGGCTGCCGACTCCCAGCTCAGACTCTAGCTGCGGTTCATAAGCAAAGAAATGCTGATGAATGTTTAATGGAGCACACACAGAGTTTTTGCATTGCGATTTTATGGATAAATCAACGTATCCGTAGAGTCAGCATGTGAGTCAGCACCAGCAAATGAAGGACTAGAAAATTTGTACATGGAATGATTTGTCGCAGGGTTTTGATTTGGAGAAATTGTACCAAGCATAGAGGCGAGACTCCAGCTCGAATCCGTGAGAGAGGATAAATCCATCTGTTTTCATTTCGCAGGCTGATAATTTCCTCATGTAGAAACCGGGCATGCTCGCTTTCACCACCCCCTCAACATCTTCCGCACAAATACCATTCACAAACACGTCTTCCAGGTGTATGAACGGCTTATTGCGACACGATTGTAGCAACTCCTCCAAGAAGTTGTTAGTAAGTACATAGCCAGGGCCACTGATGAAAGTGGGGTAATACGACTGGTTGTAGAGTACCTCATATACAGGGTCAAACCTTTTACCAGTCGTGTTGACTGGTTTGAAGTCAGAATATGTGTAGCCCAGAATGAAGCGGTCGAAAAGGCGAGAGACGTTGAGGGCACCGCCGAACAGGTTGTGAATGTTGACTATATTGTCGTCGTCTATCTTTGCGATGAATTTTGGTGTCTTGCAATGACGGCTAACCCATTCCAGAGCACTGAGAGTCTTTAGTGTCAGATTGTAGTATGAGTCGTAGAAATCGATCTGCAGTATATCTCCATTGTGTTGGAACTCCTGTGACAATATCTCTGTCACTTTAGGATCATCTGTAAGGCCGGTCACAAAAATGAGCCGTGAGTTTAGCGATTCTAAGTAAGCACTGTTGCCCCACGTCTGCCTGAGAATGCCTCTCGATTCGAAGCCGTCTGGCTTGGTAAAGACAAGAATGATGAGTTTCCTGCTATGACTAGAACAGTTCTTTGGGCTGAGGCGGAACGACCTTGGCTTGAGGTGAAGGTCGGGTCGTGTGTAGTTTATTTGGCTCAGAAACTCTCTGTCTATACTTTTGATGGCTTCATTAGCTTCCTGGGGAACCTTCTTGTGTTTGTGGTGGCGTTTGTAGGAGTAGCTGAGAGGAATGAGTAGCCGGTGTGACTCTATACATTGGTTGTATACCTCCACACCCTGACCGATCTTTCTCTCGAAGCATTCCCTTGTTATTGGCCATCTGCAACCTGCAATATGAGGCATTTACTGTGACCAATTCTAGAGAGAAATAAGCTGTTTTGTACTGTTCGCTCTAAGCTTGTTGTGGCTGGCGTGTTTCTGGGCACTCTTATTATAAAATTGAAGGAGCTTTTCGAATTAGGAATTAGGTTTTGTTTGTAGCCGGCTCAGTAGCGGATTCATATACAAGCACTCATTGATGACTCGTATTGATATAACTGTGTATAAAAGAGCTAGCTTATGGGATGAGATGATAGCAGCGTATGGGATGAGATGATAGCAGCGTATGGGATGAGATGATAGCAGCGTACTAGATGTAAGAGCTATATCGCTGACTGACTCTCGCTGTATACAAATGCAGATTGAGCCATTCTATCCTGCAGCACGAAATGCTATATCAATGGCACCGAGGTTTTTGTACTATTTAGATTGTTTTAGATTATAAACAGTCCTATCAGACAGCGATTTGCTCTCATCGCCTTGCAAGTACTATGGAGAGTTAGTTTTCTGGTACATGAAGTCACTGCCACCGGCTGATTTGAGGTTCAAAATGAATTGAGTAAGAAGCTGGTTACTTACCCAGTGCTTCGTTCTCTAGCTGTATATGTAGTGGACCGTCAGGCCTGAAGAGGATGACGCACACCAGTATAATGACTATGAGGGAGAGAATGGCGACCTGGGTCGTACGCAGCTGTAGTCTTCGACACCACGGCAAGATCATGTCAGCACATGGCTCAAACTAAGTTTCTTATGACAAGGAGCGTAAAGCTTAAGTAGTACTGGAGCATTGCTCTACTGATATGGAAGTGGGCTTTGTGCAGCGCCTCTATTGAAAGCATTCAAGCTCCTACGCACTCTACAAAAGCTATGTCATAGTGGTCTCCATTTACTGATCAATAGATTTGATTCCTGCCAGCTTTAGTTGCTAATGGCGGGGTGGATGAAACAGCCAGCCCTACTGCTATACTTTTATTGTCCACTAAATAATCCTGTAAAAACAACACTATGGTGGACACTCCAAACTGCTGAGAATACAAAACCACTAGTATACCCATACACACGGGCTTGAGCACATGGGCTTGATCATCTTTACTCTTCTGTGAGACAGACGTCTCTACAGGCTCATATCTACACAAGTATAGTCTACCCCTACAAATAGTGCTTGCTATTTACGATTATGTTTGAGACCAGGTAAGCCAGAAAATATGAGCCACTTTCATCATCTGCGCCACAGTAGCGGCCATGTGACTCGTGAGTATAGACAAGTTTATATATAGTTGATAACATCAGCGCTGTCTCTACCCATATACAGACTTGATTGATGAATCACCGTTGTCATTTGCCAGTTGGCATTGACAATTGCAGATGGTAGCTACCTCTGTTCTCAGCAAGACAGCAGCATTTTTACCACTGAACTAATGTATTAGGCTGTATGGAGCTGTATGGATGCGGTATATCAGAGTATAGAAGAGTTACTTATATTTAGTACTACTTATCAGAGTACCACTCAATGCCGCATGCTTATCCACTTTGGCCGTGACAGATGATTGCAATATTAGAGTGCGTGCGCACTCGAAATACATCCGTCTATCAGCACACTGCCAATAATATGAACCGTAACGCACTGTGATGTGATTGATCGATGTCTGTAATTATAAACAGCGATCAAGTACCCATGATTGCATGGCACGGCACCTGCAGCAGACTGCCAACGAGAGCCAGTCACATAAAATCACAGCCAATCACTGCTAATCACTGCCAGTCACAGCCAATCACAGCCTGGTAGTAGCCGGCTCAAGTTACGAGTTCAAGTAGATGAAACGTATCATGTCATCAGTAAATTTTCTAGTTGATCAAGCACCAGAGGTCAGAGGTCGATATTATGTAACTAATAGTGGTACAGAGTGTCTTGTACTGTACAGTGTATGCAGACGCACCTACATTGTACGAAGACATCAGTGATGCTTTGTCTCGGCTTCAAGAGGCTATTTCATGCAGGTTATCAGATTCCAAACCGAGTAGCAAATAAAAACACGTTTATGATGATCCACTTCAGGATGATAGTGAGTGTGCACTTGACAACCTGTGAGGCTGAAAATACTGGAGATTCAGTTTTTCTGAATTTTGAGAAGTCATAGCTCAAAGCCCCTACCCCCTACAGCTAAGATTCCAGCATATTTGAGCTCAGTTCAGCGAGATCTATCTATGAGCCACAGGAGAACAACAGGAAACCAATAATTACAATCTTTTATCATAAATTCTTCCAGCTAAAATACGGGAGTCTCTCGAGAAATCCGGGAGGGTTGACAGATATGAGTGTGTGTATGGGTTCTAGAGATTACTGTGAGTTGCTTTGGGTCACAGTCATACGTAATTGTGAGCTGAGAGAAGCTGGGAGAAGTAGTAAAACGATAAGAAAGTACCCGCTACCTCTCATAAGACGAAAACAACATCTTTTTTTATTATGTCATAAAATAGCTGACATCAGCATAAGAGTCATTCGTCAATCGGCTGGTTTTTGTCTTTGAACACTGGACCCAGCTATAGCAGCATAAAACTCAGTAGTGTGGCCAAGGATCAATGTGGGTACACCAGCACCCACTTTTAAAACCTCAAGTCTAGCCTAATGGTGTATGTACCATGATTCACCCCGTCTAACATCCGGGCGTTTGATATTTTTTCTTGCTGAAATGCCAAAAAACCTCCAGCCTAAATCTGATGTGAGTATCTCTTGGCTTTTCTTTCTTGTTCCCTTTTTGTGAATACGTAAGCTTATGATCATAGTCAGCGCTCTTTTGATTCCTTCCAAAATAACATAGCTCTGTCCATATACTGTGACAGTGACCAAAGCCATCCATTCACTGACTTAACAGTAAAGCTTCCATCTGGCAGAATAAGATCCAGCAAACATCGGGCATCGTGTGGAAGGAAGTGCTTCCGCCCTGTTTTTACCAGCTGTGTCAACCTTTTACATGAGAGAGAGAGAGAGAGAGAGAGCTGTGATGTTTTTTGCTTTTATACTGAGTCCATCTATCTATCTATCTATCTATCTATCTATCTATCTATCTATCTACCTACCTACCTACCTACCTACCTACCTACCTACCTACCTACCTATCTATCTATCTATCTATCTATCTATCTATCTATCTATCTATCTATCTATCTTCATTTATAGAAAACCATCTTTGAGGGGCTTTTTTTAATAAAAGCCCTCCTCCCCATTCCCTGGGGCGTTAGTTAAGCGAGGTGCTTTAAATGGGTAGAACGTGGTAGGAAATGGTAATGACTCCTAGCAGCGCTCACTCATAGCTGCTGTGCGTCCATCCTATATTCTGTATTGATATTATCGTCACTCGACAGCAATGCATCAGAGAGGAGGTTCAGAGGATAGATGACAAGTGTCTCTTATTTACCTGGAGAGCCTTACATACTTTAACTGCCAGAATAGAGAGTTAAATTTGTTTTTATAGATTTCTCGAAGTTCTTCTGTGGCTCAGTGGTTAGAGGTTGTTGAGCTAAGCTCAAACATAGCATAAAGTTAGCTGTAGTGGTCAGGGGTCAGCTGTAGGGGGTAGGGATACTGAACTATGGCTTCTCAAAGTTCAGAGAAACAGAATCTCCTGTATTTCTGGTTGGCGTGATACAAGGATATAACGTTGTCAAGAGAGCTAGCTATTTGAACATCTGAATTTATCAAACTGCTCTGCCATACAGTTGTCTGTAGACATAGACATAGACATAGATATGGACATATATATGAGGCTCCACTGACAGCTCACATATCCTGACTACATCAATGTCAAACAGCCAATAAAATCTGGTAGCTGCAAACTCAGCTGCACTCAGATAGCAACCTATCCTGTGGAGGGCGAAGCTGTGGTTTGCATAGGACTGCAAGCTGCATAGCGAGAACGGCAGACACCTCCAATAACCAAGCGACTTGCGGATTATTTAAATTAAGGAGTTGTCTTCTCTTTTATCATGCCACCGAGTTATTCGGTGAGTTCGATGGTTTCCTGTTCATTCACGGCGGTCTAGCTATTTTGGGAACCTCCAGCACGTTTGTGCGGGTACCGTTCTTATCGGTTTGATACATTGGTATCTCTCTGCTGAGGGCCATCACGTGAATACAGATAAAATTGCATTGGCGAAGTTGTCGGATGCGGATAGTATGTATAGCGATGCTTCCTAGCTGTTTGATTTTCCAATATACTATACTTTTTAGAGAGATCTCACGGTAATGCGCAATGGCATCATTGATCTGCCTAACGAGAACGAGCTCTAAGTGCAATTTGCTGTATTTATGCTAATTCTGCCAACAGGTAACTGTAGAAATGTTATTTCCTACATATAGCCTTAATAGGCTCCTCGAATATTGAGGAATGAAACCTGTTGTTTTATCCGGTTCACCTCGAATCGGAGCTAGATCGAGTTGTCTAATTGTCATTGTAGGAGTGTAGCTGGAACAACTCCAGTCATGACCTCATCAGTTCCGACGATAGACTTTACTAATGGCAGAAATGTACCCCACGATAAGTATTGCGATTGGAATCCAACCGACGAAGAAAAGGCTTTGGGTGCCCAGATAATCCATGCGTTCCAGACTGTTGGGTTTGTCTGCCTCACGAATACAGAGCTATCAGAAGAGCAGGTGTGTAGACCAGGTTTTCAAGCGATCAGTCATTGAGTTTTTGGGTCACATGGCTGACACTGTCGTCTGATTGGCTGATATTGCCAGATCAGCCACCTTATTTCAGAAGTGAAAAAGTTCTTCACCCTACCCCATGAAGATAAGGCAAGGTACACGAAGGGAGTTATGAGCAATGTCGGCTGGAATGACATAGCCCGTGAAAATTTAAATCCAGAGAAGAGGAAGGCTGGCGACTTTAAGGAGACATACAATTATCAACCAATCATGGAGAAAGAGGTGAGGATTACAGAACTCCAGAACTACAACACAGACAACTAAAGACAAACTGCCAGTTTATGCTTTCCGCTGTGTGACCAGTGAGCCGGTTATCACCTCTCAGTGCACTGGTCACTCCCTGGGAGAAAGGCAGTCACACCTAGTTTGAAGGGGGGGGGGAGGGGGGGAGGGGTGGGTAGCAGAGATGC
>ERZ1740065.1990-NODE-1990-length-12579-cov-17.647397_pt1 | contig 12579 bp, 8 predicted proteins | sample MGYA00581738_ERZ1740065 | MGnify/ENA primary metagenome ERZ1740065 (study PRJEB43018, sample SAMN04849749) | marine metagenome | isolation source: floating plastic debris | place: Pacific Ocean | collected 2008-09-01 | study: EMG produced TPA metagenomics... | reverse complement strand
GGTCTTGATAATGTCGGCGATGTTGCCAAAGGTGGCTTAGGTGGCGTGAAAGCCGGTCTTGGTAATGTCAGTGATGCTGCCAAAGGCGGTTTTGGCAGCATTCAAGATGGTTTAGGCCATATGGGTGATGCTGCTAAAGGCGGCCTGGGCAAGGTTGGTGATGTCGCTCAAGGCAGTTTGGACAACGTGCAAGGTGCCGCTCAGCAAGGTGTGGATGGCATCAAAGGTGGCTTAGGAAGTGCTGGTAATGCCGTACAAGGTGGTATCAGTAGTCTTGGCGATGGTGTCAACGGTGGTTTTGACAGTGTAGGTAATACGCTTCAAGGGGGTGCAGGTGCTGCCACCGATAAGCTCAGTGGTATGACTGATGCTGCTAGTAATACTGTAAAAAATGTGGCTAACGATGCTAAAGAAGGGTCTCAACCCCTCTGGCAGCGTGTGCGCAGCGGTGTGAATCAGGTTGGCAATCAAGCTGGTAACCTCAAAGACAAGGCATCTGATGTTGCTGACGATCTAAAGGATATGGGTAAGTAGGTTAGGGAGTGGGTAGAGAGTCAATATGCCTTGGACCCCTACCCACGCTCGAATACATACATTGCTGAAATCAAAAATCCTGCTCCCAAAAGACACCGCTATTTTGATGGCTGTGTCTGGGGGGCAGGATTCTTTGTGTATGGCTAAGCTGCTTTTAGACCTCAGGGCACAGTGGGGCTGGCAGTTGGCGATAGTCCATTGCGATCATGGTTGGCGGGAGGATTCTGCTGAGAATGCGGCCCATGTTTTAAAACTGGCAGAGGGTTGGGAGATTGCTTGCTTTATTGAAAAAGCTCAAGCATTAGAAAAAACTGAAGCAGCGGCCCGTACTTGGCGTTATCGAGTGTTTGCAAACCTAGCCCGGACCCATGGCTATCACTGGGTAGTTACGGGCCATACAGCGACTGATCGAGCTGAGACAGTGCTTTACAACCTATTGCGTGGTAGCGGAGCCGATGGAATTCAGGCGTTGAGCTGGCAGCGGCCTCTGGATCAAGACCATGCAGATATTTTGGTGACTCGACCTCTTTTGCAACTGACCCGCCAGGAGACAGGACAATTTTGTCGTGACCTGAACCTGGCGGTCTGGCATGACAGTTCTAATGATGACTGGCAGTATCGTCGTAATCGCATTCGTCAGGAGCTGATGCCCTATTTGCGATCGCACTTTAACCCTAATGTAGAAACCATCCTGGCCCAGACGGCAGAAATTTTTACCGCTGAGGTCACCTACCTAGACGCCCAGACCGAGCAACTCTATGCTGCTGTGGTCGCACCGTACGAAGGTGGTTGGTGCATCCATCGTCCACTCTTTAGGGCAGCTCCGTTAGCGTTGCAGCGGCGGGTGGCGCGGCGATTGTTACAGGTAGCGCTGTCCAAGCAGCTCAACTTTGAGCATATTGAGAAACTGGTAGCGTTGGCCGATGCACCCAATCGCACCCAGACCGATCCGTTTCCAGGTGGTTGGATGGCCCATGTGGACCATGACCAAATCCTATTGCACCCATAGATATGGCGGCAGTGGCTGCAAGGGTAGATCAATCCGTTTTAAGCTATAAAAGGAAACTTCTTTGCACACTATGCGCTGGTTATTTGCGATTGCCCTTGGACTCTGGCTAGGATTCACCTCTATCTCTTTGCCAGCCACAGCCGCCACTCAGACGACTGTGGGCGATTTGCGTAAACAGGCGTTTGAACTGACCAGCAAAGGTAAGTTTGACTTGGCTGAAGTTGTCTGGACTCAGCTTCTCGACGCATTACCTGATGAGCCCGCACTGTGGAGCAACCGGGGCAATGTGCGAGTCAGCCAAAATAAAATTGAAGCGGCCATCAGCGATTACGATCAAGCCATTGCCCTCGCTCCACTACAGCCTGACTCTTATCTCAATCGCGGTGCTGCCTATGAAGCCGTGGGCAAGTGGCAGGCAGCTATTGATGATTACAATCGAGTGCTGAAGCTATCCCCCGATGACCCTGCTGCCTATAACAATCGCGGTAATGCCAAAGGCGGTCAAGGAGATTGGAACGCTGCGCTCAAGGATTATGAGCAGTCAATTACCATTCAGCCAAGTTTTTCCCTGGGCTATGCCAACTATGGAATTGCGCTGTTTGAGGTCGGTGACCATGGTAAATCCCTCCAAGTGCTCAAAAGCCTGGCGCGCAAATACCCGAACTATGCGGATGTGCGCGCTGCCCTGACCGCAGTTCTATGGGAGACGGGCAATCGCGGAGAAGCCGAAAGCCAGTGGGCAGCTGCCCGTGGCCTCGATCGACGCTACACCGACCTTGACTGGGTACAGCATGTACGTCGCTGGCCTCCGTCTTTAGTGGCGGGTCTGGATCACTTTTTGAAACTCTAGCCGTGTGCACTCACCTAGAGAAGAGAACACAGCGCTAAAAGTTAATATTAGTTAATTATTTTTAACAGTTTCTTTAATTATCAAGTATTCTCTAAAGCCCAGCTTTTAATGGTGAAGGGTAGTCATAGCAATCGTTTGACGGGTTTGGCTCTAACACCTGGTACGGTAGCTCCCGTTGATTTCAGTCTTTCTACGATAGAAGTTCATAGAGTTGAGAATAATACTTATAGTCCAATCATGTTGCTGTTGGACCGTCAGTGGGTACCGCTTTTGCTTAAGCAGCGGATACGAAAAATAGCAACATTTCCCTGTATCTACTCTACTAATGGCTTGTTTTTCAGCCCTGTTGGGTTCTAAGGTCAGCTAATAGTATGTCGTTAAATGCTTTGAGGTAAGCGGCTTGAGGTAATTTGCTTTTTGCACTGGTCGATATTATTGGCCTTGTGAAAGCCATGCCTAGCTCAGCACATTCAGGTTGTGGGGATTGTATGTAGACATCACCCTAAAGCATTGGCCCTCAAGGCTGGTGCGAATTAATGGATGTTGTCGTTGCTTGAACTTCTTTTGTTCCTGGGCATTCTTATGTACTACGACACGTCTTTGGGGCACACAATCAACCAGCTACAGACCCTATTCGCTTTCTTAAGCCCTTCCGTGTTGGTCGAGCAGGGATGGTCTAAGTGCAGGAGTGCCTTGACTCCTGGTATCAAGCAATTTAGTCAACGCTTTGTCCCTTCCCTAAGGATGGCCGCTTATCCCAACTCTGATCATAGTTTGAGCCATACCCAACAGCTGCAGCAGCTATTGCAACAACAAATCTGCTTGCGGGAAACCATTCAACGTATTCATCGAGTCCTGGACGTTCACCATGTTCATCGAGTGGCTGTTCAGGAGCTCATGGATTTTTTTAAGGCTGATTGGGTCTTTATTTTGGAGAAAGGACCTGGTGTTTGTAGCACGGTCAATCCAGCCGAGCACCCCATTCTGGATGATAATGCTGCTGCTGCCTTAAACATATACCTGGGGTTGGAAATTGTGGCAGCACAGCAAGGACAGTCATTTCCGATTGCTGTGGATGAGCAAGCATTGCAGCAGCAGCCGATGTGTCAAGAATGGCTGAGTCAGTATCCGGGGGCATGGCTTTTGGTCCCCATTCACCTGATGCACGCTCATCAGCTGCAGGGAGCTGCGGCTGATGAGCCTTGGGGGTTAGTGGCCATAGGACGTAAAGATGAGGCTAGTCGATGGTCATTGACCCAGCAAGAGCAAGTGAAGATATTGGTAGATGAGGTGGCGATTGCCCTGGATCATTGTTTACGTCATGAAACGCTAAAACAGAAAAAGCACGAACTTCAAGCTCTAGCCCTGACCGATAGCCTGACAGGCTTGGCCAATCGCCGACGATTCGATCACTATTTTGAGGCTGAGTGGCAGCGTTTAGCCCGTGAGCGGCAACCACTAACGCTAATCCTGTGTGACATCGACTATTTCAAGCGTTACAACGATTACTACGGTCATCCGACAGGGGATATCTGCTTATCCCAGGTGAGTGACGTGCTCATGTGCTGTATTCGTCGACCGGCGGACCTGGTGGCCCGCTACGGAGGGGAAGAATTTGCTGTGGTGTTACCCAACACAGATACCGAAGGTGGCCACAATGTAGCTTTGGCAATTCAGAACCAGTTGGCCCAAGCCGCTCTGCCCCATTGCACGTCTGGTGTAGGAGAGACTGTTACCCTTACCATGGGCATTGCCACGGTTGTGCCTCATCATGATCTGGATTCCCAGGATCTGTTGCAGGCTGCCGATTTAGCCCTTTACCATGCTAAACAGCAAGGTCGCGATCGCATCTACGTTCACGCCCATTACTGCGTTAGTAGCGATCAGCCTGCTGACACCAGACGCCCAGAATCAATCCGGCCTAGCCTACTAGACCGTTAACGATAGCCTCTGAACTTGCTTGCTCCTGACCCTACTTGTAATTAACAATACGGGCAAAGTTATCGGCTTCTAGGCTCGCACCCCCGACCAGTGCCCCATCAATCTCAGGCTGGGCCATGATTTCATCCACATTGCCAGGTTTGACGGAGCCACCATACTGAATGGGTACGTCTTTGTTAGCCAGCTGAGAACGAATTAGCCAGCATACTCGGTTCGCTTCTTCCGAGGCGCAGGTATCGCCGCTGCCAATGGCCCAGATCGGCTCGTAGGCAATAATCAACTTGCTTTGATCTATACCCGCTAAGCCCCGTTGGATCTGATTGACGACATGGGTTTCAGTTTCACCTGCATCCCGCTGCTGTTTGGTTTCGCCAACACACAAAATAGGGGTGAGCCCGGCTGCTTGGGCCGCTTTTAGCCGCAGATTTACGGTTTCATCCGTATCCCCAAAATATTCGCGTCGTTCGCTATGGCCGACGATAACGTAGCGTACTCCAATCTCTGTGAGCATTTCCCCAGAAATCTCACCTGTGTAGGCACCAGACGACTCCCAGTGCACATTCTGAGCCCCAACCATCACCCGTGCTCCATGGAGGGTTTTAGATAGTGAGGTCAGGGCCGTAAAGGGAGAACATAGAATAACTTCTCGATGCTCAGGTGTGGCCTCCAGTTGGGGCAAAAACCCGTTCAAAAACGCCAAGCTGTCCGCTTGGGTTTTATGCATTTTCCAATTACCAGCGATAACAATTCTTCGCACGGATGTTTCATTTCGCTCGCGACAGTGCATCCAGCATCGTACCGAGAAACCTTAACTCAGCGCAAATGTTCCCTTAAAAGTACCTCCGTAGCCATTGACGGACGCATAGTTTCCAATGAGGTGATATGCCAAGGGCGATGGCGAATTGGGTTAGCTGCTGTAATTGATGACGTGCGGGGCCACTGGCCTAGCGGATCTGGCAGATCTAGTAAAAACAAGCAGACGCTGGAGGTCCTTCTCCAGCGTCTGCTTGCTAGCACGTCTTAAGCGATTAACGCTTATTCGGGAGCGAGTCCTGCAGCTTCTCTGGCTTTGGCTGCTTCATCTGGGTGAATGTTGAGACGTGTGAGATTGACCCGGCCACGGCCATCAATTTCACGGATTTTAATCAACACTTCTTCACCCACGTTGACCTCATCCTCAACCTTATTGACTCGGTAGTCGGCCAGTTGGGAAATATGAATCATCCCTTCTTTACCAGGGCGATACTCTACAAAAGCGCCAATGGGAATAATTCGGGTGACCTTACCCACATAGACATCCCCGGCTGAAGGTTTGAAGGTGATAGCTTCGATCAGCGCTTGGGCTCGCTCAGCCGCTGCTCCATCAATCGACGAAACAGTGATAGTGCCGTCATCGGCAATATCAACCTTGGCACCGGTTTCCTCGGTAATGCTCTTGATTTGCTTACCGCCAGGACCAATCACCATGCCGATCATCTCTGGGTTGATCTTAAAGGTGAGTAATCTGGGCGCGTAGGGGGACAGCTCTGTGCGAGGAGAGTTGATGGCCTCCATCATTTTGGACAGGATATGCAGCCGTGCTGGCTTAGCCTGATTGATGGCTTCCGCAATGGTCTCCATCGGTAGCCCGGTGATTTTCATATCCATCTGTAGGGCTGTAATGCCGGTGTCAGTACCGGCAACCTTGAAGTCCATGTCTCCGAGGAAGTCTTCAATGCCCTGGATATCGGTTAGAATCCGGACTTCATCGCCTTCTTTAATCAATCCCATGGCCGCACCGCTGACGGGTTTGCTTAGGGGGACACCAGCATCCATCAACGATAGTGTGGAGCCGCATACTGAGCCCATGGAGGTGGAACCGTTAGAGGACAGTACCTCAGATACGACTCGGATGACATAGGGAAAGTCAGCCATGGGTGGCAATACGGGGAGGAGTGCCCGTTCAGCCAATGCACCGTGACCAATTTCTCTGCGTCCTGGCGAGCGCATGGGTCGAGTCTCCCCTACCGAGTAGGGAGGGAAGTTGTAGTGATGGAGATATCGCTTCTCATCATCGGGATGAAGATCATCGGTCATCTGGGCATCGCCTGGGGTGCCCAGGGTGACGACCGACATGACCTGAGTCAGCCCTCGACGGAATAGACCAGTGCCATGGACACGATTGGGTAAAACCTGGGTGCGACAGCTAATGGGTCTGACTTCATCGAGCTTACGCCCATCGACGCGCACACTTTCTTCAAGAATTTGAGCCCGCATCAGCTTTTTGGTTAAGGCCTTGTACGCATTACCAAAGGCTTTGCTATTTTCAGATACCGCAACGCTGATGGGGTTATCTTCGTCTAATTCAGCGATCTGCTCACTAATTTCTGCTTTCAGGGCATCAAGCTTTTCATCCCGCTCGGGCTTTGCCAGCTCAAACTGTTTCAAAACATCTTTGATGCCATCGGTGGCTTTATTTGCCAAAAAGTCTGCCAGGGTAGGATCGGCTTCGGGCAGTGGCAGGGTAACGGGTTCAATCCCCAATTCAGCCATTAGGTCTTTCTGAGCTTGGATGATGTCGCGGACAACTTCATAGCCAAAGTCAATGGCTTCAATCACATCCTGCTCAGGGAGCTGGTTAGCGCCCGCTTCAACCATGATCACCCCATCAGGAGACCCGGCGACGATCAGGTCTAAATCTCCATCTTCAATCTCTTTATAGGTGGGGTTGATGATGAAGTCATCTCCGATTAACCCGACCCGGACAGTCGCCATGGGACCGTAAAACGGAATCTGGGCTAGTAGGGTCGCGATGGATGCGCCTGTTGCCGCTAGAACATCCGGGGGAACATCATGGTCTATGGAGAGGGTGGTGGCCACGATTTGGATATCGTCCCGCATCCAGGATGGGAAGAGGGGACGCATGGGTCGGTCAATCAATCGACTGACTAGGGTTGCCCGCTCAGGGGGACGTCCTTCTCGGCGTAAAAATCCACCCGGAATACGACCAGCTGCGTAGAGTCGCTCTTCGTAATCTACCAGCAACGGTAGAAAATCGATGCCGGCACGTGGGTTGGATTGGGTTGCGGTCACTAATACAGCGGTTTCTCCAGACTCGATTAGGACTGAACCACCTGCCTGGGGTGCGAAAAGACCCACTTTAAGTCGAATATCCCGCCCATCAAAGGATATTAACTTGTCAATTTCTTGCATTTACAACTACGTCCTTCTTACTTCTTTCACATTTGTTCTCTGGCAATCCTAGCACTGATGTAGAACAGTTGTTTCCTCGTCAAAAAAAGATGCTGCTAGCCTTATGGAGATACTTTTAAATGAAGCGGATGATGTCTGTCTATCAGGCCTTATTGAGAGTATGACGTTGACTATTTAAAGCACTCTATGGCGCTTTGTGTCGGTCTACATGCACTGCTGAAACTATATTCTTGATCAGGATAAAGTGTATACAAAAAATTAGGAATAGTTTTATTTTTACTGCGTGTCTTTTGAAGGACGAATTCTAAATCTTTGGGTAAGTTTCTGAAGTGATTCTATAGTTTGTCTCAGAGGTTGAGGCGCTCTCTTCGCTGTACATTTTGAGGATGATTTTGCCGGTAGGCTAAATTCGTTTCACATTTGGGTATGGTCAGGGGAAAGATACCCTGTAAATAGGCACGTTTGACGGAATTGGGTTGTATATGAATGTTTTAGTAACGGGTGTAGCCGGCTTTATTGGTTACTTTGTGGCACAACGGCTGTTGGCTGATGGATATGTTGTGCATGGCATTGATAACTTCAATGACTATTACGATGTGTCTCTGAAGCAAGACCGGCTGGCTCAGCTGTTGCCTCACCCTTCTTTTTCATTTGTATCTTTGGATTTAGCCGATCGAGGTAAGGTAGACGATTTGTTTCGAGCGCAGTCGTTTGATCGGGTGATTCATTTGGCGGCTCAGGCGGGGGTTCGCTATTCGCTCAAAAATCCCTATGCCTACGCGGATAGTAACTTGGCTGGTTTTATTCACATATTGGAAGGATGCCGCCACGGTGGTGTGGAGCATTTGGTCTATGCGTCGTCGAGCTCTGTGTATGGGGCGAACCGTCAGGTGCCGTTTGCTACAACCGACAATGTTGACCATCCGGTGTCGCTGTATGCGGCGACTAAAAAAGCAAATGAGTTAATGGCCCATTCCTATAGTCATTTATATGGTCTACCGACGACGGGGCTGCGGTTTTTTACGGTCTATGGGCCTTGGGGACGACCGGACATGGCGTACTTTAAGTTTGTGGATGCGATCGCAAACGACCGACCCATCCAAGTTTATAACCACGGCAAAATGCAGCGGGACTTCACCTATATTGATGATGTTGTCGAAGGTGTGGTGCGGGTAATGCGACATTTACCCAAACCCATTTCAGATCAGGACTTTAGTACAGCTGCGCCCTACAAGCTCTATAACATTGGCAATCACAGCCCGGTCGAGCTGATGCGGTTTATCGAAATTATTGAGCAGGTACTGGGTAAGACGGCTGTCAAAGAAATGATGCCAATGCAGCCAGGAGACGTAACGGCTACCTACGCTGATGTAGCCGACCTATCCGCTGATGTTGGCTTTGCCCCCAGTACTCCCTTAGAAGTGGGCATCGAACGATTTGTCGTTTGGTACAAAGACTACTACGGGCTGGCTTAAGTAACCCGGTTTTATAGGATCACCGGCAGTGCTCATCTGCGTCTGATACGACCAGGGCGTTCTTCAGGGTCAAGCACTCGGTCTACGCCGAATGGTGCGATAACCCAAGACAGCTGCAATGGCTACTATCAACATATAGGGACTGTAGGCCAGCAGCCACAACCCTAACTGCATTAACCCCACCGTCAGATCGCCTACCGACTGGGTGGCGTCACGCCATGTTGTACCAATGGTTTCGCCCAGGGGCCGACCAATTGGCTGTGCAGCCACAGCGGCTGCTAGGGTCAAATCAACCGTGGAATAACGCACTTGGGTTTGCAGGGTTTGTACGCGAGCATCAATTTGCTCGATCTGTTCGCGAACGCGACCCAACTCTCGCGAGACTTCTAACACATGGGAAATCTCACCGGAGCGCTCCATAATTTTGAGCAACGACTCTTCCGACTTACGCAGGTTGCGCAGTCGAGCTTGGGCATCAACAATTTGGGTGGATACGTCTTCTGCGCTCAGCCCCTGTTGTTGTACCGTACCCAGCTCACCTAACGCTGCCAATAGGGGGTCCAAATTTGCCTGGGGCACTCGAATGCGCAAATAGGCCGTCCGTTGGATGGCCTCTATCTGATTGTCTTGCAGATCTAAAATATCGCCCTGCTGAGCTCGAATCAGCTGTGAGGCGTTCTTCAGGCTGTCATCTATCGAATCCACCACTAAGCTGAGCTGAGCCCGCTTGATTAATTGAGGTTGCCCTGAGGTGACATCGGCGTCATTGGGGGGCTCATCAGGTCTACTGGCATCTGATTCTGCGGTGGCAGCGGCTTGGGCTAATTCTTCTTGGCCTGTTGCTTGGTCTGCCAAAATGCTTGCAGATTCGGTGACTGCTCTTGACTCCATGGGAGCCCCTGCTTTGGAGCTAAAATCGCTGGCGGCACCACAGCTAGCCACACTAGCTACTGCCACAAGAATCGCTAGACTCGCTTTGATTGACGTTGCCATGGTTATTTTTTCGGCTCCTCTTGGGTGATTGCTCCCAGTATGGGCGGAGACTATCCATAGCTAAGCCAGGTTACAGAATTTGCAACCGACTATAGAAAGACCCCGGTTTTTAATGAAAACCGGGGTCTATGATGCGGATGAAAGGACTTGAACCTTCACGTCACGAAGACACTAGAACCTAAACCTAGCGCGTCTACCAATTCCGCCACATCCGCTTGCGAATTCCATACTATCAGAGAATTCGAACAAGATATAGACGGTTCTCTGGAATAGACAACTCTATCCTAACCAGACCATTATGATGGTGTGTACATGCGGTTAAGCTACAGCACAATAGTGGCTTAGACTACTAAGTGACTACTATATATATGTTTAATTGTGTAGACGGCGATTATCGCCTCTACAGGCGCAGTGGGAGAAACCTAGCGGATGGGAAAGGTCGTCGGTATTGACCTCGGTACTACCAACTCAGTTGTCTCAGTCATCGAAGGTGGCAAACCGGTGGTCATTGCCAATATGGAGGGAATGCGTACCACCCCTTCTGTAGTGGCGTTTAGCAAAGAGGGTGAGCGCTTGGTGGGGCAGATGGCCCGTCGGCAGGCGGTGCTTAATCCCCAAAACACGTTTTATAACGTCAAACGCTATCTGGGGCGTAAGTATACGGAGCTGAGCTCCGACTCAAAGCGCGTTCCCTACACTGTGCGTAAGGATGATGCTGGCAATATTAAAATTCGCTGCCCTCGTCTAGATAAGGACTTTGCCCCCGAAGAAGTATCGGCCATGGTGCTGCGTAAGCTGGCGGAAGAGGCCAGTCGCTACATGGGCCAACCGGTGACGGGTGCTGTGATCACCGTACCTGCCTATTTCAACGATGCCCAACGTCAGGCTACTCGAGATGCCGGACGCATTGCTGGCTTAGAGGTGAAGCGAATTATTAATGAGCCCACGGCGGCGGCGCTTGCCTATGGGTTAGAGCAGCAGTTCAACCAAACTATTTTGGTATTTGACCTGGGGGGCGGCACCTTTGATGTGTCCATTTTGGATGTGCGTAACGGGGTGTTTGAGGTTAAATCCACCAGCGGTGACACCCAGTTAGGAGGTGTCAATTTTGATAAAAAAATCGTTGATTGGCTAGCCGATGAGTTTTTAGAGGTTGAAGGGGTAGATCTGCGTCGAGATCGCCAAGCTCTGCAACGTCTGACTGAAGCGGCTGAGAAAGCCAAAGTGGAGCTTTCGGGCTTGCCGACGGTGGAGATTAACCTGCCGTTTATTACGGCGACCGCCGATGGGCCAAAGCATATTGAGAAAAAACTGTCGCGATCGCACTTTGAAACCCTCTGTGCCGATCTCCTGGGTCGCTTGCGTGCCCCTGTACAGCAGGCAATGAATGACGCTCGGCTATCCCCTTCTCAGATTGATGAGGTGGTATTGGTGGGTGGCTCTAGTCGGATGCCCATGGTGCAGCAGCTGGTGCGCTCCATGCTGAGCAAGGAACCTAGCCAGAATGTAAACCCCGATGAGGCGGTTGGTGTGGGGGCCGCGATTCAGGCCGGTATCTTGACTGAGGAAGTCAAGGACATCATGCTGCTGGATGTCACGCCCCTGTCCTTAGGCTTAGAGACCATTGGCGGCGTGATGAAAAAGGTGATTCCCCGCAACACCACTATTCCGGTGCGGCGCTCCGATGTGTTTTCCACCTCTGAAAATAATCAAACCGTTGTGGAAGTTCACGTGCTCCAGGGCGAACGGGAAATGGGTGTGGATAATAAATCCCTGGGTCGCTTTAAGCTGATGGGTATTCCGCCCGCTCCGCGTGGTATTCCCCAGGTGCAGGTGTCGTTTGATATTGATGCCAACGGGATTTTGCAGGTGTCGGCCATGGATAAAACCACCGGCCGTGAGCAGAGCATTACGGTGCAAGAAGCGTCGAATTTGTCTGAAGACGATGTTCAGCAAATGCTGCGAGAAGCCGAGGAGTTTGCTGATGTGGACCGGGGGCAGCGAGAACGCATTGAAAAACGAAATCGGTCTGAAACGCTTACATTTCAAGCGGAACGGGCCATGCGGAGTGTTTCCATTGATTTTGGCTTGCAGTTTGCGATCGCGCGCAAACGCCGGATTGACAACCTGATTCAAGATTTGCGCGATGCCCTCAAACGTGAAGATGAGCGCATGATCGACATGATTCAGTCCGAATTGCAGGATGAACTGTACGAACTAAATCGCGAAGCCTATCTGTACGACGCAGATAGCGACGATGGCAATATCTTTAGCCAAATTGGTGACACCATCAAGAAGGCCTTTGAAGATGACGATGATTACTATCGTCGTGACTATGACTGGAATGGGCAGCAAAGCCAGTGGGATAGCCCCAGCTGGTCTGCGGGCCGCCGTGACAACCGTAGCGGTTGGGATGATTGGGATGATAGCTGGAGCCGGTCGCCAGCTGGGCAAGGCGGGGCTGGAAATCAGCGGTATGATTCTCCACGCGGTGGCTATAACGGCAACCAGGGTTCTGGCTATGATGCTGCCCCACGGGATAACTATGGTCAGGGTCAGGGCCGCTATGGTCAAGATGCCTATGA
>ERZ1740065.1989-NODE-1989-length-12580-cov-13.015090_pt1 | contig 12580 bp, 9 predicted proteins | sample MGYA00581738_ERZ1740065 | MGnify/ENA primary metagenome ERZ1740065 (study PRJEB43018, sample SAMN04849749) | marine metagenome | isolation source: floating plastic debris | place: Pacific Ocean | collected 2008-09-01 | study: EMG produced TPA metagenomics... | reverse complement strand
AATATACATATGTATACATATGTATTACATGTAATATACATATGTATACATGTAAACATATATATATCACATGTAATACATGCTACTGTTCAAATACTAAATAGCTGTCAAAGGTCTGATTCGAGAAATGCTATACACTGGAAGTTTTTTGCGCAGGAAAATATATGCGAAAATACCAGAAAATTTGACCGGAGAAGTTAATGCAATTGAAAAGTTTTTGTGAAGATTTATGACTGCTATAATCAATATATGACTATTGAAACTTCTCGCGATCTTTTTTTTGCGATCGAATACATTCACAAAAAATCGCAAAAGAAGCTCTCTCGCAAACAAATTCAAGTTCGAAGGATATTCACTTGTTCAAGAAGCTGCTGTCAGGATTTCATATTAACACTCTTCTATACAGACATCAACTGTCACAAGGAGAAAGCAAGCCACCTACTTTGCCATGCTGCTTGTGGTGTTCAAACGCCTCAATTAGTTCAAAGGCCCACTTGACCCTCTCCTTGCTAGGAGCAAAGCACTCGTGTACGACAGGTATCTGTAGTGGGTGGATGACTTGCTTACCTGGCGACAAGGTAAATCAGGCAAATTAAACCACAACAACCGCAGAAGACACGTTCCATGCCAAAGTTAAGTTGGTACTGTAAACCCAAATATTTTAGCGGACAAAACATTATAGCGTTTTGCTCAAATCAGCAGTACTTTAATAATAGTGCCTAGAATGTTTAGCGATTTCCTTCGAGTTTAAAAATAACATAAAGAGGTATCAAAAATATAGAGTTCAACTTAAATAGCATTTTCTTCCAGTCGCTATTATAGCTATTATTGTGAGGTCGGAGGTCGCTATTATAGCTATTATTGTGAGGTCTGAGGTCGCTATTATAGCTATTATTGTGAGGTAGGAGGTCGCTATTATAGCTATTATTGTGAGGTCGGAGGTCGCTATTACAACTATTATTGTGAGGTCAGAGGTTGGAGGTCACTAAAATATTTGGGTTTACAGTGTTCTAGATAACTGAGATGAGGTGAGCGCGAGTGTAGCATGGCAAAAAAGTGGAGTCACTATATTTTTTATTGCCGACTGTCATACAACTATAAACCAATTAGTACCGAGCATAGTGCACTGGGATTGCGTAGGAGAGGGTAGACCAGTCAGGAGTGTGAGAGGAACACGTGTGAATTCTAGATGAGAGGACAAAATCTTTGACTGATGTGAGAAAATATGTTAGTGATTTTATGATTGAGTTGATGTTATCACTGAATTTAATCATCTCTTGTTTTAATAAGTGCTGCATTTTAATCAAGTTATTCTAAGATTCACTAAGATTAATTGGTCAGAAGATTAATTTTATGCCACAAGATTAATCTTGTGGTTAGTTTGAGGGTAAATTTCACTGATAACCCAAGAGTAATATGCTATAAAGATCGGTGAGCAAGTATGATAGCGCATTTATATAAGCAAAATCAACACTAGTGTGGTTGCATAACACTCATGATCCACCAAAAAGCAAAGACGTTACAGTGATGTCAACGTCAGCTGCTGCATCTGGCAGCAATGATACTGCTGTGAGTTCTATAGCTCGGGAATTAGTTTGTAGTGGCAAGATTATAAAAAGATTAATTCAAGATTAAAAATGTTAATCGGAAGATTAATCGTGATTAATTATTTTGAAGAAATCCAGCACTAGTAATAATCAATTATCATATGTAAGATGAATCCATCGGTTGGATTCAAAGAACACAGGTAAGATAAAGTGAGTAAAGAAGTATATAACACAGCAGAAGCAGCATGGCCAGTGTTAGATCTTATTGTTAGATCCTACCGGTGAATCCCATAGCAGTTCCTTCTTCTGAATATTTCCTGAGGCTTTCTATATCTGTAACATACGTCTGCCATTATTGAATCAAAACGTAGACAAGCGTATCAATACAAAGGGGGTGCGATTTGAAAACCAGCGAAGAACCTGCCAATATAGGTCAACTAAAAAAACATCTAACCGACTGGTACAGCTCCCAAGATTTGCTCATCAATGTATCTAAGACAAAGGAACTTATATTTACCAACAAGTGAGAGACCATTGTGTCTGTGAACTTGTTGTCCTTACTGACATTGCAGGTGAGCAAGTGCAGTCATTTACTTATCTAGGTACCGCTGTCGACCACAAGCTGAACTTCAAAGCACATTCTGATGCAGTAATCAGAAAAGCTTGTAAACGTCTGTTTATAATGAAGAAGTTGTCCTCTCTTAGTATTTCCAAACCTATCAAATTGCGATGCTACTATACTTTTATTGAACGCGTTTTTCTTTACCATTTATGTACGCTATATGGCCATCTTTCTAAAGCATGCCGCAACTCCATTAACAATGTTATATCCACTGCTAGCTTTTTAGTTGACTGCAAACTGCCATCTTTGAATGATATTTTTAACAGAGTTTTTAAAAATCGATGTCTTAGAATGTTTGCGACAAGTAATCAGCCTGTATTGCACCTTGAACGACTTCCATCGGGCCGCTTCGGCAACATCAAAGGAAGAACAGAGCTCCACAGACATTTTTTTAGGGCACGATGTGTACAATTTTTAAACTCTGTCTTTCTCTGTAGATAAAGCGTAATTTTTGGCTCTACTGAACCTCTTATTTCTCAGCCATCTTAATGGTGGAGAGAGAATAAAGAATAGTAATAAAGCCCTACCATATTCCCTCGACTATAAGACACTGTTCCCTCGACTATAAGACACTGTTCCCTCGACTATAAGACACTGTTCCCTCAACTATAAGACACTGTTCCCTCAACTATAAGACACTGTTCCCTCGACTATAAGACACGCCTAAATCCTACGTAGACATCACTATAACTTCACATAGGATGGTCGTAAAGGAGCCATCTTCACTTCCATAAGAGAGAATCAATTTAGAACTATTAAATAAAGTTTTCAACTCAACTGTTAGCCAGAGAATGAAGTCTAATTTAAGATGACCTCACTGCCTTAGACACATGTCTCATAGTCCAGGAAATACCTCACTTCCTTAGACACGTGTCTTATAGTCGAGGGAATACAGTAACTGATATTTACAGAATGGAAAGTGAAAACAGATCAAGAACAACATTATGCGAAAATTAATGTCGGTTAGAAATATGTTGCACTTTCTATTCATATGAAGTCCGATCGTCATGCTGGCACGGTCTTCTACATTCAGCCAGTATTTCACCAAAATTTTGATGTATAATTGAGTGTTGCCTACCCTTGTAGTCAATATGTACCATGTCAATAGCCTGAGCGTGGTAAGCTTTCGCGACGGTGACTATCTTTTGTCTGGCGTACAACAACTCACTGCCACCTGCCGACCGTGTGGCACCTGTCAAATAGACTCAGGCTATACTCGTCTGCAGGCGTTCAATACTAACATCTATGGAAACCTGTATTGAGGTCAAGGCCAGCCTGAGTAATGCCTCAAATCATGCATTGGACCTCATAGCATAGCCTCCCAGTACCGATAAAACCCAATCTCGATGGGTTTCACTCGGCTACTTCTGACTAGTCAAATTAGAAATTAATTAGGAAGTTTCTTAAACTTGGAGCTCTCCTGTATTCACGAAAATACTGTAAACATAGATATTTTAGCGACCTCACAATAATAATTATAATAGCGAGTTTAAGAAATCGTTATTGAAATTGAACGCTATATTTTCGATAGCTCTTTTCGTTATATACAAGCTGGAAAGGAATTGCTAAAAATTTCAAGCGCTATTGTTAGAAATACTGCTAATTTGAGGAAAACGCTATAGTTTGACAACGCTAAAATTTCTATGTTTACAGTAAGTCATGTAGAATTTATTATCGACATGTAAGTTTCCATCCTCAGAAGTCGATGAGAGAAAGATTGGAACTAGCTATTTCAATGGACACTACCACAGTGCAGCTCGAGTTTATGGAAATTACGTTATATACCCCAAAATTAATCACATCGTTCAGTAGATAAAACATCTAACGAGATGGTAATACTGTATACGTATAGGTAATTATTGCGTGTAAGAAATGTAGCGAAAGTCTCAAAAGATCTATATTCGTCACATCAAATTTAACGTTTTCTGCCTATATGTCAATAAGTACTAGTCATCGGTAAACAACTTCGCTGTTCTATTAATAGCGTAGCTCATGAAATCGCTACTCCGCTACAGTAAGCAAAATATGTGAACCATATACTGTAACCATGGTAATTATAATGAGGTTCTATTTATAGCATTTATACGAGTTACTCAGAAACGTTATCGAAACATTAGTTTTAGTTATATGGAGCCTAGTAAGACTACATTTCACACATCCCTATCCGTTATTGTTACAATCAGTATCTTTTGCCCTGACCTAAAACCGTTATACTTCAGGCCGCAATCAATACCACACTTCCAGTAATAGAATAGGAAGATGGTGCAGTCTGGTTGGTACCAAATGTATAACTGTGTGGCCAGACTAGAGTTATTCAGAGGAGATAAATCTTATGTAGTATCACAATCAAAACCGTGTTTACAGTACTCTCATAGCACTTACCGATGCTGGCGCAGAAATCGTCGGATCCGAAGATAATGGCTGCCAGCTGAGCTCCTATCTTGGACAGGGACTGAGTCAGCTGACCGCATACATCTCGCAGGTTGAGCAGACCCTGGGCCGATTCTACCTGCGTGATTAGCTGTAGTCCTGGGACTACGCCGTGAGACTCAAATTGGCTGAGTAGCTGCAGGGAACAGGAGCTAAACTTACAAAAAGACAGCGGGAAAGCGTCTACATGTTGAGTTGTACCGATTTAACGCTGCTCATTATTTATCCTTCCTGAGATGTTGGAAACCCACACGCCCAAATCTGATTTGAGCCTCTCTTGGCTTTTCTTTCTTATTCCCTTATTGTTACCGCGCCAGCTTATAACTGTAGATCTAGTTCTCTTTTGATTCTTTTGTTTATAGAAAGTCCATCTTTGAGGGCCGGTTAGATAGCAAACTGTGAGGGTAAATCAGTAAAACACAGTATCTGTATATCTTTACTTACTTACCCAATCTACTTCTTCTACATTGTCCACTTTCGGGACAACGAGCGTTTTAGGAGGCTCTTTACAGCTGAAGAGAGCAGACAAATCCTGATCGGCGAGTCCGCTGGAAACGGAGTTAATTCTAACAGCTAACTCGGAAGGTTGGAAGCTTGTCCGAGACTCGAGGACGTCCACAATCGTAGACCTGGCCTGATCCTGGAAACGAATTGATTGGCAGCTCATCTCATAAAAACCAAAATCAACAAATTTCCTGTAGTTTTGAGAAAAACGTATCATTTACATGATTCACCTCCTGCTATTTGTTAGGTTGAGTAAACATTTTTAACAAACTATATCTGATTTCATGTTAGATTTTTGGCCAAATTATGCGAGAACACCTTGCAGGTATGGATAGGTGCACTGTCAGACTACCTGTGAACACAACGTCGCCAGCGATTTGTACAACACACAAGTATTGAAAACACCAGATGCGTTCCACATAGTGCTGGTTCGATTCCAAGAATCAGCAATTCGATTCTATTATCCCTCAAAGGGTTCGATCTAGCTAAGGTCAAGGTCAGTAGCTGGCTAGAGGTCAAAGTCAGTAGTGAGCTAGCAATAGGTCAAGGACAGACAGGTAATCTTTGAGATCAGAATGCTCTTAGAGACTGTGCAGATTGCACACCAAGTAAGCAGACAGCTACTGTATACGTAAAAATAATTGCTATTGTGATTTTCAAACAACTCATTTTTTCGCATTTATTATACAGCGCATTTATTTTTCAGAAGGTTTGCAACTGATTGCATAGGCGCGACATCACAATTTTCACTCATCAATTTCTCAACAACCTTTTTTGCATTGATCTGTCTCGCATTTATTTTTACTTATACAGTACACAATAATTGTATGTGGAACTAGTGCTGGTTCGATACACGATACTATGGAATATCGAAGATGGAAAAATATTTTTCCATCGATCTTAGGTAGCTTTGGGAATCGAAGAATTGAAAACAACGATTATGAAATAGTTATACATGGCTTTTATCCATAATCATTTAGCTATCATGTAAAGAACTCTACCGAGCACAGCGTATCAGTGATAGGTACATGTTTACAGCCTAAAGAAGGCAAAACTATTCTGAAAAGTCATGGTAGCCACTCAAAGCCTATAGCTTTTATCGGTTCTTTACTGTAGATCTAGCTCAAGAATCGAAATCGAATATCATTGGATACCAGTGCCACCTCACCTTGGCAGTGATTGATACGCCATCCTCCATATCCAGACATACGCAATCTGCATTCAGCTTCTGTGCTTTCTGAACTTTCTTCATGTCATTGCCTGACAAGAGATAGACAGAGCTGATCAATTTTCATGCAGGCAGAAAAGAAACTGGAGATAGAAAGATGAACCTACCGGGTACGTAGAGTAATGCTCTGCGGGGAACATTCCCTTGCTTAGTAGCATGTAATGATCTATAAGACATGGTCTGCTTGACTATAGCGCAGATGAACTTCGAGCTTCTATGCCAGCACAAATTGATAGCCATTCCTGAAAAGAAAATCAACTTAATAAGCAGTTTATTGTATGTCAAATTTTAGGAGCGCACATCTGTAACTACGATAATGAATCAATAATATGATGTAGCACTCATGTCGACTCATTCTTTGCATGTTTGTCGGTCACAGACAGATCACGGCAGATCACCGCCAGCACATTGAGCGAGAACTGCGAGAACTTGAAACCAGTGCGCGCTGTACCACCCTGGCATGAATATGCTAAGATATACTAACTTGCAGCCACTGTCTCATCAGAGGGAAGAGCTCTTATGACTTTCGTGGGATCAACGTAGGTACAGGTAGATTCGATGTCGCATTCTCCGAGGTGTCGGCATTTTCCATGCTCCTAGCATATAATGTTCCATTCGAAAGTGACCGATGTTCAGGGCGCCGGAATTATAATTCACAGGGAATACTCGTACCGTCAAAGCCATACGGGCTAGAGACGCACAGTCTATTTTGTCTGTAAACTTCTTCGAAATGAGGTCCATCGAAATAGAGACGGTATCGTTATCTGATGCAACGTAATGTCGCAAAAGATCAACTGAATAATATACCAGGAGAAACATAAAGATCATCAATCTGAGATTTGTCCCAATGCACCAGCAGATCTAACAAAATTTCAACTTGTCGTTTCCTCGAACATTAGGGTATTAGTATGCAAGCACAACCAATGGGATGCATGCTTGCAGCGAGTGCAATAATCGATTTTCTGTCTTAGCTCAGCGCTGTGAATGAAAATCCATTTCCAGTGTGCACTTATCATGTACAAGCAGACATTCAATCAGAGATGAATTCATGAATGCTATGTGACATACTTGCCCAGAAATCACTAGCTATATGTGGTGAACGTCTGTAAGTCTTCTACACATTCGCTTTCACGAATTTGGCTTTGCTACCACCGATTATTTTTTGTTTCTGTTCATTAATCGTGTAACTGCTAGCATATTCTACTTTTCTTGTAGTTTTTATCTCGTCGGAGTTTATCAGTCTACTTTCACAGTATTCACAGTGATGACATCTATTATCAAGTTCACTGCCTTGCAAGGGGCTTTAGAAGAAGGACCACTTGCTTATCATCTTCAGGTGTTCAAGCGTTCATTTCCTTGCTCATTCATATACAGTATCATAGACTGTAAGAACTCGTCCAAAGCGTTATGATATTATACGCCCTCCATAGTGTTCCTTCTTTTTAATCCAACAGCAGCTTATGCACACTGCCCTTGGCAGTAAAATTACCTTTCATTTCGCAGATTGATGAGTTTAACTTGCTTCTCGACTGTGGTTGGGATGAGGATTTTACTGAAGATCGACTCCAACCATTGATTAAGTAAGTTCGTATTTGACTCTAATCATGTTAAAGTAGTAAAAATACTGCTGAAAAATCAGGCAAAGGGATACTTTATTTCCGCTCCTCAGTCACTGGTGCGCCATGCTTTCATGACTAACTTTTATCACTAGGATATGTGGCCAGTTGGATGCCGTGCTGCTCACGTACCCGGATGTTTACCACCTGGGGGCGCTACCGTACCTCGTCGGTAAAGGCCACATCACCTGTCCCATATACGCTACCATGCCAGTCCACAAGATGGGTCAAATGTTCATGTACGATCTGCACCAGGTAACAGATAATCTTGTCAAAATTGTGTCTCCCTTCCCCTCCCCTCCCTCTCTCTCTGTGATATATGCATGTAGATACCACTAAGGTTTCGAAGGTCAGAATGGGATGTAGCGTATGTATTCCCTCGGAATTAAGGCCTACGTAGTGTAGATGTAGTGTAGGTGGTGTAAGTCCAGACCAGAATAAAACTTTCCCAGGGTCCATATTGCCGGGCCATTTAGGAACCAGGTCAGTCTACTCTCTGTAGAACCGGATTTAACAGCGACAGAAATTTTGTTTCCTCAAAATCATCAAGAAATCAAAATAATAGCGATCTAATGATATCAATCCTATAAATGAGAATACAACTCCTATATAAGCTGTAATGAGTGTATTCTAACGAATTGTAATGATAGCGATAATTCTTTGTGGCTATCAAATCTGGTTCTAAAGTATCTGCCTGGTTAACCGCGTTTACATTCGTAACTATTTCGTCATTTTCATCTAAAAGAGCGTTTCGCCTTCTGGAAGGATAAACATTGTAGAAGTCTGACTCTATTTAGCAGTAACGCGTCCTTCTGTCTCGTCTCCTCCTCTGCTGTACTGACATACTGACATACTGGCAAAATACTGACACACTGAAAAAATACTGACACACTGAAACTATACTGACACAATACTGACACTGACACACCGACACTATACTGACACAATACTGACACACTGACACTATACTGACGCAATGCTGACAAACTACTGACACTATACTGACACACCAACACTCACACACCGACGCTATACTGACAAAATACTGACACTATACTAACACTACTGACACACCGGCATACTGACATACTGATAGCCGTATACCATCTGTATCATTCAGTCTCGACACAACTACGAAGACTTTGATCTATTCACGCTGGATGATGTGGACGCAGCGTTTGAGAAGATCACCGCTCTAAAATACTCTCAGACAGTCACCTTCACAGGTATGTATCCTGTGCCGCTTATTGGCTGGGAAGCCTAGCTTTTATATAGTACTTACCGTATTTACCCATTTAATACCCAGGGTGTTTGATGTTCTTTTTTCTCAAATCCCGAAAAGCCGCAAGTCCGAATCTGATTTGAGCCTCTTGGCTTTTCCATCTTGTTTCATTTTTGTTCACACACCAGCTGTCCGATGCTCTAACAAGTCGATTCAATGTCTTACCATCTCCCAGGTAAAGGTCAAGGAATTCGTGCGATACCGCTTGCAGCCGGTCACATGATCGGAGGAACCATGTGGAGGATCGTCAAGGACGGTAACGAAGAAATCGTCTACGCCGTCGACTTCAATCACAAGAAGGAGAGGTCACCGAATATCCAACTACTCTAATCACTCCCTGACCTTGACCTTTGTTTGCACTGGCTGTATGTTACTGTAGAGTGAATCTGATAGCGACTGTCTAATGACCACAAAAATCTCAACCAAAATTATCGCCATCTTTGAAATTCACCATAGAGATTACGCCCATTATACATTATATAGGAGTTGTCTTCTCATTTATGGGATCGCTATCATTTTAATTTTTTGATGAATTTTGAAGGAAACGTTAACATTTCTGCCACTGTCAAACCCGGTTTCACAGTACAAGTGTTGTCTTCTCATTTATGGAATCGCTATTATTGTTATTTCTTGATGAATTTAAAGGAAACGCTGACATTTCTGTCGCTATCAAACCCGGTTTCACAGTACTGATCGATTGTAGACATCTCAATGGCTGTTCGTTGGACATGTTTAACAAGCCTTCACTGCTCATTACCGATGCCTTCAACGCCAACTACAGCCAGGAGAAGAGGAAAACAAGGGACGGACAACTCCTGAGTAAGTATATAGCATGTATAGTCAGTTCATCATGTGAGTGCATCGTTTTTTGGAAGCCAGTCCGTGAGGTGAAGTTGCTTCACCTATTTGCATTATTATCATTGTTGTTGTTTTTTGTTATGTTTATTGTTACTTCTTGTTGTTATCATTATTGTTATTACTATTATCATTATCATTATTTCTTATTGCACTAGTTATTGCTATTATTTAGTGTTATTATTGTTGTTATAGTGTTGTAATTGCTACCGTAATTATTTAATTTTATGTTATATGTACATGATTATTATTATTATTATTCTTATTATTATTATTATACCATTGATCAGTAATCATTAATATTTTCATTACTGCCGCTGTCATATTGCTAGCTGTATCGTATTGCATTGTATTATATTCTATTGCTAGCCGAGATGATCCAGGCTCTCCGTCGCAAGGGGAATGTTCTCGTAGCCGTCGACACGGCAGGAAGAACGCTCGAGCTTATCCAGCTGCTGGTGAGTTGTCTCCTCCTGCTTCAACCCTGCACGCACTCTTCTACCCGCTCAGTGAGGCCAGTGTAGTTTCACGGTCATCGCCATGTTTGAGATTAGTGTAGACATGTAGACATTGTTAAGGTTTCCTTCAAAATCATCGAGAAACAAAAAGGAGAGCGATCTAATGATAGCCATCCCATAAATGAGAAGACAAGTCCTATATAAGGTGTACTGGGCATAGTGTCTATAGCGCAATCGAATGATAGCAATGACATTATGTCTCTACTTTCCGTTAGACCAGCGTTATCAAGGAAAGTTGTATAAAATTTGATTTGAGTTGATACTTGATGATCTACAGGAATCAGTACTATGTAACTTTCTTTGATAGCGGCGGTCTAACGGTAACGAAAATACCAGCCAACTAGTCATCGCCATCATTAGATTGCGGTATAGAAACAATGCCTATTATACCTCATATAGGAGTTGTCTTCTCATACGTGGGATCGCTATCATTTTGGTTTCTTGATGGGATTGAAGAAAGTGCTAACATTTTTGCCGCTATCAAATCCGGTTCTACAGTATTGGTTGTTGGTATTTTGGCTGGTCATAGAGTACTACTGACTGTAACCTGTCACCATAATCTGAGTGAGTTCACCCCTATATAGCTCTATATATACTGTAAATATACAAATTTTAGCGCTGTCAAACTATAGCGATTTCCTCAAATTCGCAGTATTTATAATGTTAATGCTTGGAATTTTCAGCGATTTCTTTCCAGCTTGTATATGATATAGAGAGCTATTAAAAATATAGCAGTCAACTTAAATAGTGTTTTCTTCTTCTATTATAGCTATTATTGTGAGTTCGCTAAAGCTTCTACGTTTATAATATCGACTAACTGCCAATCGGCATTGGCATCGCTTATCCACCTCTGAGTATGCCATGTCAGATGCCAGTCAGTACCTTACATATATATAGTTATAAAGGCAATAAGTTTTCGTATTCTATCACCATTACTACAGCACTGATCATTGTTCAGTTGGTTTAGTAGCAGATGTTTAGTGCTGTACACAGATTTTCCAAAGATGACCCTTAGTCAATGCCATTTACTTAGGGAAATGCCGACATGTTTACATCTGATCGAGGGAAGAGTTTCCACCATTTTGCTATCAGCCAATCACAGGCCGAGTACAGACATCCTGTTTTCATCTCTAGATTAGGTGATTATTTGAGTAATTGCATCATCCCTAACAGAGCCAGTTGAGACTCAGAGCGTTACTACATACCGTTACGTACTGTTACTTACCGACGTCAGCGTCCATTACTTACTTACCTACCAATCATCGTTCTATACCGGCGCTCGAGAATTCCTGGAACAGCGTCTCCCATCTTGATACCGTCTAGTTAAGCTATTTATACAATTTCTTATTGGTTTGTATCAGATTATTCTGTGTTTCATTTGCAGGAAACGCTGTGGAAAAACCCCGACTCGGGTCTGATGGTGTATAGCATTGCGCTGCTCAATAACACCTGCTACAACGTTGTTGAGTTTGCCAAATCGCAGGTACTCTCTCGCTCACCTGACCGTCAAATGTCAAACGAATTCCCAACGGGCGTTGCCTAATTCGAACATCACGCAGTGCACGTTCTACGAAGCTGGCCAGTGGGAAATGTCACTGGGGTTTTGCTTACCTTGCCAATGATCTTTACCGGAGGCCTTTTTTGATGGCAGCCATGTCTTGATTGCGAGTTTGCCGCCGCGTGTGCAGGCATTCCCAACACTGCAAAAGATGTGTGGGTGTTTTTTGCTCTCCTATTCTTGTCTTGATATTCCCAGATGGAATGGATGAGCGACAAGATCATACGCTCGTTCGAAGACAAACGCAACAACCCGTTCTATTTCAAACATATCCAGCTCTGTCACACACTTGAGGAGGTTGAGAAACTCCCAGAACCCAAGGTAATGCTGCTCTCCTCTCTCTGCGCATCCAACATCTCCCCTCTCTCCGCACGTCCAACATCTCCCCTCTCTCTCTCTCTGCGCGTCCAACATCTCCCC
>ERZ1740065.1988-NODE-1988-length-12582-cov-11.776243_pt1 | contig 12582 bp, 10 predicted proteins | sample MGYA00581738_ERZ1740065 | MGnify/ENA primary metagenome ERZ1740065 (study PRJEB43018, sample SAMN04849749) | marine metagenome | isolation source: floating plastic debris | place: Pacific Ocean | collected 2008-09-01 | study: EMG produced TPA metagenomics... | reverse complement strand
GTGTGTTTGTGTCTTCGTGTCTGGGTGACTTCGAGTCTCGCAGGCTTCGAGGCTGGGAGGCTGGGAGGCAGGGAGGCAGGTATCTAGTCTAACATCAAACTAATCTCCGTATCGAGAGTTGATAATATAGAATCTTTGCCGGTAAGTTCTGATTAGGTGGAATATGATACTGATATACTAATATATTAATACACTTTAACACTACTATTTTTATATGCCACTGTAGCGATGAGCTGCTCTAAGGAGTAAAAAAATAGAAGAATGAGATTCATCGGGATGACACCAAAGATGACTAGAAGAAGGCGAGTTGATGATCAGTCTGTAGGCTGACATTCAGTCGAGGAGCCGGAGTCAGGAAGCAGAGGCGTGATCAGATCGGGGTGGTTTTCTTTTATATCTGCTAACTTCATTTTCTGAAAAATAAATAAACAAGAATACTATAAACAGTATAAATAATACTATATATAGAGGTTATTTAGCTGTAAGCAAACTAGAGGGTTTTACTCAAATTAGTAGGATTTCTAATGGTAGTGTTTAGCGTTAGGGACCTTGGGCTATTGAAAGTATAGTCCTCAACTTTGATAGTGTTTTCACCTGACTCGCTATTATCACTACATGTATTATTGTGAGATCCTTAAAATTCACGCATGTACATGTACAATAACCTACGAGGAGCCAAACTAACAGCGAAAAGTCATACAACCTTGGCAGCAGGTGGAGCATCGTCCTCAACGACCTCAGGCCTAGACGACATGCCGACACCGGCACCCCCCATTAGGCTTTGAACAAGAGAACGCATCTTGTCATCCTACAATCGACATCAGCATGGAACATATCCTCAATTGTGATAGGCTTGTAATGAGAGCAGTGATGGAACACAATTACTAGAACATGTAACGAGGTGACAACTCCCAATATGTATGCCTGCATGCCTCATAGTCATCGTGGTTATCAAATCGTAGGTTATGTAACCTAGAACCGGATTTGATAGTGACAGAAATGTTACCATCTCCTTCGAAATCATCAAGAAATAAAAATAACAGCGATCTAACGATAGCGATCCCATAAATGAGAAGACAACTCCTATATGACATATAACGGGCATAATTTCTAGAGCGAATTCCAACATTAGTGATAATTTTTTGTTACTAGTTTCACAGCCGTTAGACCGTCGCTATCAAATCCGGTTCTACAGTAGTGTGACGTCTGAAAGAACCTATGAAACATTCACACGGGACAGTCTACTTCAGCTAGCACCTCATCTAAACATCTCTGCATTTGGAAAGGAAACCAGCTAAATCTCCAGAACTGCTGAATCTTGATTTTTGCCATGTTTCAAAAACTAGAGATTTTCTTTCCTAAGATGAGATGGCAACAGAAAATCTTTTCTAACTTTTCAAATTAAAATGGGCCAATTTTTCACAATTCTCTATTCTCTACTCTCCATTCTCCACCCTCCACCCTCCACTCTCTATTCTCCACTCTCTATTCTCTACTCTCTATTCTCTATGCCATACAACTGGTTAAATTTTCAATTCTTCAGATATAACGTGCTTGAGCTCGATGAAAAATGAAAAAATATTTTTAAAATATCTTTGGAGTTGTCTGATCTTGCTGAGAGGAACTAAAGAGATGTGGAAATTCCAATTTATGAGAATGAACTAACTTATCCAATCCAAAGCCAATATTTCACTTATTCCTTTTAACCTATCCCCTCAGACAAACCAGCCTCGATGCCTTGGAAAGTAAGGAACATATGAAATGATACAGATATGGGGAAGAAGACAACTCTCACTTTTGTAGCTGAACAGGTCTTCGCTAAAATCTATTACAGAACCAGATGGGACTGAAATATTAGCGGTTCCTTCAAAATCAAGAAATAAAAATGATAGCGATCTAACGATAGCGATTCCACATATGACAGGACAACTACGACATATGATATATATGGTATATATAGTATATACGGTATATATGGTATATTGGGGGGAGTGATTTCTTGTCACTACTGTTGCTACGGTTAGTGCATTGCTATAAAATCCGGTTCTACAGCAGAGGAAAAAATAAATAACTTCCTCTAATGCTTCTCCATGGTTCGGCTGAATAATGAATAAAGAGCAGACACGTGGTGTAGGAGAAATCCTAGGACAGCCATAGAACGCGGGTCCATGTATCGATAGCTGAGACAGCCATAGAACGCGGGTCCATGTATCGATAGCTGAGACAGCCATAGAACGCGGGTCCATGTATCGATAGCTGAGACAGACAGGAGGAATACCAACATAAAACACATAAAAGTACAAGTGCGTACACATAAAGTTTTACACATCCATCAGTCACACCTAGACTACGGACTACGTTAAACCACCGTATCGCGAGCCGCTCATATCATTCCTCTGCAATCACAGACAATGGGTGGAGCTGCAGACACGCTGCAGGTATGCGCACTGATATGAGACGTTCAGTAGAGTACCTGAAGCCACTTGTGATTGAGTGTCTCGTCCAGAGAGATCCTCTGCGATGGATCTACTGTTAGCAGCTTCTGTACGAGATCTTTAGCTATGAATAGTCATAATAAATGATAGCCGTGAACTATCAGTGGCAATACTGTATACTGGTATTATTTTGCGCTGAAAAATATTTGCGAAAATGCCAGAAAACCTTGATAGAAAAATTTTTGTGAAAATTCACTACAACTATAATCTCCATATAACCATTGAAATTTTTTGCGATTGTAGTTTTTGCGATTTCAAACATTAGCAAAAATTCGCAAAGAAATCTATAACTTCCATAATTACTGATCATTTTTGCAATCCTATTACTTGTAACTTTGAACATTCGCAAACAAATTCCAGTACATGTCTATAAATTAGCTGAGTGAAATGTCTCACCATCGGGCAGGTGCTCCCAGTATTTATCTTTGAGTGTGTAGCTGCCCTGAGTGATCTGATCCACTATTCCTAAATCTTCTCTCTCTGCTGAGAAGGCTGGCTGGCCAGTGATGCTGCAAGTATTGATACACGGGCTACTGGACGACTGAACCACTGAAGAACTGGACTACCAGACAATAAGACTACCAGATAACTAGACTACTGGACAACTGTACTAACACCAACTAAACTACTGGATAACCATCAACTGAAATACTGGACAATTAGAATGTTATACAACTGAACTACCAGATAACTAGACTATTGGTCAACTGGACTACTGGCAGCTAAACTACTTGAATAACAGGAATGCCAGCCAACTGGACTACAGGCTGAATTGACTATAATACAGCTGAGGGCTGCAATGCATACCAGACGTAGAGGATGACGCCGAGAGACCAGCAGTCAACTGCGGACGTATACGCGACTTTAGTCATTCCACGCGCCGACACTATCTCCGGGGCCACGTAGAACATGGTGCCACACAGCGAGTGCTGCAGGCTGGCAGACTCCACAAACTTACTCAGACCAAAGTCTGTTACCTACAGCGAGAGCGCGTGTGGGAGAGACAGCGTGTGACAGTGACAGCGTGTGACAGCGCGAGTGTGTGTGCAAATAACAGCCGCCAATTACGTTGAGAACCACTCACATATTTGATCTCTACTAACCTTGACCTGCTGCTTGCGGTGATCTTTGCTTGTCAGTAGTATGTTCTCAGGCTTCAGGTCACGGTGTATGACCTTCTGGTCATGCAAATACTGCAACAAAACGACGATGAAAACTACCAAAGGCTACCAAAGGAACAAATCAAATGAAAGGTCAATAGAGAGGTCAACAGGAAGATCAATAGAGAAGTGGTCACGTACCTTGACGGCTAGACAGATCTGATAGAAGACATGTTTGGCATGATCCTCATCCAGCCTCCTTCGCGATCGAATGGCATTGAACAAATCACCACCTTCTACCCTTCACCCAGAATAAGAACAGTAACAATTATGTTTTGAAAATATCATGAATCGCTATGGCAACATAATACGCAAGTACTCGTGTGAACAAGTTTTGATATGATTTTTTTTATTATAACAGCTGAGCAGATTGATTGCACAGATTTGAGACGCAGCGAAGACAGTTTTCCTATCGCCAGAAGGAAAACTTTACTAGATTTTCCTACAGCATTACAGCATTTTAATTACCATCACAGTTGTTATAGAAATGCAAAGATACAGCAGCTGAATTTGATAGGACCACAGCAGAAGAATGGTGAGCAGCCGTTTTTTTAACAAAACAAGAGCAAACAACTCGTATTTTTCTCTGAGAAAAATGTTGCACTACTAAGAATCACTATAACGCGAGTCATGCAATTAAGTCATTATTCGTTCATTAATTTAGTGTTCAATGCTATTTTCACAATAGCATAGCAGTTCATATTCACATTCTCGCTAGACTGCTCCAGATGCTATGGATCAGGAGTTGGCTACTCTTGAATTAAAAGTTCTCATTGGGTGAAGTTAAGTATTGTGACTACAGTCTGTAAGCTGCTGACATACATTATAAATACTACTGACACTTACAGTTCCATGAATATGAAAAACATGTCGGTTGTCTCGATGGTATCCTGTATCTTTATGATACACGGCTGCAAGATAGAACGTCTGCTTCATGCATACAGATTCACTCTGGCAGACGTAGGTAAGATGTGTGACGTAAGATGTGTGACATATGACGTGTGACGTATGGCGTATGACATGAGATGTATGGAGTGTGATGTGGGACGTATGACGTGTGACATATGTAAGATAATCGACTCACGTGATCGAGTTTCTTCATGATACTAACTTCTCGGTCGAATCTCTACCAGAAGGACAAGCGTGAGATTAACAACTCACCTCCCAACAACAGCAGAATGGAGGCGTTGACGTAACTTACATGAGAAGAATGGCTGAAATTGAGCTTCTTCTTGTCCAGACATTTGCACGCCAGCCGTGAGCTGTCCGACCTCCTGACGGCAAGCTTCACCACGCCCCACGCGCCACTAAAACGTGAGAGAGTCGTTATCTGAATCTCCCGACGGAACGTGGCGAGTACTTACCGAGCATGCACCTGCCCAAGTCTTTGATATACATGTATTTTTCCTTGACCTCAGCAGGGAAAGACTCGTCCTCTTCAGCTTTGAAATCGATGAAATGGAAAACTGAAAAAGATGAGAAACGGAATCAGTCCTGAAAATGTCACATTCCATTGGAGACTTGTACTAGTGTCAAGGTCACCTGTGTGCATTCTATTTCAGTGAGGTTTAGACGCATTCACCATGATATGCAACACTTTTCAGCCAGTACTGTACTTATTTTTATAATTACACAATGTACAGTTTTTTCTCACACAAAAATCGGCGGGATATTACCTGACTATCTTGCTTGAAATCAAACAGAGCTCATGCCCAAAGCACGTGTATACAGCTTGTTTTTCTAACCACCATTCTGAGCAGACATGTTGATATATTTATATATAATTCCTTGTAATGAACCGGCTCTATCACACAAGCGAAGTATTGTTGTTTTCTCAGGGACACGAATAAACTGCCTATCTACTATACTGTCTCTACATAGAAATTTTAGTGGTGTGCTAAATATACCCAGCCCTGATCTGAGAGAAAAACTTATCCAGTAACCCCTGGTATGTGACTTCTCTTGGGGAGTTGGACAGTGCCTAGCAGTATAAGCTGGCCATGCAGGAGGAGCATACATCATTAAAAATTTATAATACTTTTCTTACTAGTTCTAACCTGACTTACTAAAAATATCATAATCCAGTGTTTTAAGCACTTTTCATTCCTTTATGAATTTCTAATACTTATATCATCATTACTGCATTTTGCCTGTTTTACCTGTTTAACGTCCTCTCATGTAACAAACATCCCAGGGGCGTCTGTTATAAAAAAGCCTCTCAAAGACAGCTTTCTATAACTGAAGGATTCAAAAGAGCACTAGCTATAATTGTATGTTGATGCGTCAACAAAAATAGAACAAGAAAGAACAGCCAAGAGAAGCTCAAATCAGATTTGAGTTTGCGGCTTTTTGACATTTCAGCATGAAAAGAGAACAAACGCCGGGGTGTTAAATTTGTAAAACATGGCAGTGTCTTTGCCTCTTTAGTACTCTACCTGTGCGGCTCGGTCTGAAGACACTGATGACGTCACCATTTTTGAGTACATCAAACTGATTCTGACCTGCATGGAATTACAATGATTACACGCAGGTAAAATACCGGCGGAGATACACGAGTCAGGCGGCTCACCAACTAGGCGATTGTTGATATAAGTACCATTTGTGCTGAAATCTTCGACAAACACGCATCTAGCAGTGGATGTATGTTCCTAAAACAACCAGACCAGTACTGCAAACATAGGAATTTTAGCTACCTCACAATAATAGCAACTTGGAAGAAGAGACTCGAAGTTGAACGCTCTCTATGTTATATACAAGCTGGAAAGAAATCCACTAAAAATTCCAGATGCTATTATTAGAAATACTGCTAACTTGAGGAAACGCTATAGTTTGGCAACACTAAAATTTCTATGTTTACAGTATCTGACATGGTGTGACATTGCAGCCTCACGGACTTATATAGCAGTGCACCACCTGGTCATATGATTGGTAACAGTCACAAGTTGTTGGAAAACAAAACAACGCAATGGTTATCGTCCGATCTGACAATAGAGTTGCTGCTTACCACATAAATACGGAAATGCTTTTTTGAGCAGCAATGCCAGACGTTGTTTCCAATCACTTCAACAGGGAGAATAATCTGACATAATTGAGTTGTACGCCCGACCGTATACGAGCTCTGCACCAAATCTAAAACCATCACGATCACTAAAATGGATGATGGAGTTGTTTCAAACAGCAGTCCGTCATTTTAAGAGAGTTGAGTTACCATGATGTTGATTGCGTCCAAACACAGAGAGGCGTCCCCATACATTAGAATCAGAATCAGGAGAAGATTCTTGAGAGTTAGGAGGAGGTAACGTGCTTGCTTGACTTGATGAAGTGCCAGTGCTAGGTCCAGTTGACGATTTGGACGAGGGACCGGATGATGCCTCATAATTACTTTTCGGTGGCTCCATCAGAAGCGTCTATGGTCACAGCGTAACAAGTGTCAACCGTTCACGATGATCATAGAGCACGAGTAGAATCGCTGGAGCTACAACACAATGGGTGTATCAATTCAAATAGGAAACAATTCTTGAATTACATGTTGTCATCAGCACAACTCACGAAACGTAGAAAATCTTGTAAACGAAGGCTTACCGGACAATGCGGTTTCTGCCTAACAGTGCCTCATATCCGCAGTGTATACAGCGTGAGTTTACATTGCGAATCGTTCAAGCGTTGCAAAAGTAGAAATTTGTAAACCCAAGAGAAAATCTGGCGGTAATATTATTCTACTTATTCAGCATGAATGATATATACTAGTATTTGAAAAACCAGATAGCTTCCTCTGTAAACGATTTCATCGTTGGAATGTTTTGTCGAATTCTTCATGTGGTAAGATCCGTTGTCATCGTAGTCACTTGTCTCTTCTACAGCCAGTCGGTGCTCGTCGTCAGGTTCTAGACCATACTGAGGCCTTCCAAGACGAAGAAGTACACTATATAACGGTAGTTACATACTTTCTCTGTTTTACATGCAATGGTTGTAGTCGTTGTGAGACTGAAATTCAGACGTTTATATATTTTTTATCTACGATGCTAGCATTTACTGCATCGTCTTCTTTGTCACAGTCGTAACGGGCACACTATTTTCACTCGTTTTCTCTATCCTTAGCTCTCATGGATGAAAATGAGCAACAACTGCGAATCAGAGTGACTGCGAAAATTGAGGAAGTTGAGCTAGCTGTGGAATCTCTTCAAGGCATTCGCAAGAGCCTTCTGCAAAATGCATACGAGGTTTGATACCATATTGCAGTGTATTTGCCTGGTTTATAATGTGTTCTACCGAACGTATTGAGTCTATTCTTGCTTCAAATCTGAGTGAAGGTTGTCACGTTTAATTTCAGACGAAACGAAGTATACTAGAAGCCTTTATCAACCAACGGGATTCGATGCAATCTAGAGAAATGGTTCTGCTGGGCAAAGTTGATGTGCTGCTACAGAGCAAGGATGATGCTCTTGTCACCCAGCTGTCTAAGCTGAACCAGGTTCTTGGATGCTTAAGGAACTGCCTTCAGAGCGAGCACCCTTGTGGAGACTGCTTGGAGAAGTAAGTCAGCCAATATCATTGTTTACCAGCAGCTGGTTGACAGCTGTCAGATATGCCACAGGTTGATGAATCTGATGATTTATCATTTTTGGGAATCAAATCTGATTGGTTGCCCCCTAAAGTAATGCCTGGCAGTATGCTGTGCAGGTTTTTGACCCCATTTCAATGCCAAGTTAGATGCCCTGGGCTTAGAGACAGCCAGGATGGATAGAGGAATGAGCTTAGTAAAGCTCTCGTGCTTTGTGGCTGATATAAAGCTCCAGCGCTTTGTGAATGATTTACTGGCCTATGCCAAGAGGTACTAGGGAGATGTTACACTGACAGAGTTTGCTATTGGCTGTGAGAGTAGAGCCATGGGGAGAGTAGAGCCATAGGGAGTGTAGAGGTACAGTGATACTGACTCAGATGCTGTAAGTATATTTGGTTGTCAATACTCAAATTGCTACTGTCTCGCAGCTGTGGGGGGAGGGGTTGACCAACCGACTGATGGCATGGCTACTCCCAGTTCTCATCGAGGCATCCTTTGGACTATAGTCAACCTTGAATATGGTAATCAAGACATTCGTGATGAGAGTTGGATTGGCCAGGGAGGGGTCAAGCCGTTACGGGTCAATAATGAGGTTCTCTCCCACGTGTGGGCTACTCACATTGTTCAGTAAAATTGTGTACGTGATCAGCTGATATCAGCAGGCGGCTGATCAGCCGGTACCGGCTGAATACAAGCATTGTTTATGTTCAGTCGCGACCAGCGATATGAAATCCACTCATTCAATCTATCCATACGACTGACGTCTGTCTTGGTATTTCCAGGTATGATGACCTTGACCTTGACCCAGTAGCCGATATGAGCATGGAGTTCAAGTCTGCTAGCGATATACTGACGAGAGCGATTGACTGTTACGGCCAGTTGTCAGGTGACACCCCTTCCGCCAGTCCTGCTACAGCCCCAACTACCAATGAGGTGAGACTAACTCATGTACTGGAGAGTGTGTTACACACAATGGTCGCCAAACATGGCGCCTAACGTCTGCTGCCTGTCGGTACAGGAGACCGATTCACCTGACTCGCCGTCAGTTACCCAGTGGCTGCTGACACCCACCAATGTCAAGAGAAAGGCTACTGAGAAAGCCAGCGCCGGAACCAATGAGATCATGTCCACTGAGTGGCTGCTCGCACATCACTCTACATCTCCATCCAGTAAGGAATGCTGGCATTGTAATCCATCATATGGCCATATTTGTCCACGTCACGGTCTGTTGCACTTCGTCACAACATCTGTCTGCCTCATCACTTCTTGTCACGCTCTACATAGAACTATATGTCACAATATGTCACAGATCTCTGCTGTCATGCTGATGCTATCAATGTGGAGGATATGTGATACCATACTGCAATTATAGTGTGACGCCATTTCACTGCCATTTCACTGCCAATATCCGAGAGAAGTAATTTGAATAGCCATTACTGGCCTTTGGTAATGGCCTTTGCCACTTGCACAACTCTCGGACAAAGTGCTTTCCCACCTAAGTTGGCGATGATCTCTGTTCCCATCTCTCTGCATTACCACATTGTAACGCTCAATGAAATTTATGTGGTTTTGCTCTGCCTCTCTCAGCCGCTATCACCGCTGGCAAGCTGTTTACCGAGGTGAGAGGAGCAGATAGAGACTGCTGGCTGAGACCTGACACGGCTGCTGCTCACTCCTCTCTCTACTCACATACAGCTGATCACTTCTCTGGCCTACAGGAGGACACTCACAATGACTGGCTCCTTCCCGTATGTCGAAACTTCATCTCCGTCTCAGCTAGTAGTCGTTACTGCTGGTCACTAGTTATATCAACTTCTCTCCATTTTTCAGGAGGCTGGGGAGGCTGATAGCGTCCACGAGGAGGCGTCATCATGTGCCAGTTCATCATGTGTCGTAATCCCAAGCGCGAGGGCCAGCGAATGCAGCAGCTACGTCATGGCTAACAGTTGGCTGCAGCATGCTCAGCTGCCTCCACTCTCTCACCACGTACCCTACGCTGTCAAAAACTGGGTGGCCTCCTGTCAGCCGGCGGAGAGCAGAGACTGGCTGGTGTCGTCGCGGTGGCAGCGCCTCACTTCTACCTCCTCGTTCTGCTCGGACATCCATCAGCTGCACTTGGTGGAGAATCACTGGCTGTCGGGTAAAGACGAGCAGCCATATGAGCCCTACGAACCCGAGACTGACGGCTGGCTGGTGTCGGGAGAGAGCGAGCGTGTGGATGAGAATCGGCTCATGTCTACCGAGCTGCCCGAATGGTTGCCCATTCCGAAGAAATTGCAGTTGGCACAGTACGACTTTGGCGGCGAAGAAAAACATGACAATGCCGCTGAGAAGCACAGCCACAGCAGTGATTGGATGACACTGAGCATGGCGGGCGGTCAGCAGTGGCTCCAAAAGGATACAGGAAGTTCGGATGTTGGATTCGCTGACAAGAGGATGGCTGTGATGAGCAGAAGTGCTGACAGGGATTGGCTGGTGGTGGTGAATACATTGAATCAGATAGCTGGTAGCGACCAGTCAGGCTGGCTGGTTGGTTAGCCACCGGAGTGACACTGAACTGATACCAAGTCCCAAGAGTTATGTCAAGATTCCCTAGATCATTGACTAGCTGATGGGTTAGTAGTTAGTCATCCTCCTCCCCTCACTGATGGTAAAGTAGCTAACAAGCTAATATTATTTTTAGTTGGTAACGTGCCTGTACTTTTATCAAGCTGTTTTTTAGATATTTGGACTAGTAATCAGATAAATACATTGGTATGACGTGTCTATCAACAAAAAGTTTCTTAATGTTTCTGCTCTGCACCTCATTCAGCAAGACTTGATGCTCTTCTGGACTGAATTGAATCTCTGCATATTGGTTCCTGCTGCGGGTCATTAAATCTCACTAAATCAGCTTGTTCACCAAAAGGATAGCCTGTGGCTCCTGCAGACATTGTGACAGCTGCGGGGTAGCTAGTAGGCCACTGACCACCCCCACCCACAGAACTCACTCCCGACTGGAGGCCAGCCGGAGTTACTGTATCAATCTTAATCGGAAGGACAGCATCAGCGTTAATCTGTACAGGGCTTATGAGTACCGCCATGGGAGGCTGGTTTGGAATGGTGGGAGGCATCCAGCCCACCAGACCTCGGCGACCAGCCACCTGAGGCGGAATCAATATGGTGGTGACCTGTGTATAAGTCTGCTCATAGCACTGCCACGGGTGTGAAACTGCAACAAAAGTAGATGAAGAGCTGGTACGCGTCCCCAACTTCCTGCGATACGATTGATGGTATGTATTGTCTACCTAATATTTCCGGTACATCGGTTGAGTTAGCTTCATCGTATGGAATACGAGGCTGCCCATCTGGCTCCGGCTCCACAACGTTGATAACCGTCTCTTGATATTGCAGATCCACGTCATCGACCCATTTGCTCGTAACTCTTCAACGCAATGAACGTAAAACTTTACCTGTCTTAACGGTCTTAGCACAGAGTAAGCACATTTCATTTACCTGTCAAAGTATTTATCAGTTGGAGGTGGGAGTCGTCTCCCTACATTCTTGGTAGTCCTCGTACTCCACGCCTTCGCCGTCTGGCTGTCAATATCAATACTCTTCCGGTTCTTTCTCGACCTTAGTTTATCCTGCTGCACTGCAGACGCTGTCATCTTATTGGGCGATTGGCAGCACAGCACCAATACAGCAGTCAGTATTATCAGACTGAATACTGGTACAACTGTGCGAACGAGATTTCATACAACAATGACCCTTGGAGAGCTGAATTTCCATACTACCAACACCAGTGTTTACTCACAAAATGAAATGATGTATACTCCTTCTACATGTTGATTGGTCATCACAGATCATCCTCTAGGTGGTCTCTCTCATACAGCCATCGAGTTCTATAGATTGGGCACTCTAAATCATCAGCATATTCAGTGGGCGGTAACAGGATATTGCATCATTTAACAGGATATTTTGTCATTTGAAAAAACTCCTGAGATATTTCTAAACGAAGTGAAGTTGACTGCACTGTACGTAGTCAGTCTCAGCTGTAGTGCTGCTGAAACTCGTAAACAAAATTTACCATGCGACTTTCACATGAGATCCACACATAAAATACATGACTCGAATGAAATGTTGAGCAGAAACGATTGGATGCTAACTACTTATGGTGTGGGGCTGGACCCTGTACACCCCACTGTAGGGGATACCCTTGTTTAGGGTGTAGGCTGGTTGATTTCATGAGAACCGGTCATGCTGGAATATAATTCCCGCCTCAAGTCCATCACAGCCATGCCCGCTGGACTACAGCTGATAGTTGATCAGCAGGCTTGGCTTGTAACAGCTTTTCAAGTGAACTGAGGAAGGCTGGCAATAGGGG
>ERZ1740065.1987-NODE-1987-length-12583-cov-12.712324_pt1 | contig 12583 bp, 8 predicted proteins | sample MGYA00581738_ERZ1740065 | MGnify/ENA primary metagenome ERZ1740065 (study PRJEB43018, sample SAMN04849749) | marine metagenome | isolation source: floating plastic debris | place: Pacific Ocean | collected 2008-09-01 | study: EMG produced TPA metagenomics... | reverse complement strand
AGAGTCAGAGGTCATAGGGTCAGAGGTGGTAGTGTTAGGGATGATAGAGCCAGAGATCATAGGGTCAGAGGTGGTAGTGTTAGGGATGATAGAGCCAGAGGTGATAGAGTCAGAGGTCATAGGGTCAGAGGTGGTAGTGTTAGGGATGATAGAGCCAGAGGTGATAGAGTCAGAGGTCATAGGGTCAGAGGTGATAGAGTCAGAACTGAAAGCAATTTTTCTTGTCCTCAGAGGTCTAGAGGGTCTTGTTGTTTTCTCAATGATCGTGTCAGATGTTGTTTTCTTCTCAGCTGTGGTTGCAGATTGTGTTATCGACTTCCCTATAACTGAAGAGGACCGAATCAAGTCTTTAGTAGGTGTCAAAGGCAGTGCTGTCAATTCATTTGCAGCTGTAGAGGACCCAGTAAAGTCTTCATTAGTTGTCTCAGGTTGTCCATTTGCTCCATCTGTAATTGTAGAGAACTTGGTCATTGAGAGTCAAACCCAGAGTCAACGTTTTTATCATAGGATCAAATGAAACCACCAGCGCTTTAACTGCACACATCATACCTCCACCTCGCTCGTTATTTCCGAACCTCACGGAATTTAGAATACAATTTTCTCATTCAAATCAAGTCGTTTACTCTGTCCCATATGGATTTAGTTCATTCTCATAATCCCTAACAAGCTTGATCTCTTACTCCCAGAAATTTAATTAAATTATTCATAATGTTTTGAAACAATTAGCCTAAAACCAAACTTCTGACTTGAATCTGAATGTTGGATCACACTCAGGCTGGAAGTCCGATGCCCCGATACTGGGGAATGAACTCGACCGAGCCTATGCCCATACAACTGAGCCTATGCCCATGCAACCGAGCCTATGCCCATATGACCAAGCCTATGTTCATTCGGCTGTTGATTCATAAGCTCCAACTACCATTGCTAGCATAGAGTGACTAATCCCAATTTTAAAAAAAGACATGCACATGTAGCTACATGGTATGAGGGGATGGTTGCAGACGGCAGCAGACAAACTATAGCTAGATAAACAGGAGCTGAAACCAGCAATTGGAGTTATTGTCTCCATGCAGTGATTACTTCGTGATATTCAAGCAACCTCAACATGGATCGTTGCCACTCCATTGCATTCGTTGGATCATCAAACAAAGATATTGGGATAAAAGCTCATTCGCCAGCAGGTCAGAGTTTCAGCGAGACGATCCTTTCTACCAATAGGGAATGTTAGTGCTCTGGTAGGTAGTTGATGGAAGGAACAGATAGACTCAGGAAAAAATTAATTACTAAACAGGCAAATGCTTTATAGACTTAGATGACTGGATGCGTACATATTTGGCATAGCCACGACTGACTCCCCCTCCCAGCTTCTCAACATTTCTTTCTATTAATTGTTATTTTTAGGGAGGATGCGTTATGTCTCTGAGTAGCGCTCCGGTTCGAACGATAAGGTGTAGATTGCGCGTCTCACAGTTGTATGCAATGATAAATCCAGATATAATGTATTATTGTATCTGAAGAACATTAGCAGTATTGACATAGTCATTGAATCTCCAGAAAAACAACATACCGCAGACCACATCATCGACACTATCCAAGTACTGAAGCAGGAGCAGTAGTTAAATTCACAATGAATGTGTAAGGATGCACGATAGAAGTAAAAACGAACACAAAAAGTATAAAGTTCACAAAGAATACCTTTAAAACAGTCATCATATTTGGGATTAATTTCTAGTCTAAATAGTATTTTTGACGTTGGTACCAGTGTAGCTACACTAAACGATCAAGGGTGTCGCTGTATGGAGGAGAAATGATAAGTACCTGTTGCCGACAATGTGTGACCAGCTAGCAGGAGTAGCAGCAGAAAGGAAGGCCATATTGGCACGGCCATGTTACGATCAGGTGACTCAGCTAGGAGACTGTGCGACAGGTAGTGATTTGTCACCAACAACAGCTGGCTATCTATCTAACCAATGTCTGCTACAGATAGCAATAACCAACAGAGATGAGGGGGGATATTTTGAACTCCTCCCCCACCCACCATTCCATCCCCTAGGGCTCTCAGGAGTTTCAAGAGCTATCTGAGATTGAAATGAAATCTATAACTGACATCTCATTATTCTAAGCCTTTTACAACCGCAAAGTTGCAAATGAAGAGTTTCCTGGTTTTCTGTGACACAATGTGTAGATGCTCAGAGTAAATGAAACTGTTGCATAGAGAAAGATAAGAAATAGTGATAGCAGCGCGTCATCTCACCTCATACATGATAATTCATAGTCCCTCTGTCCATGTCACTCTGTTCTCACGTCTTAATATCACATTCAGAGAGCTGACATATGCATTTAACTTGGCACACCCATTACTAGTATAATCTGCCCTTTCCTCCTTAACTCCTCTTAACATGTCTTTCCCTCTCTTCTCCTCCTTCCTTATCTCTCTGTCTTATCGTCTTTCCTCTCACTGACTCAATCTCCAATTCACCCATTTACCAATTCACACACTCTCTCACACCTCTCCTGTTTTCCCAACCCCTCCTCACAAATTCTCCTCTCTCTCCCGCCCTCCCCTCCCTCTTTCCCTCCCTCTCTTTTGCAATCCCCTTTCTCTCCTTCTCTCTTGCTATCCTCTCTCGAAGTCTCTCTTCTCTCCAACTCCACTCATTCTCCCTCTCTCATTCTTCTCATTCTCCCTCTCTCATCCCCTCATTCTCCCTCTCTCATACCCTCATTCTTCCTCTCTCATGCCCTCTTTATCACTCCCCAATGAACTACATCTCAACAAGTCATCCAACTCTGTCGACACTGATAACCGAGTGGATACTGGCTTCATAAGTAAACAAAGCATTGGGGTGACTAACACGATAAAGATGTTGAGAGATACTGTTTCAGCACAGTCAGCGGTCGAATATTTGTTTGAAACGTGTCCGAAATCTGCCACTGATGATCGCTAGGAGGGCGTGTCACAGGAGATCCATGACAAGTGAATAGGTCTGTTTAAGTTTTGGGTCGCCTATCATCGCATATATTTGTGATAGTGTAGCCTTCACAGATGAGGATTGTATGGAGGCATTGCTGATAACGCAGTTCTACCATCGAAATGTTGGCTGTCCCAGATCTAATGCAGGAAGCTGTCACATTGGCAGATAATGAGCTGCTGAACAATGATAACGGCATACAATCTAACCAACATATGGGTGGTTCACACACCTATGAGACTTGGTCTCCCAGCTGTCACTCCTCAAGGTCAAAGCAAACCAGCTGAAATGCGCTTTCGGTGGGTGTTCGCTGTGACAACAGCATTGCTGGCCTTGGTGTTCGACTCCGCAGGTAATATCTCTATCTATATCAGATAGTTGACAAACTGTGTCACATGTATGTGAGAATATACTAAAGGTCATGTTAGTCATTGATGGCATACAGTTAGTTAAGAACTCAGTCTGTATACGTATACCATTTGTAGGAGAAGTGGTCACATGTTCTGGTGGCAGGTGGCACCTACACTGCTCAGCCAATGCCAGATGTGAGGCGGCTGGTCTCTGGGCGCCGAGGTACAGGTGCTTGTGTAAGGATGGATATAGAGGCAATGGTCTTGTTTGCACAGGTAAGTTTAGACTAGCCTCCTTATCTTGCTGGCATTTACAGCCGCTAACTGCGAATTAATTTCAGACATCGATGAATGCAGTGAAGGATCCTCTCTCTGCTCGGATGAGAGCACCTGCATTAACCTGCCAGGCACCTACAGGTGTCAGTGTCCTCTCAGTCTACTGCAGCTTAAATCGTGTGAAGGTAAAATCTTCTCCTCATCCACACCAACTAAGTGGTAATATTAGTTCAAGCTTAAGAACCCTGGGAGCTTGAGAAACCTCATCAGGATTTTACCAGTCCCTAACAGAGCACACTTCTGTAGCTCAGTTTCATCTACTTTTCCTGGTATCAGTGCCAGCTATAGGGTGTGCTGAGGTGTTGCAATTTTCTCTATAAGAATGAAGTCAATGTGGGCCTGTCATTGGGCATCGAGTTTGGTGAGCTAATTTGAGAACCTTCCCCCCACCACACCTAACGGCTATCATGCCACTATCAGGCCTGCTGAGTTTCCCTAAATGCCTGACCATCTAATACCTCAATCACTGCATCTAGACTTGCTATGCCATGTAGAACATGAAATTTATTGTATTTACTACATTCGTTTCTAGAAACATCTCAGCTATGTCCATTCGAAAGCCGTGTATGTTCAAAGAATGCAGAATGCCTATTTGGCCTTGACACCCAGGACTTTTACTGTCAGTGTATGAGAGGCTACACTGGAGACGGAGTTGTCTGCTCAGGTTAGGGAACATTTTTACGCTTATTTTCCTTCCTGGATAAATCCTGAACCAATTGTTCTGTAGATATCGATGAGTGCATAACAGGAGAGCACAACTGCCACCATAACGCAGTATGTAAGAATAAATCGCCTTCTTTCCAGTGCTCATGTTTGCCCGGTTTCGAGGGAGACGGAGTGCGCTGCAACGGTAAGGAGTAGTCAGCAACAGAAACGTCTCGGGATGGTTGAGGACAATCTCAAACAGCTGAGTTTAGATTTCAGATGTTGATGAATGTCAAGGAGACAAGAATCTGTGTCATAAAGAAGCGGAATGCATTAACACATCACCTGATCACAGGTGTGTCTGCCAGCCAGGCTTCACCGGAGACGGACTTATGTGCCAAGGTAACTATGACTGCTTCAACTTAATTGACAATGGATCTAATCGATATCAAAGAGCGCTGTGCCTTATACTTTCAGATGTCGATGAGTGTAGGTTGGGAAGTCATAATTGCAGCAAGAATGCTACCTGCATTAACGCTAGCACGGGCTGTGAGTGTGTCTGCAATGAAGGCTTTACTGGTGATGGGCTCAGCTGTACAGGTAAAATCACATGCAAAGTGAAGTCCACCATGGTAACTATGATGTAATTCATACAGTCCAAGTCTTACCTACTAGTGAATGGTTTCCGTTGTAGAGCTGCTGACAACTACACCTGGTTACCAATCAACTACCCGCCTCCCAGAGCAGACGACATCAGAACTCACAAATACAGAAGTACAGACGACATCCCGTTACTATCAGAATGAGGAGACAACTCCTTCGCACAAACCATCAACAGCTTTGTACCCAGAGAAGACAACTCAGCTAGAAGCTACCATAAAACAGATGACTACCACTGCATACCCACAAGACCCAGTGGAAGATGGGAATACTATGATGATGACACCAGGTCAAACGGATTCAGCAGCCTCTCCGGCTATGAGCTCTACTGAAACCATGATTTCATCAACTTCCAGCAAAATTGGCTTGTATGGCTCCACAACAATAGTGGAGGTCATTGAGACAGAAGTGACAGCAACTGGGTCGCAATCAAATGATCTTACTACTGGTGCTGCCATGCCTACTGAAGACCCGTCAGACACCATGATGGCATCAGCAATGACACCATCAAGAGTAGCAGAGTCAATGACACGCAAAGAGGATAAAGGGCATTCCACACGGGCTTCAGAGAAATCTGGTGCTGGTGTCACAGATTGTCCGGAGGGAAATGATACCCTGACAAGAGTAGCCACAACAGATATTTATGGGACAGCGTCCATCACGACTCCCGCAGGAACAGCCTCCACACCTATCGGAGCTTCAACCGGAAATCCTTTGAGCTCTACGGAGGACGCACTGTCTTCTGTAGTGTATACAATGACTTCTACAGAAGATACTAATAATGCTGCTCCCGTTGCATTGACAGAGGCTACAAACGATGTGACCGCGCAGAATACCATAGTTTCAACTACCAACCAGCAAACCACAACAATTGAAGCTACACAATCTCCAGTCGAAGCTTTCTTCAGTTCGTCTGATGTGGAGAGGGTCAAAGGACGTGAGATGGCAACGTCAGTAGATACAACAAAAACAGCAGCCTGCGAAGATGACTGCTCAACACCAACAGCGCCGACCGTGAAACCAACAACTTCAGGAGGGATATCAACATCCGGGGCGGACTTACGACCCTCAACTGAGACTTTTCTACTATCATCTGCTGCTGACATGGCAATCACTTCAGTAGGAAAAATGAGTAGTAAACTAAGATCTGATGAGCAGAACACTGACACATTCCCAAACCCTCACACAACAGGATTGGGAGATAGAATAACTTCGACTGAAAGTATAACGTGGCTAGCGATGGGTTCAAAGAAACATCAGTAATGTATTATACCACACAGTCTGGAGTTTCCAGGAGAGGGAAGTAGTGAGTTTCAGTAACCAGCAGCCTATCAGCGGAAAATAATATTTTATTGCTTAAAAAATGTCAAAAAAACTGGTCAGTTAACAAACCCACATAGGTTGTTATTCCTTGAGAAAGTGCAAGTTGGCAGTAATGCAAACCGAATCAATCACTATGACGAAAAGGACCGTTATCGTAGCTAGAGAGGATGATGTTATTACAGAATGCTATCGGTTTACCTAGGAAAAACTATTACTATGAAAGCTTTATCTGTGTCTAGTGAATAGCTTACTATATAAAAACTTATGTCACTTGATTATATAATTCAAAAATATTTTTGATTATTGGAGGATTGTTAAAGTTCCAATTAATCTTATTATCGATAATGGAACCAGCGCTAGATCGAATACTGGAAAATTGGAATTATTAGCGGTAAAAGTAGTTAACGCTTTCCCAAAATGAGCATAATTGCGAGCAAAAATGTTGGCGTTTGTGGATGGAGTCCATTTCAAAAATAGCTTCCTAACAAAAGAAATCAGCATCTATGAAGCCACGAACATGCCTACAATCTTCGGCGAATTTTCTATTAACTGTGAGATGACAACTCCGAAAATTAGTCATGTTGTGACAACTCCAATGGAAACTTAATTGCATTTATCATTAGCGATTTCCTGCAAATCGTTATGGTCGCTAAATACTTTCCATGCTAATCTTTCCACTGCTACAGTAGCGGAGAGAAGATTTCCCCCATCGTGCTGTGCAGTAGGTGTAGATGGTGAATTGATATCCTGTGGAAAGATTTCTTGCTTTGCATTGGTTTTTCCTCTCCGTATCTATTTTTTTGCACAGTACATACTAGATCGTGTGATACCCTCTCCACTGTCAGCATTTCAGATGAATATACTCACGTAAGGTCAAGTAGCTCTAGGCATGCAACTTTCAATGACTCAATGAAGATGAAAGCTATATAATCCTCCTGCAAACCACATCAATCTTCTCAACGCTTCAGCTAGATGTTCCTCTGGAAAATCTAATCATACAGGGTCTACTGATCTGTAGCTATGCAGGAGCTGTTATGTGACTCCGTATGCTTTAATGAGCAGTTAGTTATTCATCAGGCACCTTTCATGATACATACATGATTGATTGTGCATGGAGCAGGATGTGCACACCATTTGCAGCTGATCTGGGCAACTAAGCTGCTAAGCTGAAATATCTTTGAGACAACCTTTGATTGTTATTAGTCAGTGCACTACATTCCTGATCGTGAATCATGTGTCTAACACATAGATAGCACTGTAGTATAAGTATAAGCGAAATCTCTCACTCTGGCTTTTTGGGGGCACTATTAATGTTATGTGACTGAAAGAGCGGTTACTCCGCAGTACCATTGAAATAAAGTTTCATTTTAGCAATTAATAGCAGTGGAATAATAAGTAAATTAGTAGATTAGTGAATTTAGGGTAAAGCTCAGAGCGTGCCGGCACGGAACTAATGTGACAGTAATTATAATATGGAAATGTAATGTGAAAAGAAAGAAAGGAGGGGGCATTCACCACCATCCATCATGCTATCAAGCGCCTAGCACCCTGGTGAATGGCCCTATTGGCGCAGCTTATTTTATTCCCCGCCTAGTTCTGGGTGTCATGTAACCGTGATGAAAGACTATAGATTCTCGAACTTATGCCTAGCCGAGTTAATAGTAAGTCATTGATGGAAGTAATAAGCTTGTCTACTGATCGTAGTTCTCATCACATCCCACAAACATGAGGTAATCTCCTTAAATCTAGACAATCTTCCATGTCAACTGCAGAATTTAGAAGGCACTAAATATGAGAGCTGTCCTTGCACAAGTTTATTAAAATTACACGTACATCGTAAGATTTAGATGACATTAGTCCTAATATATATTATGACCAGTGTACTGACAATCAGTGGGAGCGCCATGCCTCATTGTAGGACGCATGATCACAGTGTAGGTTATTTATTGTAACGCTTAGCAGTAGTAACGATCTTTATTGTAGGCAGAGGCATTGAAATATCAGCACATATTCATCTGACTTACCTAACCAGTGTCAGATGGAAGTACCAGTGTCAGATGGAAGTACCAGTGTCAGATGGAAGTACCAGTGTCAGGTAGAAGTACCAGTGTCAGGTAGAAGTACCAGTGTCAGGTAGAAGTTGAAACGGATGAAAAAGAGCAGGTTCATTACTTGTGGTAGCCAGATAATAAGCGTAAATAGCTGGTGGTATAAGCAGATTAGCCTGTCCAATGATGAGAGTCTCTCAAGTCCAGCCATATTGACCAGCGTGAATGAGCTATTCAAGAGGGTGGGTGGAGGCTGAACTCGAAGTGATGGTAACAGGGAAACAACAACCTGCCACTACTGCCAGAAAGTTGGACACCTGGTCAAGGACTACTACAGATGACAGAGGAATGAGATGAGTGAGAATGGGAACCAGACGGGAAATGACTGAGGTACCAAGCCATAAGCCCTCACCTTGTGGGACTGCAAGCGACCAAACCAGGGGGCTCAGGAGCTATCCAAAGCCCCGGCCAACCAGATACAGACACTACTGGCGATCGACGGCCACCGACTACCCATATTATTGGAGCCAAGCCACAAAAACAGAAATAATAATTCGTACGCAGATCAAGCTACTCAGCAAGATTTGTAACAGGGAGATGACGGGAGGCACATGCCATGTGACATTTAGATGACTTTGCGAAGTCTAGTGGCATAAAATAGGACTCGAAGTCACTAGTTTTTACTTTTAACAATTAAATCTGGCATCCCTGTTCCTTTCCCGGTTTCTTTCCATTTACATGAATGACGTTCAATTCATTGTTTGGGTTATGGTTTACGCAGGACACTTGCTGTGAGTCCAACTGTTATGAGCAGCTTCCATATCACTGTAAAGGGCTTGTTCTCAACAGCGCTTTATTTTATGTCTTAAAACGTAGAACATTTTCTACGATTAGTAGAAGCTGAAAATCAGAAGTTTACTTAAGTTAGTAGAATCAGTAAGACTCCGAGTACGATGAGGAGGACTGGAGTTGTCACATCCTGGTTGGAGGCTTTGCTAAAGAATCCGACGACGTTAATTCCTTCACGCATGCTGGGAGCAGCTGGCAATTGTGAGACAGACATGTAGTATTTACTCCAACATCTTAAATACTTACTACAAGCATATGTTACGCAACGAGTTACTTACCTATTGCTATAGGGCTAATACCGACCGCGTTCTCAGCCACCACTCCGCAGATGACCAACTCGCGGGTATCTACGTCGCATATGCGTGCTGATGTCTCTGCTGTGACATACCCACCCAGATTGGGATCCGAAGTTGTGTTGCACTCATACTACGACAATCGTATTGGAGCAGTTGTAGTAACGAGCAATAGTTGAACGACTTGCAACCAGAGCCTACCCTGTAGTTAGTTATCTCGCCGTTGGATTCTGACGGTGGAGCGAAGAACAAGTAGAGACAATCTTCACTGGCTGATATGTTAAGCTTCGGGGCGTCAAAAGGAGCTGAAATAATCACATGTCTGTTAGTACGTCTGAGATTGCTGTCTAGTGAAATGGTTGAGAGTTCACACTGTCAGACCGTAGGCGGAGGTACGATACAGTATGTCTGTCCCGTTTCCTGTTATGTTGCCGCTCTCGCTGACGGTGGAAACTCGGATTCTGTACTCGGTGTCTGATCGAGCTCCGGAAAAGATGTACTGCGAGCCGTCAACCTCCACCATGTTGTCAGCTGACGTCCGCCCACTCTCCTCCACTGACACATAGTACTTATCAGGTGTCACACAGGCTGCCGGCATCTACACACGTAAGGAGCAGAGTCGTAAGGTTGACCACCGGGTATTGAGACTCGTTATTCGTGATAGAAGCGATGAGTGATACCGTCCAACTGATGTTGAGGTGGAGATGTCTCCTGAATTCACCCTCCTCCAAATACTCGTCAAACATGACGGCTGAGGCAGGCAGGTCTGTAAGCATCAATAGCACTGCTAGTTCTGTTATATCGAGTCAATGATGGATACTAATTGGATATTCCTAGTTCAAGAGACATTTTTGGAGTAGTCCAATAGACGCTAACGTACAAGGATTCTCTGAGTTTCGTTCTAGATAGTATAAATTATGGTATCAGAAGAGCGGCTGGTAGGCGTTGGCGTGCAGACATGCAGTGATTGGATGCATCTGTAACTCTGCAGGTGCCTAGGGTTTGTGCCTATAGACGCCAACCTCCAACCATGTGGTTTTTCCAGCGTGCTCTTACCCCGACACGCTGTGCCTTCGTTGATGTAAGCTGGTAAACTCGCTCCATTCTCATTCTCGGCCACGATGGAGCATGCTACTGTCACGTCCGAGTTGAAGCCACAAATCGTCTCCGTCTGTCTACCTGGGCTGGCAGCGAACGTAAATGAAGGGATCGAATTCTCTGTGCAGCTCACCTATGCAATGAGAATGTTAACACTAGACACCCTATCTTGGAATACCGCGATCGTCATGTGTGGATTTCATTTTTCCGCATAAGAAGCCACGTTCTACTCTATTGTGATGAAATTATGACTTAGTTGTCTTTTCAAATAACATCCATGCTCTCGTCTGAATTGAATGAATGTATAACCTGAGTAATGGAGGAATAGAAACAACTCTGGTTAACCAACGAAAGCAACAAAATGAGTCGTGAGAATTCACAACCAAGAAATTGCGCAACAGTGTCCAGACTGCCGCGCACGCGTTGAGCGGAGAATTATGAAAGCTGATATTTCGGTACCGACGATTTTGCCCCTGCGCTGTTAATAGTCAGGGGATAACGCATCCCCACACACCTTGTAGCGGAGAATGTTTCCATTAGGGAACTCTGGAGGGGACCAGGACAGGTCAATACACGAGCTACCTTTCTGCGCTGTCACGTTCACGTCTAACGGTGTCCTCCATGGTTCTGTAGTCATCGGTTAAAATGACAGACTTAACATTCCAGCGATGAGATCAGGTCTTCTTATTATCAAGAGATGAAAATGCGAACTTAAACCTGACCTTTCTTCATAAATTGGCAGATCACCGATCTTTCCGTCTTATTATTACCTGACCAAAACTTGCAGAACCCGCGGTTGTTGCAGTACAGATGTCCGTATTTGTGTTGCGATGGGTCATACGACCTTGAGAGGGTAATGCAACAATACAGATTAGCCTCAGTGTTACAATGAGCATGGAACAATGATATAGAACCCGAGTATCTGATGTTGGTGTCAGAACCATAAAATTTTGACCTCGCAGCAGATTCTACTCCTCATCGATTGATAAAGGATACTGTAAACATAGAAAATTTAGCTACTTCAAAATAATAGCTATAATAGCGACCTCTGACCTCACAATAATAGCTATAATAGGGACTAAGCTGAAGACTAAGTTGAAGACGCTATCAATGCTGTTGATGCTATACATTCAAGGTCGCTACTTTTTACATTTTAGTTATGTATACTCAAGGTCGCTATCTTCAGTTTTCATCATAGACAAATTGGTAAACATGCTACGTCTAAGGTGAGACTTGGATAACACAGAGTGAGTGAGTATACTTCTCTCCTTACTTGCGGAGATACCAGTTATCATAGATGTCTGTCGGCTCAGTCAGATCTCCTTCACTGACAGGTGTCAGCCAGTACTTGTACTGAGCGTTGACCCAGTAGTAACGGGTATCACTACCAACTGTCCTGGCTCTGATACCGACCCAGTAGGATTTGGCTCTGCATGGAAGATGACTCTGATATATAGATGGGAGAAGCGCGCTATACGAGCATTACACTGTCTACTATCGTTCGCTGTCACCAACTTGTCAAAGGACTTGTTAACTCAGATGAAACTTTATCATCACATGGTTGACATGTACGTATGCGCAAGGCCAAGGTAAAAGTCTCTACTAATAAAGTGTTATGAAGGATTGAACTTACAGTCTCACAGTCTACTGCTGACCCTTCTAGAGGTCATTCATGTAGTATGATGGTGGTTTACTATACTACTATATACATGTACCATAATCACATACATAATATGACGGAGGCTAATTTGTAGCTGAGGAGAGGTCAATCTCATCCAATTACTGGCTAGACTGGAATGACGCAGATGGTTGCCCAGCGGATCGGATACGATCACCGTATTGACCTTTACATTACCTTGACATTTAAAGGCACGGGTCTAAGACTTCACAACTATTCTATACTTCATTAGGCATCTCTTACTTACAGAGTATGTAGCAAGTTCATTGCGAGACCTATATACTCCAGGGTCTATGTAACTCATGACCTATATACCTCAGGGTCTATGTAA
>ERZ1740065.1986-NODE-1986-length-12586-cov-6.741601_pt1 | contig 12586 bp, 13 predicted proteins | sample MGYA00581738_ERZ1740065 | MGnify/ENA primary metagenome ERZ1740065 (study PRJEB43018, sample SAMN04849749) | marine metagenome | isolation source: floating plastic debris | place: Pacific Ocean | collected 2008-09-01 | study: EMG produced TPA metagenomics... | reverse complement strand
ACCACAAGGAGAGCTTCCTCTACGAGCACTTCGACGACATCACCGAGATCATGAAAGCCTATGACATCGCCTATTCGCTAGGCGATGGCCTGCGCCCTGGCTCAATTGCCGACGCCAACGACGAAGCGCAATTCTCCGAACTCTACACTCTGGGCGAACTCACCCACCGCGCTTGGGAGCAGGACGTTCAGGTCATGATCGAAGGGCCGGGCCACGTGCCCATGCACAAGATCAAGGAGAACATGGAAAAGCAGCTGCAGGTCTGCGGCGAAGCCCCGTTCTACACGCTTGGCCCGCTCGTCACCGATATCGCGCCGGGATACGACCATATCACCAGCGGCATTGGTGCGGCGCAGATCGGTTGGTACGGCACCGCGATGCTCTGCTACGTCACGCCCAAGGAGCACCTGGGCCTGCCCGACCGCGACGATGTGAAAGTGGGCGTGGTGACGTATAAGCTCGCGGCCCACGCAGCGGATCTGGCCAAGGGCCACCCGGCGGCCAAGGTGCGTGATGATGCGCTGTCTAAGGCGCGTTTCGAATTCCGCTGGCGCGATCAGTTCAACCTGAGCCTCGACCCGGACACCGCCGAGCAATATCACGACCAGACGCTACCCGCTGAGGGCGCAAAGACCGCGCATTTCTGCTCGATGTGCGGGCCCAAGTTCTGCTCGATGAAGATCAGCCAGGAAGTGCGCGACTTCGCCGCCAAGCAGAACAGCGATCCCGACGGCTTCCTCGCCGCGACCTCTCCGGAGGCCGTAGCCAATGCCGAAGCCGGCATGGAAGAGATGAGCCGCGTCTATAAGGAGAAGGGCGAGAAGCTCTACTTGCCGGAAGCAGACGTCGACGCCTAGACTCCGCTGCGTTAGGGGCGCGCAAACAGGGAGTGGGGCATGGATCTGCTGGTTAACAGCCTGCTGTGGTTTTCGATCGTTTCGGCGGGGATCATGGCGGGTGTCTATTTCACCTTTTCGACCTTCGCGATGCGCGCCTTTGCCGAGCTGGGCGACGAAGCCGGAGCGCGCGCGATGCAATCGATCAACCGTGTGATCGTGCAAAGCGCGTTTCTCCCGCTCTTCTTCGCCAGCAGCCTTGTCTGCGCGGCGTTGGCGGTTCTGGGCCTGATGGGGTTTGGCGGCGCGAACAGCCTTTTGATGGCGGCGGGCGGCGGCGTCTATGTGGTGGGCATGTTCGTGGTGACGGTGGCGGGCAATGTGCCGCTCAACAACCGGCTCGACGCGGTCGAGGCGGGGTCGGAGGAGGGCACCGGGATTTGGCGGCTTTACCTCTCGAACTGGACGCCCTTCAACCATATCCGCACGCTGGCTTGCACTGCCTCGATGGTGCTGCTCGCTTTGTGTCTTTGAACCGCTAAGACTGCTCAGAAGGAGAACTTCACTATGCGCGCCGCACTAGCCACCATCACCGCACTTGTTGCCCTCGCCGCCCTTATATTCACGCCCGTCGCGCACGCGCAGGATGACGGCACTGGCCGACCCGCCTTTCTTCCCCTCAAAGGCAGCGCCACGCCCTATTCCGAAGCCGTGCAGGTTGGCGATGTTCTTTATCTGGCGGGTAAGCTAGGGACGGCGGCTGATGGCAGTGGGCTCGTCCCCGGTGGGATTCTCGGCCAAACCCGCCGCGCGATGATGAGTATTGGCGAGACGCTCGCCAAATACGACCTCACGCATGACGCGGTCTTCAAATGCACCGTGTTCCTCGCCGACATAAACGACTTCGCCAAGTTCAACGCGGTCTACCGCACCTTCTTCACAGAAGGGCGCTACCCCGCGCGCTCAACTGTGGCGGTCAAGGAGCTGGCGCTGGGCGCGGCGATTGAGGTGGAGTGCATCGCGCACAACCCGCAAGAATAGCGCGCGCCTCTCCAAAGGCCCCGCGGCCCCGCTCTACTCGATCCGCCCGCGCATGAAGAAGCGCGCTTGCCCGCCCGCCGCAAACGCGCCCAGCGGGCGGATGCACACATAACGGACATTCGTGTCGTAGCCGCCCGACAAGGTGTGGGTGCAATCCGCCAGGCTCGTTGGTCGCGACGACCCGCTTGAAAAGCGCACGTCGCGTGCGAAGTCGAAGGTGAGCCCGCTGGCGTTGTCCTGCCATACGACGGGGTCGGTGTCGGCGAAGCTGGATGAGCCATCGCTGTCGATGTCGCCCGTGCGAAAGGCCAGATCGGCGGGCCAGGTGTCGACAACAAACAGCGTGTCGGCGTCCACCGCCTGATTACCGGAATTGCTGACCACGATCGAATAGACCACATCGTTGCCCGAGACCCGGACATCGCCCTGCGCGCTTTCGCTGTGCAGGCTGGAGATTTTGGTCACGCCAATATTGGGGCGCGTCACGGTGATCGTGACCACAGCCTGCGCGGTCAGCCCGGAGCCGTCAACGATCTCATAGGTGAACTGGTCAACACCGGAAAATCCCGGATCCGGCGTGTATTCGAAATCACCTGCATCGTTGATTGTGACGCTGCCATTGCTTGGTGAGTCGATCAGCGGGTCATTTATGGTCACGGGCGTGCCATCGGGATCGTTGTCTTCGCCATTGCCGTTATCCGCAATCACGTTGACGCCGCTCAGCGCGGTTTCAAACGGGGTCAGGAAGGCGTCGTTGAACGCAACCGGCGATAGGTTGGGGAAGGGCTCAAGACGGCAGGAGGTGCCGTCATTGTTACCGCTCGGAGTGCCGACGGCGACCAACCGCGCGCGGGGGTTCGCGGTAAGATAGTCGAAAATCTCATAGACATTGCCGGTGTTGTTGCGAAACACGAACACTCGCCCCGCCGAATCCGCCCACACCGCTCCGGTCGATCCTTCGTTAGGATAGTTGGCAATCGGCGCGGTTGAGTTCTGGCCAGTGTTGGTGTCGATCAGCGAGAGTTCCGCGCGCCCCGGCGCGATCAGCCTTGGCCCTTGCGGCGTGTCGACGAAGGCCCAGTCGGCGGCTCCGGCCGAGAGCGTGGTCGAAAGAGGGATATTGGTGATCGTCTGAGTGACGACGTTGACCTGTACCATCTCGTCGCTGTTGCGGCGCAGGTAGAGATTGTTGTTCTCATCCATGTCCCCGATGAACGAGTTGAACCCAATGCTAAAAAGCGTTGTCAGCGTTCCGTTCGCGTCAATCCGCACGACCGAATTGTTGCGCGTGGCGTAAAGCAATCGATCGGACAGGTTGAAGGCGAGCGAGTTGTAGGAGGGGTTGCTGGGCCCGATATTGGTGTAAACCGAGTTGATCGGATCGAAGATGCGCAGCTGCCCGCTTTGCACCTGATAGATATCGCCGGTGCAGTCGAACTGGGCCTGAGCGTGCACGCGCGGAGCGATGATCCCGGTGAGGATCACGCCCGCAATCGCGGCGCTCAACGCCTGGCAAAGACGCGACACAGATTTCACTTCAAACACGGTCCAATCCGGTTAGCTCCGCCGCTCTATCCGACAAAACCGTGAGCAATTTCTAAAGAGTGCGGTAACCAAGTGGTGACGCGCGGGATGTGGACGCGCAGCGTGTTGGGAAACCGCGCCGTGCCAGCGGGGCCCGTCCGCGATCAGGGTGGGCCCTGTCGGCGATCCCTGTCGACGATCAGGATTGGGTCGGCGTGGGCGTGTTTCCGGGTTCGTCGCTTGCATCGACCCGGGGGCCGAACTCGCTTTCCGGCGCGCCGCGATGAGCGAGGAAATCCCACCAGCTGAAATCCTGGCGCCACGCGCGCTCGTGAAAGAAGAACACCACCGCGTTGGCCAGCGGTTCGACCAGCGCGATCGCGCTCGAAACCCCCACTTCGCCGGTGAAGGCGTAGGCGACTGAGAAACCGACGATGAAGTGCAGCGCGAGGAAGCTGAAGGTCTTAGCCAGGTCGCGCCGGTAGGGATGGGCTTGGGAATGCATCCGCACTTTATCGCAAATATGCGAATGACTTGCAATATCAGAAATCCGATCACAGTCAGCGAAGGTTGCCCCTGTTTGGCCGCGATCCCCCACCGCCCGCGAAGTCCCAGGAGTTTGCACAACCAAGCGGATGCCGATGGTGCGGGGGTGGGGGCGCGTCTTGCCCCCACGCTTTAAGTTCCGTTGCGCCCGCGCTGAGCAAGGCGAGCGAAGAATCGGCGGCGGCGCGGGCGGTGTGAAGGAACTCTCCTACCCCGCCGAAACCGGCCCTCTCCGAGCGAATGACAAACGCCCCCTGCGCCTAAGCCTGGCGCGCGCAGCCTCGCGAGCGCACCCGCGCCAGCCCGTTATGCCGTCGTCATGTCGTGGGGCTTTGGGCGTTGGCTTTCTGGCGTTCGGCTTCCTTCTTCGCGGCGGCCCGGCTTTCGAGAATCTCGCGCTCTTCCTCGGTCACCGCGAGCGGGATTTGCTGGGTCACCCCATAGACCAGCATCGCATCGAGCTTCATCTCGATCTGGAACAGGCGCAGATAGCGCGGGCCAGACAGGAAATCGGCGACCTTTTCGAGATAGTCCTCTTTGAGTTCAATCCCTTCGGCTTCGGCCGCAAGACCACCTTCGACAATACTCGAAGCGGTTTCATCGTCCATCCCAACCATGTTTTCCGCAAGGACCTTAAGCAGGCCGAGACGCCGCAGCTCCAACGCCTTGGTTGAAAGGCGATACTGGTCATAGATCGGCCAGAACTTGGCCGCCTCTTCATCGCTGAGGCGCATTGCGCCCGAAATCTGCGCGCGCCGCTGCGCCTCGCGTTGTTGGAACCCGACTTCAAATCGATCTTGAGTCGACTGCGCGGCCGCCGGCGCAAAGGCGCCCGGCGCGGTGGCGAGGAGGGCGGTGGCCAGGACGGTCGAGAGAGCTATGCGCATGGGTCAGTGTCTCCTCAAAGGAAAGCGGTAACTGGGCGGGTGCCGGGATCGGAGATATGTGGGCGGCGCGGCCAAGGCAATGCCCGAATGCGCGCATCCGTTGCAGCAGCGCCGCGAGGGCTTTCCGACACGGCCAAAATCCGGCTTGAACTGCACGATGGTTCCCAGGCTTTCTTTGTTGACGCCCTGGCCCGGTTTCAGCGGCTTGGCCGGGCCCGTTCGCCGGGCCCGTTCGGCGGGTCCCCATGGCGCGGTGTCTGGGGGAAGATGTTTTGCTTTCAGACTGTGTAACCTGTGTCTCCTACACGGCGCTGGAGCGGTGCGGTCTGGGGGCAAGGGTTGGCGGCGTTGCGCCACCGCGCGGGGTGCGATTTTGCTGGAAAATCAGCTTCTCTCATCCCACATTGGGCTCAACAGGGGGCACAACGAGAGGAGCATCGCAACGATGTCAGACATGCAGATCCAGTTCAACACCGACAGCTCCGTTATGGGCACTGAGAACGTCGCCGAGCGTATCGAGGCGATGCTGCGCGACAAGCTTGCGCGGTTTGAAGACCGGCTTACGCGGCTTGAAGTGCACATTTCGGACGAGAACGCCCGCAAGGGTGGAGCGGATGACAAGACCTGCATGATCGAAGCGCGTCCGCGCGGCGGCAAACCGCTCGGCGTTTCGGGCCATGCGGCCAAGGTTGACGACGCGGCGCGCAAGGCCGCGAACACGCTGGCGGAACGGCTGGAGCGCCATTTTGGCAAAGGCGACAAGCACCGTCACGAACCTCGCCCTGACAAAGTCCTGTGATGCCCGCGCTTGGGTGGCTTTCGGGCTCCCTTTTGCACCATGGCCTGGGGCATGGTCATTGAGACACGCTCACTTGGGGCTTGCGACCCCGGCTCAGGCGTCCTTGTAAGCGTCGCCCGGCGCTTCGGTAAGCGCGTCTCTGGCGCCGAACACGCGGGCTCGTAGGCTACGTCCGGACACGGTTGCGTCGCCGGGTTGGCTTGGAGCGCCCGCGTTGAGGGTTGCGGGAAGTGGCTCGGGAGGGTTGGCAGCGGCTTCGGCGCGACCTTCGGCTAGCGCCGCTTCGAGTTCGGCGAGGCTGCTGGCCTCTTCGGTTTCGGCTTGGTCTGCGGCGGTGGCTGCAGTCTCGGATTTGGGCTTTGGCGTGCGGTTGCAAAGGACGTTGGCCTGAAGCGCGTAGTCATCGGTCAGGAACTGGTATGCATCGTGGCGCAGCGGCACGAGTTCGTAGAGTGGGATGGTGTCGCTTTTTGGACTCAAGGCGTCCGGATCAGAAGCGTCATCGCGGTGGTGAACTCGCCAGATCTCGCCGCCATCCGGAGTCTCATACGTGTCGCCATCGGCGGGAACCTTGGCATCGGGTGCAGCCGCCGCAGTGCAAAAGCCAAGCGCGGTCTGGAAGGCGGCAGACCACGGTAGCACGCTGGGCGGGACGTGCAGCTCGCGACCAAGCCAGTGGCGCGCGCCAAAGGTTCGAAGACCGATGGAACCGGGCGCGTCGTCCGCCTTGCCTTGGCTGTAGAGCAAGGGATGCAGGGTCAACGGACCCGGGAAGCCTTCGGCCAAAGCGGCTTCGAAGGCTTCGGGTTCGAACAACTGGTCGGACTGGGTCCAGTGGATAACGCTCGGCTGAATGTGATCGGTGGCAACGCGCGCCATGAGGCTGAGCGTTTCGAGGCGGCGGGTGAAGTCCGCCTGTGTCGCGCCGACAGGCACCGCGCCGAGCTCTTGCATGAGTGAGGCCTTGTCCGGATCGAGCTCAAGCCCGCCGAGCGTGCCCTGCGACACTTCGAGCAAGATATGGCTGCGCGCGGCAGAGAGGCGGTCGGGCATATCTGGCGTGCGTATCGCGGTGACCGGCGAAGCGAGCGCCCCTTCAAAGACGGTTTCATCGGGCGGCCCCTCAACATATTCAAAGGTCAGCATCAGCTCTGCACCCCCGCCGAACAATCGGGCGAACGCACCCGGCTGATGCTCCGGAATGTTGAAGGTGGCGCCCGACTTCATCTCGATGATCCGCGCAAAGTCGCGCGTTATTGCGTCGAGCTCTTCAAACCGTTGATCAAGCAGCAAAGCTGCCTGGATCCGATTGGGATACTTCATCTGGTACGCCTCGGTTACCCGCAGCTTGTGGCGTTAGATCGCAACGGTAAGGATGCGGTTAACCGATTTTCGCGTGCGGCTTGGACCTCACGTACTGGCGCTGGAGATCCGCCCGGGCGACCCAAGCCCTGCAAGGATGTGATCGATTCGCTTTTTGACGCCAAAGAAACCGGCCGTTGCATACGGCCACGTGGCCCGGTTGAGATCGTTAAGCAGAACACGCGCGCGGCGATCGGAAAGAAGCGAGGCTATGTGCGGCATCAGCGCATCGCGCGTCCAGCCTGTTGGAAGGTAAGGGAGCACGACTTGCTGAACGTTTGTGGTGCCGAGAATATCGGCGAGGGCCAAATCGCGCGTCCAGGTAACAAAGGGAGCGTTGTAGGTTTGCTCGGCGTCTTGAGCGCCAGATAGCACCGCGGATTCTGCGAATGCTCGCGCTGGCTTGCCGACAGGATATGGGGACCGTGCTTCGGGCCGCGCCGCGCCGATAACGATAGCGGGCGGGTAGGGCAGATCAAATGGAACGGCGCTCGCCGCTTCGTCGTGCAGAATAAGAGCGTAGGGCTCTCGCAGCGTGCCTAAGTCGAACCGGTGCGGTAAATCGAGCGGCTTGCGGGCAGGCATAACCGGTTCTTTAAGCGCTTGGGCTTCCTGAGCGAGGCCATCAGCGTAGAAGGGGCCTAAGGGGTGGTTCGCTGTAAAGCGCGCGATGTTTTCTGGCTGGGCGAGATAGGTCTTGCCCTTGGTGTGCAGGCCACCCACCCACCGCCAGCTCAAAGTGTTGGAGGCTGCATCGCCATCGATCAAATGCCGCAAGAAAAAGTCCGCACCCAGCTCCCAATCGAGGCCGAGTGTGAAGATCCACAGGCTCGCGAACCACATGCGAGCGTGGTTGTGCAGATAACCGGTCTCGACAAGCTCCTTCGCCCAATGATCGAACACCGCAATTCCCGTACGCCCCTCTGTCGCTTGGAGGTACAAAGCGTGCAGCCCTGTGTCGCCTTCGATCCGGCGCAACGCTGTATCTCGGTTCGCGCAATAGCGGCCCCATGCGCCGGGGTGCTGCTCGAGATACCCTTTGAAGTAGATCCGCCAGAAGACCTCCATGACAAATTTTTCGGCTGCGTCGGGTGAGTGCTCTTCCAGCACGGCTTCGATGACTTCGCGCTCACTCAGTAGACCGCTGTGCAGCCATGGAGACAGCTGGGACACGTTTGGACGCGACCCTCCATCGGTGGGCCACCCATTGTCGTGGTTGCGGTTGGCTGCGTAGGCGCGGCCCGCGCGCGGCAGAAAGTCAGCCAGCCGCTCAAGACCAGCGCTTCGCGTCGGGATGAAAATCATGACCTGAAAATGGCCGCAGGGCCCTCCGGTTCCGTTCGGGGCAAGCGCGCTAGGAACTTATTCACGCGGGTTATTCCTCTCGGCAAGTAACACGCTGGCCAACCACGCCGGGGGTGCGTTGTTTTGTCAACTGGGGGCTTGGCGGACTCGGTTCGGAACAACCATTGGCCAACGTTATTCGTATCTTTGCGTGATTGGCTCTGTCACTCATCGCCGATCGTACCTACACTTTCTCAGGCAAACACAAGGACGCCCGCTATGAAGACTCTCAAGTTTACGCTCGTTTCGGCCATCGCTTTTTCTATGGCCGCTTGCGCTGGCGAGACCGCAAACGAAACCGCCCCGGAAGAAACCGCAGTCACTGAAGAAGCCACCCCCGCTGGCAACATTGTCGAAGTGGCCCAAGGCGATGACAGCTTCTCGACGCTTGTTGCCGCCGTGACCGCGGCCGGCCTTGGCACCGTGCTGAGCGGCGAAGGCCCTTTCACGGTCTTTGCCCCGACCAACGACGCGTTCGGCAAATTGCCCGAAGGAGCGGTTGAAAAACTCACCACGGAAGATGTCGATACCCTTACGACCATTCTTCAATACCATGTGGTTGAAGGCGCGGTGGACGCGGCAACGCTGACCGATGCCATTGCGGCCGGCGAAGGCACGCACACGGTTACCACGGTTGGCGGCGGCACCTTCACCGCCGCGATTGTCGACGGCGCTGTGGTACTGACCGACGCTGCCGGCGGCACTTCGACGGTAACCACCACTGATATCGAAGCCTCGAATGGCCTTGTGCACGTGGTCGACACCGTTCTGATGCCGCAGTAAACGCGAGGCGTTCGGTCCAAGCAACCACGCGAAGGCGGACTCTCGACCGGGTCCGCCTTTTGCATGATGGGACAAGGAATGGCGGCTCGCTTACTCTTGTTTACGACACTCGCGCTTGTCGCTTGTGGACCGTCGAATACGATGGATCGCGGTGGCGCGGCCTATAATGGCATCGCGCCAGACGCTGTGATCACCCTGTCCGGCACCGAACCGTTCTGGAGCGTGCGCATCGAGCAACAGCCAGACGGAACCCACAAAGCGCGCCTCTCATCGTACGAAAACCCTGATGGCGTTCTCTTCGTTGTTACGCGGTTCGCGGGCAATAACGGCCTTGGCTATTCTGGAGAGTTGGATGGAAAGGCGGTGCAGATCGCAGTCAGACCGGGTGAGTGCAGCGATGGGATAAGCGGTCGTCTCTATCCCTTCGCTGCGATGGCGGCGCTGGGTCAGAAAACCTTGTTGGGCTGCGCCTACACCGACGAGGCACCCGTCGTCCAATTCGGCGATCCTTGAGTAATACTCAACTCACGCTTCGCGCTCTTGCCAAGGGCCATGTCGCAGGTGATACACGTCTTTGGAAACTCAACGCGCTGATAATGGGAGGGATCACCATGGCGCTGCGTTCGGCCGCTTGGTCGAGGACCTTTTTGGTAGTCTGCAAGAACGTCGGCGCTGAGGTAGCAACCAGTGTCCGCTGCAATGCGATTGTCGGGCTTACTCGCTGCGATCGTGTGGCGCCCCAATCGCTTATCTCTTTGCGGGAGCCGTCTCTTTGCGTCGATAAAGGTGGGGCGCCATGAGCACGGATGACGAGAGTATTCCCAACCGGTCCAACCAGGCCGCTATGCGGTTTGACGATGCTCCTGAGCGTTTTCGGTCTGGGCATCGCTCCGCCCAGTTTTCTGGCGCGTCGGGGGTCCTGTTTGAACAAGCCATGGCGCAGACCCGTATGGCAATTTGTTTGTGCGATCCCAACCAAGCGGACCTGCCCATCGTCTTTGCCAATCGCGCCTTTCGCCGGTTGACGGGCTATTCCGAGGAGGAGACCGTTGGGCGCAACTGCCGTTTCCTCCAAGGCCCCAAGACTGACCCTGAGCCGGTGGCCCGAATTCGCGAAGCGATCGCGAACGAAGATGTCGTCGTCGTAGAGTTGCTCAATTATCGCAAGAACGGCACGACGTTTTGGAACGCGTTGCATCTGGGACCGATCTACAACGATCAGGGCAAGCTCGTGTACTTCTTTGGCAGCCAGTGGGACGTTTCTGATGTCCGCGCGGCGCGGGCCGAGGAGCGTCACGCCAAGGAAATGGCGCGCGAGCTATCTCACCGGATGAAGAATATGTTCGCTGTGATCTCAGGCATCGTCAATGTGACGGGGCGAGTGCGCGGCATCCAGAGTGAGGCGGCGGAAATCAACGCGCGCATTCAGGCGCTGGGGCGCGCCTACGAGACGACGCTCGACGATGCGTCATCGGGCAGCATTGATATCGGCGAGGCCATCCGGGCTGTGCTCATGCCCTACGATCGCGATTCGGAGCGGCTCTTGCTGACGGGAAACGGTGTGCGAATGCCTTTCACCGTGATTTCGATTGTTGGTCTTGTCCTTCATGAGCTTGCGGCCAACGCAACCAAACATGGCGCTTGGTCTTCCGAAACTGGGCAGGTTAGCGTCGACTGGCGGCCAAGCGAAGACGGATCAACTTTGGTGATCGTTTGGTCGGAGCAAGGCGGTCCACCGGTGGACGCCGAAGCCATTGTTGCAGGAACCGGGACCGCGATCGTTGAACGTTTGCTGGCGACGGCGCGCGGTGCGATAGAGCGCGATTGGTCCGAGAACGGGTTGACCGTCACCATCACCGTCCCAGCGCGAAGTGCGGGCTAACTGGCGATGGCGCATTGTGTCCTTCTGTTGGAAGACGAGCCCCTGATCCTGATGGATCTGGAGTTCGCCGCGAAGGACTTTGGCTACAAAGCACTCACCGCTGCGACGGCATCGGAAGCGTTAGACCTGATCACCAAGCACGCTGGCGAAATGACCGTTGCCGTGCTCGACGTCTCGCTTGGCGAAGGGCGTACGTGTTATAGTGTGACCCAAGAGCTCGACCGACTGGGAATTCCTTTCATTCTCCATTCCGGTGACCTTGACCGTCACGATGAGCAAGTCCGCGAACTTGACGCCGAATTGATCGCCAAGCCCGCCGCTGCAGACAAAGTGATCGGCGCTGCGATCGCTTACGCGCTTGGAGAAGATCCTGACCGCGTGCGGATGGCGGCGGAGTAGCGAGCGCGGGCACGCTTCGTGGCCGGGGATCAGAACACGCCTGGGATCTGGTACTGAGCCGCGCTCGGGCGGCTGGGCTGCAGCACTTCACGTCCACCGACGCTTTGCGTAGTGATCCCCCCACCCGAAATCGGAGAGCAAGCCACCCCGTTGAGAAAGGCAAGCGCGGTCGCAATCGAAGCCTCGCCGGTGTCACCCAGAGCGGTAAAGATGTCGTCGCTTGCTTGGCAGGTGTTCGGTACCACGCTGGCAAGCCCCGAGTAATACTCTCCGTCGCCGTCCGCGTTGTTCGTCTGGAAGGTGGTCGCGCGGATACGCAGATCGAACTCGGCTAGATCAAAACCGAACTGGCCCACCGGCTTTCCAAATGTGTTGCTGCCGATCAGCGCAATATTGGCCGCGTCAACATAAGGGATCATCGAATTGATAACGAGCTCGCTCGCCGATGCGGTGCCGCCACGCCCAATAAAGGCGATTTTCGTAGGCGCAATTGCGTTCGCTTCAGCCTGGAAGAATTCGGTCGAATTCTCCGATGATTTCGACGCGCGCAGCACCGTCTCACTCCACACTTGACCAACGCGGCCTGCGCCCATCAGATCCCCGAACGTGTCGGCGACAGAGACAAGGCCGCCGCCATTGTAGCGCAGGTCAATAATCAGCTCCGTTACGCCATTGGCTTGGAATAGGGCAAAAGCATCGCGCAACTGATCGGACGCGTCCGCCACAATGAAGGTGCGCAGGTTGATGTAGCCCACTTGCTTACCGCCATCGTTGAGAATTAGCGCACCGTAGCGGTCCGAAATCGGATCAAGCGAGAAGTCGCTTTTGGTCACATCCGCCGTGATGACGGTGCCATTGACTTGGGCAAAACGCAGGGTCCGTGTCACTCCCGGATCGCTCGGGCCAAGAGCGTCAACCACCGCTTGAGGGCCGCCCGAGGCCAGCAAGGAAGAGACTGTCTGCTCCGCTTGCCCCGGTGTCGCTATTCCTAACAATTCGGTGCCCCGATCCATACCGGCCTGAAAACCATTTCCCGCTTCGTAGGCTTCGAGAAGGAACACGCGGTTGTTGGTCGTGTCATAGGCCAATAAAATTCCAAAGACTGCGGGAGAGACTGAATTGATTAGTGCGTTTTAGTCCGCGATCGAGGTTGCAAAGGTGAAGCCGAGATCGATATCTTGCG
>ERZ1740065.1985-NODE-1985-length-12586-cov-11.930971_pt1 | contig 12586 bp, 9 predicted proteins | sample MGYA00581738_ERZ1740065 | MGnify/ENA primary metagenome ERZ1740065 (study PRJEB43018, sample SAMN04849749) | marine metagenome | isolation source: floating plastic debris | place: Pacific Ocean | collected 2008-09-01 | study: EMG produced TPA metagenomics... | reverse complement strand
GATTATAATATAATATATTATATTATAATATATATTATAATTTAGGATTATAATACATATTATAATTTAGGATTATAATATATATTATAATCCTAATATTAGGATTATAATACATATTATAATCCTAATTAGGATTATAATATATCCTCATCTTTATTTGTTTTATTTCTATCTATATTCGCCCAGAGTTTCTAAGCTTTGAATAGTGAACAAAGAAACTTGTCATTTCACTACAAAGAGAACTGATAGGCAGAGGGATTTATATTTGTATAGGTAGAAAATGTAAGTAAGTTTGAGGAGTCAGACATCACCCGTCCGATCCCCGACTCGTGACTAGAGATCAGTTAGTACAGACATAGACATAGAGATACACTGACACACAGTACCGATAGTAATTACCAGTCAGAGACAGCATAGTCTGTGTGGGATTGTCTATGATTGTCGTATATGACATCGATAGTCGTCTTATAATCGCAGTTGGGGCACAGGTACGGAGCGCCACCTGTTGGTGTAGTCATGTACACGCTGATCTCGTCCAGCAGGTGGAGACGAATCTCGTCTTCATCGTCAGTAAGTGATTTATCCTGGTTGTTAATTTCTCTTCGGAAATCCTTTGCGTCCGTATCGTCTGACTCCGTCTCCATATTGTACTCTGGATCTCTGTCTGTATCGTCTGACTCCGTCTCTATATCGTACTCTGGATCTCTGTCCGTATCGTCATCCTTTACATCTGCAACATACATACAGGATGGGTTCAGCCCAAAACACCGTCAGTAAGCAGTGCTGCATTTCTTCAGAATAATTAATCTTCATTAATCTCAATTAATCTTTTTAACCTTCAATTAATATTATTTTAATCTTGCTGAAGTGGAGAGTGAAAGTTTCTATTCATGACAAACAGGAGCAGAGAAAATAAGAGCTAATGAGCAGATAGTGACCATAAAATGTTCCCAATCAGTAAGATAAGGACATCGAGCCGTACGTCTGCATGTACTGTGACTACCCTACTGTTGGGTAGTGTATGTTTGTATCAGGATGACTCGCTGTGTTTCAGAGAGGTTGCAGATCGTCGGTATGAGTGCCACACTCAGTAACATGGACCAGCTGCGTCAATTCCTCTCCATCCATCTCTACACCAACCATCACTACACCAAGGACTTCAGACCGGTGAGTGGTGAGTACATGAACAAATCGTTACTAACAACTAGTTCCTGAGCTATAGAATTCACAGCAGTATCATTGCTACCAGCTGCAGCAGCTGATGGTGACATCACTGTAACGTCTTTGGTGAGCCATTGGTCGACTGCACTGGTGTTGAGTTTGCTTAGGTAAATATGCTATCATACATGTTCTCAGATATTTTTAGAGTATTATTCTTGGTTTCTCAGTGAAATTTACTCTCAAACTAACCACAAGAGTAATCTTATGGTATGAAATTAATCTTCTGAGCAATTAATCTTAGAATAACTCGATTTAAATGCAGCACTATCAGTAAGTGATGATCATAACCGACTCATGATTGTCAACAAGTTCGGGCATATAGAATAGATATAGCGAAGATTAAAGAACGGAGGCTATGTTTTCTAAACTTTGATGAAAGTTTTTAATAGCGTTTTAAATAGCAATGTAGCATGAGAGGACAACTCTAGCCTTGTGTTATGACCCTTAGTGAGAGAGCAATCAGGTCAAACTACTACTCAGATATACTCAGATAGTACTGTACACGTAAAAATAATTGCAATGTGATTTTCAAATAACTCATTTTTTTGCATTTATTATTGTAGCTGTAGCCGTGATGTGAGGAGCTTTGACCAGATGTATCATGTTGTATGCGTGTGTGCGCGTGTGCGCGTGTGCGCGTGTGCGCGTGTGCGCGTGTGAGGTAAAACTATAACCAATAACAAGTAGTTTAATAAAATGGGCAAATAGCCAAAAGTACAAAATTGAAAAAAAAACTAAGATAGCTCAGTGCCCACTCAGGCTAGAATTAGGTATGAGAGCCTGTCCATATCTTCATCTGTCTCCTCCACAGCACTGAAGGGGTTTGTATGGTGATTTCTATTCTATTTATAAAGGGTGCAGCTATATAAAGATTGGTGTAAATAAAGATGAAACACAATGGAAAATTAAAAATTAACAATAATTAAAGTACAATAAACAGAGAAAGCCAAATGATGCCACGCTTGTCTGCAGCTGGATAGAAAATAGCTCTTCTGCAGGTACAATTATATATCAAATTCATTTTTCAGAATGTGTGCAGCTCATTGCAGAAGTCGCAAGATCACAATTTTTACTCATTGTAGTTATTTATCAGCAGACCTTTTGGCATTTACTTGTCTTGCATTTATTTTTACGTATACAGTAGTCAGATATAAAACTCATCAAAGCTGGTCATTTGTAATCCCTCTACAGAGAGTAAACACAGCCCATGGGAGAGAGGGAGTGTGTAGAGAAAGGATAGCGGCAGAAGTGCAAAGGAAGAAAGGAAAACTCACCATAATAGCCGTGTCTCGTTTTGACATGTTGGTTCACATTCGCCTCTTTCCTAGCTTTGTACGGCTTCTTTCCTGCGTGATATGAATGATACTTAGAGGAGTGCATACCTGGGAAAACCTTCTGAAACATGAGAAGACAACTCACTACTTTGGTGGGTGTCAATATGCCTTCTCATGCACGCGGGTTGAGCATATCTGTGTGGGCAATGAGGACAGGAGAATGGCTTCTCTCCTGTGTGAGACCGGAGGTGAAAGATCAAGTCTCTTTTAATTGAAGATGTACGTTGACATATTTGGCAGATGTATTTCACATGCCCTCCCTCCCCTCCACGGCGAATATGAGAGTTGAAACACTCAGTAGACCCCAGAGGCAGCTGACAGAGAGGACAGTCAGCCGCTGGTCCGGCTCCTCCCTCACCTGTGTGAGAATTAAAGAAAAAGTGCCATTAGAAAACTTGTGAGCATCAATGAACGAATATAAACAACCTTCATCACATAAAAGAATTCACAGTTCATCAGGCCAGGCGGAGCCACACACAGCATCAACTAGGTTCTCAGCCTAGGTTCTCAGCCTAGGTCAAGGAAACCTCCTTAAAGCAGGTGTCAGCAGGTCAGGAGGCCATCAAAATTTTCTTTGCTATTTGGCAGTAAGTATGCATAGCTCAGCATTACTAGTAACAGATTTCTATATTTAGAGCATCAAAAACTGGTTTTTAGTTCATTAAGGTGATAGTTGGAGACACATCCATTACTTATGATTTCATTTTACCGAGAGAGGTGAGTGATAACATCCAAAATCCAAACTGAAAGGCAAAAATCCGAGTGAATCAAAGAAAATCCTTATGCTACACGAAATCCGTGCTTTCATCCTTAAACCAGCTGAAAATCCAAACATTAATCTGAATAGTTGAGTTCCCCGAGCATCAAAGCAACAGTTGATATCAAGATGGACAGAATAATTTGTGATCAACCCATTGACCAACACACCCACACAATTTTGGTGTTTCAACTTTTTCTGATGACACCGAATTAGACAATTTCGGAACATTGAGTATGGGGAGGGATTTAGCGATTCTAGTATTATAATTTCTATTGTGCTCTATTGTATTGTGCTTACAACCAATAGCATCATCAGATGATGAGAAAAATAGGTCAGAGGAAGGAAGTGAAGAAATGGTGAAACTCACCATCATGACTGTGTCTGGTTTCGACATGTTGGTTCACACGCGCCTGTTCAATAGCCTTGTATGAACAGTGGGGACAGGAGAACAGTTTCTTCTCTGCGCAGAAATGAATACGAATGAATACAAAACTTGCGATCACCATACTGTATACTGTATACGTAAAAATAGTCGTTGATGTGAAAGCCTTGCTGGACGAACTGAAGGAGCTGAGAAGGTGGAATCTAAAACTACTGTATACGTAAAAATAGCTGCGATTGAGCATTAAATGGGATTTTCGAAAAACTCATTTCTTTACATTTATCATGCATCGCATTTATTTTTCAGGTTCGTAGCTCTTTGCAGAAGATGCAAAATCGCAATTCTACTCATCGTATTTATTTCTCAACAGGCATTTTCACATTTATTTGTCTCACATTAATTACTATTCATGCAGTAACAGGATGTACTCGTACTTGCATAAGCACGAGAGGACAATTCCGTGCTATGTTGGGTATTAATGTGATGCCTCAGATTTGCCTGTTGAGCAGCTCTGTGGGGGCAGTGCGGACAGGAGAATGGCCTCTCTCCGGTGTGAGTTCTGAGGTGACGTATCATCACACCTCTCAGTGAAGATTTGTGCCGACATATCAGGCAGCTGTATCTGACACGCCCCTTCTCCATCTTACGACGAATGTGGGAGTCAAAACACTCGGTAGACCCCAGAGGCAGCTGACAGCGGTGACAGTCAGTCGCTGGTCTGGTTCCTCCTTTATCTGTGATAAATAGAAAAATTAAGAAAATTCCTTTTGGAGTATTGATCTTCTGTAGACTGGAATTCATTTGCGAGGGAATTTTTTTGCGAATATTTGTGAATGTTCAAAATCCCAAAATTTACAGTCAAGAGAAATTTCAATGGTTATATTGTGATTATAGTCACAATGAGTTTTCGCAAACATTTTTAATCACAAAAAGTTATCCATCAAAGTTTCCTGGAATTTTTGCAAATATTTTTCAGTGCAAAATAATTCCAGTCTACAGTATTATAAGCATTCCATGATCCGACAAAACGTAGAAGTACATTGTACGCCTATCACCGATGGATTTTATCGCTGAGAGCAGGTTGCTGACGTGACTTATAGAGCGTTCACATTGACATAATTGCGCAACGCACATTTTACTTATTAAAATTCTACTGGTTATTTTATCAACTGGCAAAGTCTCTGCCCTTCCTGTCTAACATTTCTTTTTATCAATGTTTCCACAAACTATGACCTCCACCATATTCAATCAACACGCATACATGGAAATATGGCCAACTATTGCAGAGGTCAAGTTGCCATCGACTTCTGCTGTATCATGAAACGGTAGTAACTGATAGAGTAAGATCAATTACCGTTTCTCCAGAGGAACATTACTCAGCAGTACAACATTTCACTTTCCAATTCAGTTCCTCCCTTATATGGAGTGTCCTTATATGGGATTGTCCTTATATCGGAATGTCCATCTAAGAACAGCACTCAAGAGTAAAACATTTCACTCTCCATCTCGTACACACACACAGGCTGAGCTACAAGCTGCAGTGTCGAAACAACAGCTGATATCAGAGCGATTACGCAACCAATCATTGGGCCTCTAGTGTGGAGTAGCGACTCAGCGAGTCAAATATTAACAATTCTTTTTTCACAAGATTTCTATTGATGAAATTTTCAGTTTGCCATGAAATCGAATGAGATTCGTCGTGATCTGCCATCGTCGCCCCTCTGGGAGTACTACTACTCACTCTGATTCTTTGGTCCTTACAAGCGAGTCTCAAAACAAACAGAATATACGGCTGGCTGACACGTATCAAACTGAATCCTTACCGGCTGAAGGCGTCTGCTCTTCTGTCTACACACGCTGTCATCCACCTACCCACCACTGTCACCATTAGCGGTGCGTCGTTTCAGATCGTCAGGGCAACTCTCGCTTGTCAGTTTACATCCCTGGACAGAATATCGCTGCAGCGATGGAGTCAGGGACGGCTGCACTGAGAATAGAAATATTACAGGTTGTAATAGCCGCTGTGTCACACAGCATCCTAACAGAATAAGAGCTGTCATAGTAAATTGTGTCATCTGATGGATGTCTCATAAACATACAGTTCTAGCGACCTCTGACCTCTGATAGCTAATAGTAAATGATAGTAAAGGATAGTAACAGGGACTCCCTCACAACAATAACTATAATAGGGACTAGACAAAATCAAACCACAGAAAACATTGTGTGTTTTACCCATGTCAGGGAATCATCAAATCAGGATGTTTTTTTGAACCTGCTAATGTACGTGTAAAAACTCACTGGTGTGTCTGTGTGTACATGCTCCGAGGTGTGACCAGTGGACAGTTTTTGCACTGGTCACGACCCTGAGAAAGGACAATATTCCTTATCTAGTGGGGTCAGGGGAGTCGCCCTGTAACCATACTGGATGTACTACCATAGGGATAGTTTATGAGGCACAGAGGTAATCATGGTCGGATCTTCCGGACATCACAGTGACTGGGGATTGAACCCAGAACTCCTTGCACAGGGGCCCAAGGCGCTAACCTCCCAGTCGTAAGTTTACTGTTCAGTTCAACTCACTTCGGTGCTTGAGTACCAAATGTTCCTCGACTGGCGATAACGCGGGAGCGTTGAACGGACAGACGAGGCACTGATACGGTCGCTCTCCTGTGTGAGTCCGGATATGTACAGCGGCCTTGGGACCGAACGCAAAGGAAAAGTTACATAGTTGACATCCGTACATTGCCTTTCCTTCCACATTGTATAACTTTATGTGACTTTGATTGCAAGCCTGAGATCCAACGTCATTCTGACAGAGCGGGCACGCCACCAGAACCCTGTACTCGCCTGGCTCATCTAAAACAGTACCGAGGTAAAAATCTAACTGGAGAAAGTACAAGTCGAGCTGCCATGGGAGAAAGGCTGAGTGCTTGTGTGCTCACCATCACCGCAGCTTTTGACCAGTTTGTCCACAGTAGCCTGCTGTTCCTTCTTCCATGGTGGGGGAAGTGTTGGTACCGATTCTCTCCAGTGTGAGATTTCACATGACTCCTTATAGATATTATACTTTTGCCTCCAAACTGGCACAGCTTGTAGTAGTACTTGCTCTTCTCTCCTGCCTTTGGTGCTCTGATGTGCTTACTAAGGCAAGCCTCAGATCCAAGCTTCAGGTGGCAGTGTGGGCATGTCTCCTTCTGATCATCTATAACAGCACCGCAGTCCACAGAAGTTAGGGATCAGAACCGAGTCTACAGAAGGTAGCTACCATGTACCAATTTAACCCCCCTCATTCCACAGCCAGATACAGATTCACTGCACAGCACACTGTACTATACAAACTGAGAGGGACTATATCATTTCTTTTACACCTCAACTCATACCTGAAGTGTGTACCAACCGGATGAAGTAAATCTCTCATATAATCTAAGCAGATAAATGGGATGATTGCACTTTCGAAACTATGCTAACTTATGTGGGAGTTGTTTCCTCTTTGACAGATTGCTGTGGTTAAAGGCTATCATTATTATTTTTTGATGAATTTGAAAGAAACGCTCACACGTATACACCTATCAAATCCTGTACTACAGTACAGTGTATCTGTATTACAAGTGCAGGAATGTTTCTCTCTGACCAATAGCATAGATAGTTAGTTTCTGGTGTTTCCATACGCAGTACAGCTTTCATCCCTATCATCATAGGAAACTTAGAAGAGGAAGGTCATCGGCCAGTACGAACAGTACATATCGCCCAGCTGGCTTCTAGACATCCCCAATACCACAGCTCCCATCTCTGTCATCATAGGAAACCTGAGAGTCTCATGCAGCAGCTGTATGGCCGTTTGATCATTGTTCGAGGGACAGGAAGTTGATTCTGCTGTCTCCGCTGTTCTCACCTGAACTTTCCGGATGCTTGCTCGCGGTATGAACTCTCAGCCTAACTTTTTTAATAGCTGTGTAAGGACAGAGCTTGCAGGAGAAAGGCCTCTCTCCAGTGTGAGTTCGTATGTGACGTATCATCGGGTGAATTTGAGGGGACATAGGCTTATGGCCGCATATCTTACAGGTGTACTCCAATTTCTTGCTCTTAGGGTTCACCGTGACATGAGAGTCAAAACACTGTGTGGACCCGAGAGGGAGACTGCAGAGCTGGCAGGATGGCGTCATCATTCCTGCAATCAGTGGTTCAGTGTCAGAGTTACTCTACAAAGTCCTAATAGATTTCTGATACACAAGAATACGCACTGAGAATGGAATGAATAACTGACAACTAACAACTAGCAACAACACGCGTACCAGTAAAGCAGAACTAGGACTAGTGGAGTCTGATAGTGATAGCAGAAGGTTATTGTATCATCTCCATTCCGAATTCAACTCTCCACAGTAGCCAGTGGGCGAGCTACACTCAGTCACTCACCTCGATCTACTAGTATCTGCCGAACAGTGGCTCTCCTTATTCAGAACGAATGCTTACCACTACTCATATTATACTACCCTCCTGATTGATACTCAGTGCAGGTGGTTCTTTTCTTCCTTTCAACCCTCATACATCCCTAGCCTAGCATCGAACCCACGATTCCCAACAAGTGACCATGTGACTGCTAGCACCGACTAGTAGATTTTTGTTACGCAACTTCTGTCACCCTCCCATCGCAAGGCACCCTCGAAACTGATTGGTGAATTCGAATACTCCGTTCCCACTCCAGATACTCCGACGCAGGCTGATTGGCCGAGAGGTTCGCACTCGGTGAACTCGTGCGGTTGGCCTGTGGTTTATACTCTCGTAGCATCACTCAGGCGTCGAGCTCCTCTGCATAATGTTGACGAGCCCATGTTATTATCGATCAATGCTATTGAGCTACATGCACGACTCTTTGCAGGACTAGGAATACTGGAGATTGAGGTTTTCTGAACGTTCTGAACTTTGAGAAGCCGTAATTCAGAACCCCTACGGAGATCATCAACTACGGTCATAGTTAATCACAGGAGTAGATCATCTGCTTGATGATCTACTACTATGATGACGAACAGTGAGGACAGAATAACAGTTTCTTGCCTGCGAGATATAATTGACCGCACATCGCATCGCATATAATCTTTGCTGTAATTATAGAAATAAACTCCTCTCCAAATACATGAGAGGACAACTCCCTGATACGCGGGTGCGAATATGACTCTCTACGTGTGTGCCCATAGAGCAGCTCTGTAAGGGCAGTGAGGACAGGAGAACGGCTTCTCTCCCGTGTGAGTTCTGAGATGACGTTCCACATGGCTTTTATTTAACATTAAGTATTGACATATCAGGCAGCTGTATCCCATGGCCGTTGCCTCCACTCAATGGCGAGTGTGAGAGTTGAAGCACTCGGCAGACTCCAGAGGCAGCTGACAGAGGGGACAGTCAGTCACTGGTTCAGTTCCTCTATTGGCTACATGAAAAATGAAGAAATATTCGCTTTAGAAACATTCAGAATATGGGTTCATGAACAATATTTAGTCATACAACATTTCACTTTCCATCTCGTGTGTATAAAGTCACACGCACAGTTCCAAACCAACAGGTGATATCAGACAGGGCGGAATATACTAGACTATATAGACTGTGTCTGGTTTGAATATGAATGGTTAGATCAATCTTCTTGATAGCCTTGTACGCACAGTGAGGACAGGCAAACAGCCGTTTCCCGGCGCGATAATGATATGTATGTACGTAGAGGCGTGAATATCAGAGAAACACGAGAGGACAACTCACCATTTCTGACTCTTCATGTGCGCTAGTTGAGTAGCTCTGTAGGGGCAGTAAGGGCACATATATGGCTTCTCTCTTGCATGAGTTACGATGTGACGTATCATGGTGCTTGTATTAGAAGATTTGTAATGACAAATCAGGCAGTCGAATATCACACACCCTCGCTCTACTCGACGGCGAGTGTGAGAGTTGAAACACTCAGTAGACCCCAGAAGCAGCTGACGGAGGGGACAGTCAGCCGCTGGTGGCTCCATCCTTCCCCCATCTACGGGAGAAATGGAAAAAAATGTTGCTAGAAAATGTTCCAGCTTCAACGAACACATCATTCTGGCAAAGCGGACACGTCACCAGAACCCTGTAAGCGTCTGGCCCGTCTAAAATAGTACCGAGACTAGAATTTGGTGACACTATTGGGAGAGGGAGTATTAGCTACAAATATTCACTGAGGCAGTTTGGTATCAGCTGAGTGCGTGTGTACTCACCATCAGAGCATTTCCTGGCCAGTCTGTCTACAGTAGCCTGCTGTCCCTTCTTCCATGGGTGGAGGAAGTATTGATACAGACTCTCTCCAGTGTGAGATCTCACATGAGCTCTCATAGATGCTATAGTTCTGTCCTCAAACTGACACAGCTTGCAGTAGTAGTTGCTCTTCTCTCCAGACTTTGGGGCCCTCATGTGTTTACTGAAGTAAGCTTCGGATCCACGCTTCAGGTGGCAGCACTGGTATGTCTCCTTCCGACCGTCATTAGGGATCAGAACCGAGTCTACAGAAGGCAGCTACCATGTAAATGGATGGAATGGAGGAGCTATAATTGACAAATCATCACTATAAACTGAACCAGATACAGTGGAAATGGTAACACCGCTGAAATGCTTGTCATGTGTTCATGAGTATTATAGTTTTCTGTCTCGGATTCTCTCCGATCTGTCCTCATACCACAAGGACATGGAGCTATCGTCATTCAATGGCTCAGAATACTTCGGTTTGCACATGCTTGCAAGAAAAATATTCTGAGGAAAGAGAGGAAAACTCTCAAAGTATGTCATCTTGAACATTCTCCGATTCAGTCAAGAACAGAACATGAGTGCATGAATTCAACATGTGTTTTCCTTTCCATAGATATCGAATCCATAAATATTCCTAAAGAATTCTTATTGAAGGAGTCTCATGTATTGTATATCGCAAAATCGCTATCAATGGATTTCGCTATAGAGAAAATACCCATTATACCTTATATGGGAGTTGTCCTCCCACTTGTAGGACCGCTATCATTAGATCGCAATTATTTTTATTTCTAGCCCATTTTCATGAAAGCGCTAGCATTTGTGTCGCTATAAAATCCAGTTCTACAGTATTAGTAGTGACACCGATACTAATACAAGCGTAGTGACACCGATACTAATACAAGCGTATTGACACCAATACTAATACAAGCGTATTGACACCGATACTAATACAAGCGTAGTGACACCAATACTAATACAAGTGTAGTGACACTGCTACTAATACAAGCGTAGTGACACCAATACTAATACAAGCGTAGGGACACTGCTACTAATACCGAGATATTCTACGCCGTTAAATGATGATAGATCCTTGTGGCATGAGGACAGATCGGAGACACTGTAAAAGTAGAAATTTTTGCAGCGTGACTTTTTGCGAGGTTGAATAATCGCAAAAATAAACTTTTGCATTCCTTTTCATTTTTCCTTTTAGTGACTCAGACAGAATAAAAAATCGCATATAATTTCCGTTTGCAAAAAATTTCATGTTTTCAGGATTGGAAAAATCGCAAACATTTCTACTTCTACAGTATTCAGAGACAGAGAACTAGAATATTCATGAACACACGACAAGCAAGTCATGAACAGGAAAAGCGCAAGAAATGAATTTATCCCTCCAGGACATGAGAAGACAACTCACCATTTGGGTAGGTGTCAATGTGACTCTCTAGGTGTCTCTTTATATTTCTCCGTAGAGCGGCTCTGTAGGGGCAGTGAGGACAAGAGAAAGGTTTCTCTCCTGTATGACTTCTGATGTGACCTGTCATGCTGGATTTAGATGGAGCTGTGTATTCACATATCAGGCAGTCGTATCTCGCACGCGTTCCCTCCACTCGACGGCGAGCGTGAGAGTCGAAACACTCAGTAGAACCCAGAGGCAGCTGACAGAGAGAACAGTCAGTCGCTGGTTCAGTTCCTCCACTGGCTACGCGACAAATGAACAAACATTCCCTTTATAAATTTTCAGAATACAGATTTATGACCAATATTTAGCAATGTAACGTAAAAAGTCAAAGCAACAGGAACGTCATCAAAACAACGGGTGAATAAGTGAGTTCGCAACCCTGCGACATGTCGAGAGCTTTATTTTGGTTGGACAAAGCTCTGTCCGGAGGTAGCGAACACGGCTGTGGCAAATGTAATAAAGATATTCGTTTTAATGTGGGCGCCGCGTATTTCATTCCCCGCCTACCTCGCGATGTGACGCAGTTATGACGAAGCGTGCTCTGGCGTGAGAGGTAAGATAGCTACTTACGGTGGCTACTGGCGCAACAGGAATCAATGAAATCAATGAGTATTGGACTCGCCGTCCTAATTATGACATATTTACTGCGTTTCGAGCCAGCCGATGAATGAAAACATTCACTCGAATATTTTTCGAGTAAGGTTCATGCGTCGCAGATTTAATAAAAGAAAATATTTGGCTCGGATGATTTTCGAACATTTTATTTGGAAAACTCGACATGTCGCAGGGTCGCGAACTCGCTTATTGTGTCGCTTTGTGTGCTTAATTTCTTTTTTCTCTCTGCTCTGCAAAGCTGATATTTTTCTATTCAGAGACAACAACATATAAGTAAAACTAATATGATATAATATAATATGATATTATCTAATATCAGACAGGGTGGAGTATAATTCGTTCAACACATTGATTGTGTGAAGCGGCTTGTTATGGAATGGAATCTGTGCCACAAACGAATAACGAAGATGAAAAGATGCGTCTTCTAACTTATTGACGGATAAATGTAGAAATCAATACCGATACAAGCGTAGTGACACCGATACTAATACAAGCGTAGTGACACCGGTACTAATACAAGCGTAGTGACACCGGTACTAATACAAGCGTAGTGACACCGATAC
>ERZ1740065.1984-NODE-1984-length-12587-cov-14.663342_pt1 | contig 12587 bp, 11 predicted proteins | sample MGYA00581738_ERZ1740065 | MGnify/ENA primary metagenome ERZ1740065 (study PRJEB43018, sample SAMN04849749) | marine metagenome | isolation source: floating plastic debris | place: Pacific Ocean | collected 2008-09-01 | study: EMG produced TPA metagenomics... | reverse complement strand
GAAGGAGAGGGAGGAAAGGATGGAGAGAGGGACGGGGGAGGGGGTAGCAGGTGGGAGGGAGGCATGGGGAAGGGGGAGGGAGCACACTGCATATATAGATGAATAAAAGCACTCAAATTCTCATTTAAAAGCCCAAGTGAGTCAGCATCATACTTCGCTGAGGCATTGTGGAGTGGATATCGACATGATACCTGTGGGATACAGCCAAGTTTTAACCCCAAGGCTATCGTTGAAAACAAATTATTACTTATAGGTGAATCATTCGAGGCTTCCACTTTGGCACAGAGCTAGAAGCTACTCATCCGCTGCCGTGTACGAAATAAAATCTCCAACTGATGCTCATAACGCTTTCATAATGGAAGGGCGGAAATAAAATCTTCCACAACAACAATACGCTTTGATTGCATACCATAAATGGTATTTGTCTCTTTGGCAATTTGATACCTGATTGTTTTTATTGAGCTAAAACTACTATTTGATATTACAATGGGTGAGCGATACCTGATAGTGACTTCCTTCTGTGATGTCATTCAGTATGCGGACGATGGACTGGAACTCTTCAGCTCTCTCTACCTCTACTATCGGGGCTTCAGGAGCTACAACAGGAGATTACAGTATCTACTGTGGCCGATTTTTTACTCTACCAGCATTAGGCCCTGTGAACGGCAATACTCACCCTGTCTAATCTGGTAGCCATGATGCTGCCAAATGATGAGTGTGTGATCGTCTTTCAGCCGCGCTGTAATATCAATATCTACAATCTCTCCCTGGGAGAGAGTCAGGCTGACTGTCTCCTTATCCAGCACAGATTCTTCCGTAACCATACCAACACTGTTAATTTCTCTCTTGATTGATACTTGTAGCCTCTTCAAGCAGGAGTCGCCGCTGGTCTTGGGGGAAATCTAGGAGGAGGTCAACTATCTCTAATATCAGTTCACAGATTCTATCATTGATCGACTGTAAGTACTCACTCTGTTTAGGGATAGCGTGACGGTACGATTTACGTCAGGCCGTATTATGTCACCATCAATGATCTCCACACTGCCCTGGCTCCATCGATCTCTCTCTGGGAAATTTATGAGTTTGATTAAAATTACATAAATTATACGTCATATTCTTCTCCAGTTATTTAATTTTTAAGTGTCACTTGAAGGATGGATAAAGAGGCATGATGTTGCAAAAGCTATTATTTAATATGTCTGAGATCGGAAAAATTTGGTCTTTGATGTTAACCAACCACTCGCTGCTATATATTTCACCACCAAAGTAAATCGTCATTAAGTTGCGTAACATGAACTATCTCTGTATAAACAATCGTGCAAGATAAAATAATACAGGATGCTTCAGTACAATAAGGCATGTATTTCCTGCAGTGAGTTGAACACGAAATATTTCACGCGAGGCTAGTTTCGTTGCAATTGGAGAAATGACAAAGTTTCAAATGCTATTCTAGTGACACAGCATGGAAATAAACGGGTCATTTATGTGTAACTGTACCTGCGCATATCAGGGAGCTGGTGGGTGATGAGACATCGTCAATGACCTCTTCACCGTTGAAGTTCATCACGACTTGAATAGACATGTAAAATGGATTGTAGACATCTCTGTTATCAATCACAGTGTTTGTATCGGTGAGAGGTATGAGACCGCCATGACACCTGCTGCTCCATGTCATATCTGGCGAGTTTGAGCAGGCGATGATGTATCCAGCTGGTTGATAGTCACCGTACTGAGGAGCAGTCCATGACAGGTAGATCTGCCCCGCTGATAAGGTGGATGGATGGGAGGCTGTGGGAGTCGTGTTCACATGGATGTACTCTACAATGCCAAGTGAGTGTTGCAGAAGGCAATTCTTACTCTATTGAGGCTAAATTTCCAACACAGAGTCAGAGAGTTGAAATAACTCACCTGCTACAAAAGCCCTGAGAGCTAAATCCTTCTCCCTAGTATCAACTGGACTGGCTGATACTTGTCTGTCGCATCCAAACGGCCCCGCACTGAATATCCTCCAGCTTCCCGTGTCTCCTGTGTCAGTGGCTGATATAGCATTATAGCAGGTAGGGTTATAGGTTCCTATGTGATCGCCTTTCTTCAATCTTATAACTTCATTGTGAACATACTGAAACCGCGGGCCTTGATTGGTCACATTGGCTGGTGTAAGGATAGTTTGTTCAATCATATGGTAGTTCCCTCCGATCCGCCTCCACACTGTCACAGCTGTACCATTGCATCCGCTTGCACTAAATCCTCTCAGGTAGTACTGCCAGGCGACCAGATATCCATCGACTGGGATGGTGTCATTCACAGAAATGAAGAGAGACCGCGTCACATGACCTGTTAGGTTTGCAATAGATCCATTTGTGACTCCGGCTGATGTACCTGAGAATAAATAGGACAACTAGTAAAAAACAAAATAATTAATACTAAATTATATTAAGTGAGGAAATTTACCATGAATGATAATGCATGAGAAATACTTCACAACATTATCCATAACATCAACAAGACTGCGATTCGTTAAACCAACAACTTCTTATTCTCAAAACTTCATTATCACACATCATCACAAACTTGATAACTTTTTCCTATACGCTGCTGGTAAATACTACATTCTATACAATGGCATGGCTGATTCCAGCGCTCCCTTGGATTGCGAAAACCCATTGCCTTCGATTGTACGACATGTCATACAGACAGATCCTGCTGCGACTTACGCCTGTCCGCCACTGCACTGAAGAGACATTTGGAGTGCCCAGTCATGGGCTGTGTAACACAGTGCACTTGTACTCAAAATGTGGTAAACTTTATGATCTTGGTTATAACCTACTCGGATTAAGAATTAATTTGGAGTATCCTTTCATGCTGAAACTCATTTTTAAATTAGTTAAAGTTGACTATGTAACTCGACCTCATTCTATAAAATAACATACCTAAATAGCATCCAAGATAATGTACGGATCATACGGATCAAATCTCTATACAGACTTTGATATGGTTCATGTGCCATTATTTTTTATTTTAAACGATGGAAGTCATCATATAGATTGAAGTGAATTAATCTTTTCACAACACATATTATTTTCTTGAGTATTCAGCCGATTGTGTAATGATGGATTAAGCATGATTATCACTCAACCTTATGTTCAAATACAAATATCAATACCAGCCATGAAAGTATGCATATGGCTTTATTGAAGTGATGTCCTGAGATTTATGGCGCCTCCTGAAGTCTCATTGCTAGTGTGCAACAGAGAGCAATTTCGCTCAGGATTTGGGTCGGTGGTAACTCTTTTGCATTGAATTTTGTACAAAAGCTAATTTTTGCACAATATATGCCAAGTGACACACACACACTCTCTCTTTACCCTCCTTATTATGATCTGAATCTTATTTCCTATGCATTGGACTTAGTAAATGATAACTTTCAAAGTTATCAGTTGTTGTAGGGGAAGAGTCGTGAAGATGCTGTGGTCAATTTTTCCGTAAGGATTTTCACAATGTAAAAAAATTCAAATTAATGCGAAGAACATCAGTTAGTCAAGAGCACAATTAACTCACTCAGATACCAGTCAGGTCTCCTCATCACCCCCCAGTCTGGGTTACTCTCTACTGTGACTCCAGGGTCTCCCGGTCTCAGGTAGTTCAGGTCGCAAACATTCCCGCTGCGTTGTATGTCAAATGACCTGCATGAGTGTCTGCCCAGACAATTCTACATGCATTCCTGGGCTCCTCCTGTTACAGTTCCTTGCGATATACTGCTGCCTCCGACGTAAACATCATTAGCAGTCTTCCACGGAATCCAGAATCCTGTAAATAATTAAGAATGAAGGATAACGTTTTATCAAGATCAGCGTTGGAAGTTTCACATAGTTCTATACAGCGCGGATGCATCATCTGAATTCACTGATTACGGAAAACTGGCAGGGAGAGAATGAGAGAGATATTCATGGAGGAAATAGAGATGTTTAGAATAGGAAGCAAGGGCAGGGATGCGGAGGTAGGAATTAGCGCTGGTTTGGGATTTCAGTATGGGAGAGGTGAGTAGGATATTGGCAGGTAGGAAAGAAGCAATAGAAGCGATGAAGACAAAGGGAATGAGACAGGAAGGAGGGAGGAAAGTGATAGTTGGGAGGAGAAGAGGGAATGGATGAAGAGGGAAAAAATATGAGGGTTGGACTAGACATGAAGCTAAGGTTCAGCCATTTTAGTCATGGCCAACTAACATAATTACAGCTTACCTGCGCAGGCTGGTCGTAGGTGATATTTCCAGCCCGCAGTATTGCTGACAGTAGCAGTGTACTCTCTCTCCAGCAGTAGCTCACACCTGCTGTCAGCTGTCATGTAGTTGACTGCCACACACGGAGCCGATGACTCATTGACACAGCTCTCCTTACAGACATCCAAAGTGACGCTAGTCAGACTCTGGGTCTGTGATATTCTGGGTACCAACTTCTGACCCTCACTGCTCACCTCCCAGTCACAAGGTAAGCTGGAAGCTGGATGGTCAGTAAAATACCACTTATCATTCAGGGATTTATGAGGTTGTCATGAGACCTATCACAGTAAACAGTAGAAAGATAACTGAGTCGTTAAAGTAGGTTGACAAGTAATATAATTGTATGGATGCTTTCCGTTAACCTTTTCACTTGATACAACCCCCAGGATAAAGAGATGGATGAGAAGTTGGTGAAGGTGAGTCATCGCTTAGTTGTCAGTTGATGACTCCATTCAAATTCTGGATGGTATGAACTAAATATAATACACGGCAGAGAAAAGACAGGAACCTGATCGAGCAGTGAGCAGCTGATCAACAAGCTAGCTTGTGTCACAGCAGACCAAATCTCACTGCCGGTGTGGATCAACTTCCTGGTTGATCTAAATTCACTGGTCATCAATTATTTGATTAAATAGATTATAGTAATGAGCTGACATGAATAGCTCTGATATTTATCTGGTTTTGAAGAAATGCTGCACAAAGGTACAACTATTTCAGGTTCAGACAAACACTAGAAAAATGACATGAGCTTAGCCGAGTTGCGATCACGTGATGTGATGCATGAATGAGCATTTGTGACACCTGCCTAACTAAAACTTTTGCTGCCAGCCATTAGACCTTCTGGTTGATGCGCATTCATTTCTACATCACTCACCAATCATGTGTAGATCTACACCGAATTATCGCTCTGATCTTTGTTAAGTTGAGAAGGTTGCGTGACGCCGTGATTACTGTAACTGGTAAAGACCAGTAGAACTATATGGATGCAAACAACTTTTGCATCCCCATTGACGTATGCTCCAACTGTTTATCAGTAGCTATGATAGAGTGTGATACTGCTTACGTAAGCTATAGAGGTGAGGGCACTTGATCCAGAATGTTCATTCAGTAAGAGAGCACAGGTCGGAATTGCATCTGTGTGAGAGCATCGAGGAGAAGTGATTAGGGGAATAGTTTGGCTGTGGTGTTGGTTCCGGTAAGGCTCAGTCACACACCAGCATACACACACTTTCGCTTGCTTGCTTCAGTTGTATTATGACAGCACCTGCATCAACTATTGTACACAGGTACACATGCGCTAATGACTTAGAACAAGAAAATCAATTCATGATATTTGGCACATTTACCCTTGAAAAACTTTGGGGAATAATAAAAGAGAAGACAACTTCGATTTATGAACTTGTCTGATGGGACTCTACATCAGGAGATAGTAACCTAGTATCATTTAACTCATCCTTCCATTCATTTTTATTGCATCCTTGTTGTCAAGTTATTCTATTTCCTCCATGAATATTTTGGACCTCTATGCCACCAAGGTCACTTTTTTCTGACAAGTCAATCAGTGTATTACAGCATCCCTAAGCTATTTACCAACACTAGTTAGTGCAGCTACCCTGGGAGCCATCTGTTTCCTTGTTCGTTTATCACCATTTGACCAATCAAATGATAGGAGCTGACCGTGATGAGTGTCTGCGCTGTTTATGCTGCTCGTGAATTTTCAGCACAAATGCGTAGGAAAAAGTATGAAGTCCTCATCTGATCATGGATAATCAGACATCAGTGCATAGATGCTCACAGAGTGGAAGGTAGCTTCGAACAAAATCCTCGCTGAGTAATGAAACCCTTTGCGTGTTATCTTGGGCCATAAGGATGGAATATTCCGAGTTTTCAAACATACAATCATAAATGTATCTCAACTCCTAAAAAAGGAAGAGCCAATAGATATCATATTATCTCCTGCAATAGTTCGTGATGACTTGTGTTAAGATTCCTTCAAGTTGCCAGTACATTCTTTAAAATTAATGTTTTCTATTTTTGAATTTAAGATCCCAGGATCCTGTTAGAGTTAGACCACCTATGGTTCGTCAATCAAGCTTCGACATAGATGCTTCTTAATTGGCTAATATATTTCAGAGCGCGCAGATGTTTGTCAGTGATGAGCAATAGAAAACAACAAAAGTTGCTGATGACATGTTGCTGTTTAGTAAAACATGGCATCCTGAGAAAAATGAATAACTGATTCATCTGGAAGCAATCGTAACATGTTATGAATCACCAGCTTACATACTAGCTCTTGAAAGGTTTGCTGTAAGCTGTATTTGCTAGGAAGATTAGGTGACACTTATCACGCTGTCCTAGATTTCATCTTATTTAGTGCGATTTGCTGAATCTCTATTACATGAATTAGATTTAGTCACGATCAGAAATTTCCGACAGTCCTGACCTGCTAAGTGGTTGCTGGGTTGCAGACTTAAGTTTGAGATTATATTAGATTATTTGCGGCTTGAAGCCATTAGACTCCTACAGTCGAGTGAATATGATAACCGTTTAGCAATAGACAGAGAACCTTCTACTGTTTCAAAGGTTAGAATTTTCTTAAGCCGCTGCATGAAGGTTGATTTGTTCTCCTTAAAGTCAGTCAAACTTATTGCCAGAAATTTGCATCTCTTCACTCTGCCAGGTGAAGAAGGTGGTCAATCCGTTCAAGACTAGAGATGCTGCCGGTAGGTCAAGTAGAAATGACATTACTGAACGGCAGATGGTGATGATGAATACTATGGAACAGCAGTCAAAACAATTCAGTGAAAAGCTCACAGCCATCAACAACTCACAGCAAGAGATGACTAGGCAGTTTGGCCAGTTCATTCAAATGGTCATGCAGCCTTACTATGTTCAGACATTTGGAGGCATGCAACATCAGCTTAATTCTAGCTCTCTTGGCCCCTCTCACTGTGTCATTCACACAGCCCAGTACCTCCTACTCCAAGTCAAAGTCCTTTATCGTCAGAAGCTTCAGCCCACTCTACTGCTACTTCTGTAAATCAGGGCCTACAGAGAGCAGATGGTCAGTTAAATCCTGAGCACATGTAGTTAAATTACTCATTGCTGTTATCTACCTCTCCAAATATTTGTCTTCATATTTACCACTCATGTTTACTCTTACAATATTCAGATACTATCACTTTATTCTGGAGTTTTATATCTGCTCACTACATGTGTTCATTTTAGATGTTTCAAAGTTTTGAATTACAAACTTAAAAAAATACATAGTCACTTTTTTGTTTTTTTCAATAAGATCTGTAGACTTACAATGCAGTTTGATGAGGTTAATAATGAATAGATGCTCTTAGCGGCAAGGTTTGTGCCAAATGGTTTGTTATGGCATCCCTTATTGCTGATCCACCTGGGAGGAAGCTCAACTCAGTCTCCGGCCTCGGCTGCTGATTATCTGCATGGTTGACAGCGTTGTCATTCTGTTGTTGAGTTATGGGCATCTTTAACTTCTCACAGATGTTATGTAGACAGCAGCAAGTCATTATGACGTACGGAGAAAGCTTCACATCACAATCCATTCTTTTACACACACGCGCCACCTCGCTTTTAATCGACCATAAGCGTTCTCAACCATCATTCTGGGCTGATGAGTGGTACACGTTGAAACTCATTTCTTCGGGGGTAAAATTACGTCCAGTATAACCTTTAATTAGCCTTGGAGATAGTGGATATGTTCTATTCAAAGAGAGTCCGGTGCATTTTTAAGAATCCTATCAAACCAGCTACAACTTCTTGGACACATCCACATTCGAGGCTTCTTTTTTCTGGGTTGACAATCTTCACGGGCGCTTTCTTCCAACGTGGATAATTGCATTAGCATATTATTCACGAACATTGTGTGATTGCATATCAATAGAAGCAGTTATTGTTGCAAAGTGCTAAATCTGATAGCAAACATGAGTAACAGCATGCAAAGCAGCGTTCTACAATCCAAGGCGGAAAATAAGATGAATGACCTTGACTGCGACCTTGACCTTGTCAGATCAACGCATGGCCTCGACTTGTTGTCACTCTTGCACTGAGGTGCAATCCCACACCCAATTTCATCATCGCACAACATTCTTAATCCAATTTCAGCTTCAAGATATGCCTACACGATGGGGTTCAACTCTCGCAATGATCACCCGCCTGCTCCAGAATAGAGACGCAATTACAGCATGTCTTGAAGGTCAATCTCATTACCTAAGCTTACCTAGAGAAGCTGAATGGAGTAAGCTTCAAGTGCTGGAAAAACTGTGGGCTTCCTGTGAAACAGCTACTACTCTATTGGGAGGAGAGCAGTATGCTACTCTATCTGTTGTACTGCCTCTGCGTAGCCTATATCATGACTGTCAGTGATGATGATCAAGGCTATGCCCAGCAGTTCAAAGAGGGGTTCTCTATGGATCTGTTCTCCGGGTTCCACAAAATCAGAGATGATGGTGTCCTGCAGTGCTCGACAGCACTTGACCCACGCTTTAAGACGCTAAAGTGCATAGCTAAAAGTAAAAGGCAGGCAGTCTGGAACCTGCTGCACAACCTGGTGAAGGAGGTTGATACTGACACTTGTGAAGAGCCTGCTACAAAGATCTCACAGAAAGGTTCACACGCTAATATGCTCAACTTTGGGTCTCACAGCAAGGAAGAATGCAGCAACAACCGCAAATATTTCTCCACGGTAAATTTTCCAGTTTCACAGAAACTGAAACAAAACTTTTGAGAGCGTTGCTGAGCAACTCATCATACACGCTATAAATAGAACCTCGCTATAATTCCCAGTTAATGGTTACAATAAATGACAATAGTAAGGGTAATAGTTATATGTGTGTAAATATGCGTTATAAGTTATGTACTATAAATGTCATTAGTAATGGCTATGATAAGCGGTGTAATAATAGTAAGAATAGTTCTGCTGTCAATAATGCTTTAAACCCAACTATTTTTGGAGTATTATAGCATTTTGCTCAAATCAGCAGCGGTTTCAATAAAAAACGCCAACAATTTTTAGCAGTTTTCTTTGAGATATCAACTCCTCAAGACTATGAGCTGTGTCTATACTAAGCTGCGCCTGACGAATATGTAAAATAATCTGCTCAATTTCTGGAAAGTGAATCAAAACAGTTACCCAAGGCTGTCCAAATTGGCGCAACAATACTTACCGATACCAGCCACATTGGTTCCAGTGGAATGACTGTTCTCTTCGGCTGGTGACATCGTATCCAAGAAACGCAACAGCCTCACCCCTGATAATGCTAACCAACTTCTATCTTTGACCTGTTGGTTAAAGTAATGCATCCTTTCCTCCTGCCCAACTAACTTTCGTATTCAGTATCTGAAGTTTCTTGATAAAGGGTGTACATGCTACTTAGTTATTCAAGCACACCAGAGAGCTAGACAGACATTAGGACCTATCATTTGCACTGGTATTGGAGGTTATCTAAGTGAGATTAATTTAAGATTAAGTGAATATCAATTCGTTTCATCCCAAGATTAATCGAGATTAAAAATTCTGAAGAATTACTGCCCTAATTATCTATTAACCAGCCAGAAACTCAGCTCTGATAGTAGATGATTCCAACTTGGGTGTAGGCTATCTAGTCTGACTCTAGGGAAATACGTTATGGTAACGACCAGGATCATCAAACCCGGAGATCCAAGCTTTCCTTTGTCCCATTGGTGCAAGACATTTTATTGATGATTTCAACGAGTGCATCAAAGAAAAACACGTATAAACCTCGTATCAGCACATATCTTTATTTGAGAAGTGTTACGGTTGGCGGCTCATTAATCAATGGAGAAAAATACTGTTTCCAATTACTCACCTGTAAAACAAGATTACGCGTCAAAAATTTACGTGTACGTGAAAGCAGACGTGTGGGCTAGCTACAGTAGCTAGCCGGGAAAACTATCACGCAACCAGTTACACGCAAACACAGCCGTACACGTATGATTGCACAAACTCTCTATTAACACATAGGCCCACCTAAAGGCCAGTATAGGATCACGGAAGATCACTTACAAGTAGTCGTGACTTACCCTATGAGGGCCTATGCATTCATAGGTGGGCCGACTGACCTAAAAGCAATACTACCCATGCAAACGTGGCATTTTTTACTTTTATGTCGGCATGTGCACCTATTTATGCCCACCTGTACTAATTGCGGACTCATTGCGGACTTAATGCGGCATAACACATAAGAGTAAAAAATGTCGCGGATGCACTGCCTGCGTTCTACATAGATGAAGCCACATGCCCATCACTCATCTCAAGTAAGGTAAATATGATTTCGCTAGGTTTTTTTATATCTGGTGCTATATATAGAAGTTGGTATAGGATGATAACAAAAAGTGAGCTTATGCATGAAACGGCATTGCACGTTAACTTCCTGGGATGCTTGCGAGCTTATAGCTCTAAACATGGAGTTATTTTAGGAAATAGGAGTAGGAAGCCAAAGAGCAAATGTAAAGTTGAATATTAAGTTAACATTAAAAATTAGATCAAAGTTAAATACTAAGGTTAATGGTTAGGGTAAAGGTCAAGGTTAAACACTAAGATTTATTTCACTCAGCCTACATAATAAGCAGGAAGCCGCTCTGGTTAGTCTTATGATCCTCATTGTGAAAACTCCTGAAGGCGTTGACGATCTCAGGAGAGAGAGGGGGGGAGAGAATTCTATTTGAAGTTGGCGTAATCCTCGAAGCAGTTCAGGTACTCCAGCATGAAGTTGTACAGGTACTGCAGCTCATCCTGTAGGAGAACAAACTCACTTGTGATTAACTTGATTCTGTGTTGCTCATCTACACCATGATATAATTTACCTGTTCAAGCAGCCAAATCGAGGCTGAATTTCCTTGAATATATAACTAGAATTTTAGGCAAGCTTGAGGCGCTAATGAATTCCATGCTCACCTATGGACAGGCTACGGCAAGCTTTGAGGCATGTTTAACCCTATTAGGCACAGGATGGTGTTATCTGCATCACACCAGAAGACTAGAGGGGAACATCTCCCACACCCACTCTGGTACCTCTGATACCAAAGCTTCATCTTATCACTTCACCTGAGATGCTTTGCAAGCTGTACAATATAAACCACTAGGCCTGATTAAAAGCGTTTTCCTCGCCTTATACAGAGCCACTGTCTATCATGTGCTCAAGTAGAAAACAACAGCTCTTTATTCCTTGTGACTAGCTGATTACTTACTGCCGAGCCAATGAACTCTGGCCTTGACCTCCTGGTCAGCTTTATCTCCAGCACAATATCTATCTCCTTCTCCATCCTCGCTCGCAGGAACAAGTTCATACAGATGGCGAACAGTCCGCTCAATCGACATCCATTGCTACAGACATAATATGGCTGTGAGCACAGCACGGTAATATAATCAGTATACTTATTCTACTGCTCATACCTAGAAACTATGGCTTTTGTCATACTCTCCTCGATATATGTCCATGCGGGGTGTGCGAACGTGTGCGGGAGTATACACACATATTGACCACAGAATGAAAAAATACCAACACTACTTGCTGCCCCTAGCGCTTCATAAGGTGATTAGTATGAGTGATCATGCATGCATGGGAATTCCTGAGAGTTCTCATCATCATTAAGACCTTATTGCATATCATCTCCTGAAATTTTTCGTCTCTTCTCACTCGAGCAATTTTGCCTTCAGTTATTTGTTGAAAGAGCTTTCATGATTTATTACTTCTTATTACAGTAATGTTGTAATAAATGTAGGAAACTTTCTGCTCTCCTATCAGCATGCGTTACGCACAGGTGCCACGTAGGCCGTAGCCCACACATAGCCTGGCTTTCAATACAGTAACGCCGGCTTTAGCACGTGCTGGAGCTGGAGATCTAACTATCACTTTGACCCTACACAGGAGACTACAAAACTCTGAAAAACCTACTCCTGGAGCTCTTGGAAGAAGACCAAAGGCCTAGAAGCTAGTAGTATGGATTATAGATGGAAACCGTTATGCCATAAGATCTGATAAAACCTGATAGTGCTTAGAGATTTTGGTTTATGTCATTCTCCCGTCAATATTGGTGCATTAGCGGGATGTTGCTGGAGTGAGCGGGATGGTACGGGATGGTGCGGGATAGTGCGGGAGTGAGCGGGAGTGAGCGGAAGTAAGCATGAAAATAGTTAGGAAAATGACAAGAGCCGATAATTCAAGCCCCAGAAAAAGAGTCCAGACAAATGATGTGCCTTATCTAAGGCCTGACAATCAGCAATGAGTTTATAAATGTGGCTGAAGAAAAGAACACAAAACCC
>ERZ1740065.1983-NODE-1983-length-12598-cov-11.336602_pt1 | contig 12598 bp, 8 predicted proteins | sample MGYA00581738_ERZ1740065 | MGnify/ENA primary metagenome ERZ1740065 (study PRJEB43018, sample SAMN04849749) | marine metagenome | isolation source: floating plastic debris | place: Pacific Ocean | collected 2008-09-01 | study: EMG produced TPA metagenomics... | reverse complement strand
TGAGAATTATCCACATATCAACCGTTTCCCAATGGCAAAAGATCTTTTCCTTCCCTGCAAAGGTCATCAATAGCTGCAAAACAATTCTTGTTCAGACAAAATTGTTACATACCGAACAGTCCGCCTTCATAACACTAATGTATTGAAGGTATGAGGAGTAAATCAAGCATTAGGTGAACTTGTGTTAGAGCCTTTTTCTCCACTGCACTGAAGGGATGGATTACATGAACCTGTATATCTATGATAATCAGAGGAGTGAAGGCTTACTAGGGGAAGATATCTCAGTATAAATCACGTCGCTTTAGATATGCTCCATGTTGTTCCCTTTGCCTCTGATGCTGCCATATTCATTTCCTTCTTTCATATATTTACACATGCCGTATTCCTCGGAATTAAGACGCTGGCGCCAATCTCAAAGAAACTCGCTGCATGGGTTCTATTCCCTCGAGGTTTATTTAATCTGTATAAGGCGCCTTACGCCTCAGTCCAGTATTCAATACATTTTGGGTACGCCTGACCTCACCTGCTTAGCCTTGCATCTCAATTCTGAGGGAATATGGTTCTGGTGTAAGCTTGCATATCGTTGTGTGTGCTGTTATCCCATATTGTGGTTAGATATTCCTTATAATTTATGCATAGCTTGTATTTAGAGTTATCTTCTCCTGCTCACCATAGGTATCCGCATATCTGAAACAAGGAAAGTACGATGCTGCGGAGCTGCTATTCGAGGAGATCCTAACCAGAGCTCACGAACGCGAGTTTGGGCCGGCAACCGACACCAACCGTCCCATATGGGTTCTGGCTGAGGAACGTCAGTCTAACAAAGGACAGAATGGAGATAAAACATTCAGCGCAGAGTACGCTGCTTGGCACAGGGCAGCCAAGCACGATTTGTACATTACACCGACTATCATCTCTGCGTATGTGTGATATAAAACTGCTCTCATGGTAAACTTGTCACGTCTAGTCAAATGGTGACAACAACGTCGAAGAACCTTGAGTCGCTGTTCAGACGGCAGGGGAAGTTCGAAGCTGCTGAGACACTGGAGGAGTGCTCCACCAGAGTTCGTAAAGCTGCGAGTTCTTACTCTCACCTTCATTTGGTCACACAAAGTAAAAATTTAGAGGCGACATTGCGTTTTTATTTGACTGCAAAGAAAGATAAAACTACAGGTATATTTCAATGAAATTCAAGTTAGTAAAGAACAAAATGTAGGTCGAAAATACTCTCTTTTACATTCACCCAGCTAGAGCCCGGCCGGAGTCCGGTTGGAGCCACGGTGCACCTCAGCAAATATTTGCCTTGAAAATAATTCAAACCAAGACATATAGTCATTCCTTTTGCGAATGAACTATGCAGTGAAAAGTATCATACCAAGTTACAGCCAACCAACCGGATCTGTATTACCTCGGCTATAAGACGCGTGTCTAAGGAAGTGAGGTATTACCTCCACCATAAGACTCATGTCTAAGGAAGTGAGGTATTACCTCGACTATAAGACTTATTTCTAAAGAAATGAGGTTGTCTTAAAACTATCTCTATTTCCTGGCTAACAGTTGATTTGAAAGATTTTCTTCGTTGCTCCAAATGGATTTTCTCTTATGAAACAAGTTTTTTCTGGAGTTGTCGCATCATGAAAACTTTTGGGAGCTGTCATCCCATCATCAATAGAAACTCTACAATGATCATAGGCACACCCGTGGTTTTACAGATGCTGGTTTTGTCAGTTGAGAGGTACTTGTATTCTAATGTTTAACTTGACTCCATCCACAAATGCTAACCTGTCTTCTCACTATCACTCTCTTGTTGGGAGAACGTTAAATGCATGCAGACTTGCATTTTAACAGTACCTCTGATGGACCTGAACAGTTTTACAGTCGAAATCAGTTTAAGTTCCATCACGGCGTCTTACTCTCTGTCACATTATCTGTCACATTCTCTATCACATTCTCTGTCACACAGGCGGCGGAGAGCAACAAGCAGAGAGTCTGACTATCATGTACCGAATAGACGGAACCACAATCCTCTCTCTGATTTGATGAGCAGCCTCAACTCTGTATCCAGTGACACAACCACAGCTTTGGATTCCAACAAGAATGCAGGTGAGCATAACTCTTGATACGACTCACATTATGCGTGAACTCATCAGATTAGGTTTTCTTTACACGACCGCATGGAAGCATATGATTTACTGTTTTTCATTTTGCGTTTCATGCTTTCCTGCATGATTATCAGAACGGTGAAGTGGTTGCCAGATGTAATTGTGTCTGTTGCCGTTTTAGAGTGATTCCGCGCCGTCATTATCAGTGAAAACTGTCACTCAGCAGCATCTCCAATTGGCAATCCTTTCCACGAGCCAGTCTTGTTGATTTCGACATGAATTTCTTAATATTTCTGTCACAACATCTGTACGAACATGTCAACGCTATTTTTAATATCTCTCACGCGGACCTTTTGCCAAAAGTTACTATTTTTGATGTCGTTGTGCATTTCCTAGACTGAGAGTCTGAGCTTACTTAATTAGTGTAGCCTCAGTTCATTGCTGCTTGCCCATACTCTGTTCATTAAACCAACAAGTATTACGTAATCGGTATATAGTCACTGGAGTTATCTACTCTTGTCTAACATCGTCTTGCAGGAGTCCTGTCATTCAGCTCATTAATGTTTATTTGTTTTGATAAGAAGAAAGAATATAGCATCGAACATTGAACTCTCCCGTCCTGAACTGGTTTACCGATAGGCCAATGTCGAGGCTCAGACGTTCGAGTAAGAATTAGTCTGTTTTTGAGTGAAATGGGATGCTAGTAGCAGTAGCCGTGAGTGTATTGACGAATTAAACGCTCCTCCGATCTATCGGAGACATATTTAGAGTTTGACACTCATCGAATGCCACCAAAGCCCAATCAATACTGTAAAAGTGGAAACATGCTGTAAAGATATTCACTATTTTCCCAGAATGAGCAAAGCAGCGAGAAAAGATGTTGGCGTTGTGGATGGAGTCCATTTAAAAAATAGAGTTGAAGTGCCTCTCCAATGGAGAAAAATCAGCGTCTATGAAGGCATGGACATGCCTACGATCGTTGGTGAATAGTCATCCATTAACTATGAGATGACTACTCCGAAAAGTTACCATGATACAACAACTCTGATGGAAACTTAGATGTATTTAGCATTAGTGGTTTCCCTCGAATGGCAATATTAGCTAAATATTTTCCACTTTAAATTCTTTACTTTAACAGCACCATAGAGCCCATGGTGTAGGCAACTCGCTTGCACAGGAGAATGACAAAAAACCGATTCAGTGAACGATTTTACATCTTACCATATCAGTAAGAAGCTCCATCACAAAAACATACTTTTGAGGAGACAACTCCCTTCATGTATCCGTTCGCCTTTATCTCCGGAGCCACACATTTGTTTTGAAATCTGATTTCAGATTACGAAAGACCAGAATTCACTGATCCCTTTCACCTCACTACTTTGCAGCAGCACGCCGTTAAAAATGACGAATCCCATATTGTACATTTATTTCGGTATTTTATCGATGAATGAAGAAAATATGTCGGTGGCATTGATTTAAAATGCTACCAATGTAAAATACCAGCCAGTATAAAGCAAACATGCATATATTTTGGTAAATTGATGCTGAATATCTTTGAGAGTGTACCTTTCGACCTATATAACCATCATGGCTCCCAACTAACAATGGTGAGACATCAATGAGTGTCTGCTGAAAATATAAGAATTGGCGTATAGCTGCCTTAGGAAAGGTAGGAATAAGTTTTTAGAATTGAAGCATATCTGTTCCCTGTGTGATCATGGGGTCTCCCAACAAAACAGAGGATCGTCTGAGGAATAGGACCCAAAAACGCATAACTCCGCCTTTGGTTGCCTAGAACTCCCTACGTATTCCTAAAAAGCGCCCTATACGGACCTTAGATGGCCCTGAGGCGGGCCGACCAACTTAAGAATCATTACTACCGGGAATTGAAATCTAGTCAGACTTGATCGAGCCAGAGGACTGCATCACGTGTAGCCTCCAGCTTGACTGTGGGCTAGTTGCCTCCTGCCCCACTATGGGCCAGTGCCTCCTATCCCACCATGGGCATGCAGTTAGATGGATTTCACATCTTAAATGATGGTGTGACCACATAGGCAAAAGCCAAGCACGGGTATGCAAACAAGTTATCAGTATTATATATAAGTTTTACTTAGGCAGTTGCTATGTGGCAGCAAATACAAACAACATCAGAAACTGCTGATGCAACAATGGGCACTTATTATTGTCTATATTAGAGGTCGACTCCCAAGAAAGTGGAGATAAGTTTCAAGCAGCCATTTTGTTTCGCTGACAGCTGCCTGACCTCGTGAAGGAAACTCGGTGGATTTCAGTTCAAGAACTTTCGAACAAGAAATACGGTCTGTCATGTAAAGTGTAAAGTTTAAATACGGAAATAGCATGAGGTCTTAGCTTATATAGTCTAGGTTTCTCACTGCATTTATTTCCATGTAGCCTTTTTATAGCGTAGCCAGTAGTCTGTGGGATGCTGATCACATCAGTAGTTTACCAAAGCTGTTATAGGATTGCTGGCTAACTAGGTTCCCATTATTTGCCACCTACTAGTGCCCATCTCAATTCCATCATCATTTTCCTCTCCTACTGTGACCAATTTACTAGCTGTGCTCTCAGTGAGCAGTGCTCCTCGATCAAATAGTACTTGTGGGAGTGGTGTTTGCTCTTGTCCCTCCCAGCTGTCAGGAGGAGACAGTTCTATGCCTTTCAGCCCTATTCTTCCAGCCTATGCTGTGTCTGAAAGTTTTCTTCCCTCTCTCCCTCTGTTTGAGTGCCCTCTAGCTGAGCAGACCCTAGCACACTCCCTAGCACAACCCCTAGCAGGTACAGACTACTAAAAGTGCTAGGACTATTTCAACAGAAGGGACAAAAGGCATCTACTTCGACATACTAGAACTAGATCAATACAGTCCCTCCCAGCTGTCAATAGCTTTACCTTCCCACGCCAAAGATACAAGGCTTTTTCCATGACTTTGTGGTTTCCCAAAGTTCCAAGTTTAATGACCAATCTGAAACTAAACACTGAAGAAAGTAATCGTGCTCTCAATGACTCAAATTACATATTTTAGTTACTCGTTACTCATACAGTGAGCTGTTTCCATCATGTTCTATCCTGCATCCAGCTGAACAGCATTGCACTGCATATTACTTTGTCCAGCTCAAGAGCTTGATGGTGAATTTCATCGCTAATTCCGCAATCACGGTAGGAAATATGGATGCTGAACTGTATGAGAGCTAGGTGTTCAAGAACTGGTCAAGAGTAATGGATGAATGTTAAAAAATACTCAATGATTCTTAAGGATCAACTTTAGAGTATAGGAGGAAAAATGTTTTCTTTTCATTACTGTTTGGAGATAGTTGACTTACCTTCCTTGTGTGTTTGCTCCGGGATCTAGTGACTTTGTAGTGAGTTTAGCACCATTCAAACTTGGTGCTACGATTTTTGGTCAAGTTGTGCAAGGTTGTAGAAAGTCCTCATTAATGCACGTGGACTGTTCCTTAGTAACTTCAATGATTCCAAACGAATTGTGCGCTTATTCAAATTGTATTTGAGTGATATTGACTGCAAATAAACACCAGAGATGATATTTTTGAAGGGTACATTTGAAATGTTTTCTGCAACATGGACAGATAGGAGAAGCCAGTCCATGGAAAGACAGGGGATACCATTCCATGGAGAGGGAGAAAACACCAGTCCATGGAAAGGCAGGAGATAGCAGTCCATTGACAGACCAGGGATATCAGTCCATGGAAAAAGAGAAGATCCCAGTTTATGGTCAGATAGGAGAGACTACTCCATAAACATATTGGAGATACTGGTCGATGGACAGATAGGAGATACTTTTCCGTGGAAAGACAGCAGATCCCTGTCCGTTGACAGACCTGGGATATCAGGCCATGGATAAAGTGAAGACACCAGTCCATGGATAGATAGGAGATACTAGTCCATGGACAGATGGGAGATACTAGTCCATGAACAGACAGAAGATACTTGTTCATGGACAGACCAGGGATATCAATCCATGGACAAAGAGAAGATAGCAGTCCATGGACAGAGAGTAGATACTAGTCTGCAGACGGACAGGAGATACTAGTCTATGGAGGTGCAGGAGATACCAGTCCACGGACAGAAAGAAGATACTAGTCCATGGAAAAACAGCAGAATCCAGTCCATTGACAGCCCAGGGATATCAGGGAATAGACAAAGAGAGGACACAAGTTTATGGGAAGACAGGAGATGGTAGTCCATGGGCAGGCAGAAGATACTAGGCCATGGCCGGATAGGAGATAGCAGTCAATCGACAAAGAGAAGGTATCAGCTTATGGTCAGATAGGAGGTACTACTCCATGGACAGACTGGGATATCAGTCCATAGACAGATTGGAGATACTAGTCCATTGACAGACCGAGCATATCAGCCCATGGACAGAAAGGAGATATTGGTGCATGGACAGACAGCAGATCCCAGTCCGTGAACAGACTGGAGATATCAGTCCATGGACAGAAAGGAGATACTAGTTCATGGACAGACAGGGGATATCAGTCCATCGACATAGAGAAGATACCAGCTTATGGTCAGATAGGAGGTACTAGTCCGTGAACAGACTGGGATATCAGTCCATGGATAGATTGGAGATACTGGTCCATGAACAGATAGCAGATCCCAGTCCATTGACGGACCAGGCATATCAGTCCATGAACAAAGGGAAGATCCTAGTTTATAGTCAGATAGGAGATACTAGTCCATGGGAATTGTTCAGCATCAATCTAACACCTGCATTAATACTGTAATGGAAATCACTATCGTGCCCTCTGAAAGAGTGCATAACGCTGGACACTTGCACATATTGGACCCTTATTTCATATTTACCAATTATTTTTCTCATGCAACTCATATACTTGCATCACTGGTAAACTCACTGCAATCTGACATAATATGTTTGCACAGTATTGCTTACGACTTACTTACTCCCAATTGATTAATTAACTTTGCTTACACCTTGCTTACATTTTGCTTACATTTTGCTTACACCTTGCTTACATTTTGCTTGGTGCAAGCCTCCCACCTATATAAGGGGGAGCTGTTTTACAGTCAATAGGAGTGTTGAGAGACTGATAGACTTAAGTAGTACTCTATGCACGAATACAAGTATCTCGCCAACTAGACCAACTCATTGATACTACAAGGAGTATTGTTCAGTCTGAAAGAACTAGAAGTAGAAAGAAAGCTGAACTATAGCTGATCTCTGTCTACTGACCCAACACCTAGATAAAGCCTCCCTGAGCACCACCCTGTCAAGGAACCCAACCACCGTGATGCCTCTTAGATCTAACTACTTCAGTCTTGCCACTCGGGCTGACAGATCTAAGTCATTTGGAGCCCTTCAAGCCTTACAGACAGATATCAGCGGTGATTCAAGATTCAAATCATCGCTTGTAACCTTCACCCGTGCACACAAACGCGCTCGAAAATGTCACACATGGACCGACCGGGGATATCAGTCCATGGGCAGAAAGTGTTATATATTGACCAAATACTAACGGTTGAACTCATCACGTCACCTCCCTCATGAATACACATGCACATCAGCGCTAATTTTCTTGCAGGCTAACTAAATAAAGCTTCCGGCTGTACTATCACCTCCTGTTCGTATTTCTCTCCTGAAATTAACAATGGTGACGAGGATCGGAATTTTTGAACCCTTTGATGAAACTCATGAGACATTCATTAATTACATCAAGAGATTTGAGATGTACGCAGATGCCAACAACATTGGAGAAGATGAAAAGGCAGCCACTTTCCTAAGCCTAATCGCACCAAAAATGTATCAGCTATTGCGCAGCCTTACCGTACCAGACAAGCCAAAGGACAAGACATTTGCAGCAATTTTCACGCTTCTGACAAAGCGCCTCTCACCGCAGCCCTTGGAAATAGCTGAGACCTATCGTTTTCACCAACGTAATCAGCAGCCTGGTGAGTCAGTAAATGATTACGTTGCTCAGCTGAAGCTGTTGTCTGAACATTGCAATTTTGGAGCTACTTACCAAGACCGAGCCTTGCATGACCGATTAGTCTGTGGCGTAGCATCAGATGCCGCCCGAAAGAAATTACTGGCAGAGGCTGATCTCACCCTCATCCACGCAGTCGAACTCGCCAGAGGTATGGAGCAGGCTGAGAGAGACCTCGGAAAAAAATGGCCGTGCAGAGTACAGCCTCTACGGTGGCCCGACACCTGTGTCACATGTAACTACGCCAACACAAAAACCACCCCGTTCCTGCGGTAGCATTGAGCATGCACGCAAGCACTGCCTGCATCTGCAGGCTGAATGCTACAACTGTGGGATTAAGGGCCATCTGCAGTCTGTCTGTCGGAGAAAGACCACTAAGTCTTCTAACCGTAGCAAGCCACCGCCACGCATGACCAATGCAGTCGCTGTCGAAGACGAGGAAGTGGCATACATATCGCATGTCAGAGGAGCGTCTGTCAACAAAAACCCACCGATCATGGTCACCGTCAGCGTGAATGGTAAGCCGCTAGACATGGAGCTTGACACAGGCTCTAGCGTTTCCACCATGCCACACTCAATCTACTGTAAGTTATGCCCTGATATACCATTGGACAGGACGCCCATTGTCCTGAAGCCGTATGGAACCTTGATACGTATTGTTCCCCGAGGTGTTCTGACAACCGCCGTCAGATATTGAGACCAGCATGCGGTAGCCAGATTATTCGTCCTAGACCAGGAAGAAGTCCCTCTGTTTGGTCGGGAATAGCTTAAATTCTTCCACCTCGACTGGAGTACAGTCAAGCAATCTGCTCATCACATCACCACCGGCATTAGCACATTGGTCTCTCTTGTAACTGCATACCCATCCGTCTTTGAGGACACGTTGGGAACGATGAGAGGGGTAGAAGCCAAGCTGCGTGTCCAGGAAGGAGCAGTACCTTTCCACCCGAAACATCGGATTGTGCCTTTCTCTATCAGAGCGATGGTTGGGAAGGAGATCGACAACCTATTGGCTGATGGGGTTCTCATAGCAGTAGAGCAAAGTGAGTGGGCAACTCCAGTTGTACCAGTCGTCAAACCAACAGGAGCTATCCATCTACGTGGTAACTTCAAGGTGACCCTAAAGCCGAAACTTGTCGTTGACTTGTACCCCATGCCTTCCATTGAAGATTTGCAGGAGCAGATGAGTGGCGGCACACTGTTCTCTAAGCTAGACCTTTCTTGGGCTTTTTCACAAATAAAGTTAGCTGACGACTCCAAGCCATTAGCGAAAATTACGACGTATAAGGGACTGTTCCAATACAATCGGCTCCCCTATGGAGTTGCGTCAGCTCCCGTCATTCACCAAAGGGCCATGGACGGCTTACTACGAGACATACCAGGAGTCTTATGTTACCAAGACGACATCTTCATCACTGGCAAAGACCAAGATGACCATCTCCGGACACATCATGCTGTACTGAGCAAGCTTCAGGGTCATAGGCTGCGCCTTAACAAAGACAAGTGTACACTGTTACAGACCTCGATTGTCTACCTAGGGCATCGCATAGATAAAGATGGTATCCATCCTACGGCAGACAAGGTCGAGGTGGTTCAAGAGGCGCCTAGCCCATCCAACGTGAGTGAGTTATGCTCATTCATTGGTCTTATCAACTATTACCAAAGGTTCCTCCCTGACCTGGCCTCTCACCTACACCCGTTGCATCAACTGCTCAACAAGCAAACACCCTGGGAAAGGTCCTCTGATTGTGAGAAATCCTTCCTCACAGTCAAGCAAATGCTCTCCACAGACTGTGTCTTGACACCCTACAATATAGAAAAGCCACTCATCCTCGCGTGTGATGCCTCAGCCTATGGGTTAGGTGCCATGTTGTCACACATTCTGCCTGACGGTCAAGAACGGCCAGTCGCATCCGCATCCCGCACGCTCAGCGCCAGGGAGAAAAACCATGCCCAGATGGCGAGAGAGGCTTTGTCTATAATCTTTTGTGTAATGAAGTTTTACATATACCTGTATGGCAGGCCCTTCACGCTTTTGACAGATCACAAACTGCACACCACAATCCTGGGACCCAAGACAGGTGCACCACCAATAGCTCCAATGAGAATGCAGAGACAGGCCGCCATCCTCACCGCATACAACTATGAGATCAAGTACAAATGCTCGAGGGATCATGCAAACGCTGATGCCATGTCCCGCCTACCCCAGCCCTGCCGTCACGTACCGAGTGAGCAAGTGAAGCTGCTCCACGTGCATCACCTTGCCTCACTTCCGGTAACTCTTTCTCAGGTCCATTGGGAGGTTGAGACAGATACTGTTTTAAGCCAGGCCTACCACTCCACAGTTGAGGGACGGGCCCACTCGGTCAGCCGGAATTGACTGCTTACTTCACGCTGCGCCAAGAGTTATCCACCCAGGATGGGTGCCTAATGCGAGGTGCACGCCTCATCATACCTTCCTCCCTACGTGCAAGACTACTCGACGAGCTGCACAGCGGTCACTTTGTTGTCGTGAGAATGAAGGCCACTGCGTGCAACTACATGTGGTGGCCTGGAATTGGTCAGGAGATTGAGATACTAGCTAGGTCATGCCCATAAAGCAATATGCACCACCGAGCCCCCCCTTCAGACACCCATCACTGGACACCAGCCGAAAGCCCCTGGCAGAGGATCCACATAGACTTTGCGGGCCCGATGGACAACCTAATGTTCCTCATTGTCGTCGATGCCTTTTCCAAGTGGCCAGAGGTATTTCCCATGCGCAGCACTACCACACAGTTCACAGTCACAATACTGCATACTTTGTTTGCGAGAATGGGACTACCCCAGATTATTGTCAGCGATAATGGACCGCAATTCTCGTCTACCGAACTTCATGAACATCAATGGTATACGGCATATCACCACTGCTTCATACCACTCTCAGAGCAATGGGCAGGCAGAACACTTGATGCAATCATTCAAACAATCATACAACGTGAATGTCAGGAGAGAAATACGAGCAGGAGGTGATAGTACAGCCGGTAGCTTTAATTAATTAGCCCGCAAGACAATTAGCGCTGATGTGCATGTGTATTCATGAGGGATGTGACGTGATGAGTTCAACCGTTAGTATTGGGTCAATACATAACATCTCTCTCCCCCACGAAGTACCATCGGATTAAGGTCAGGCTCTATGCCTCATAGTCCTGAAGGTAGGCTGGTGGCCGTCGGATACGGGAGGATTGTCGCACAGCGGCAGCTGTGGGGGAGTCTGGTGTGGTGCTAGCTGGCGAGGAGGTCAATGGTTCCTCTCGACTGACGGGTTCTGCCACTGGGGGTGCCGGCTCCCCGGGGCTGCGTGTGTGTGTCATCTCGTGATCCCAAACAGGGCTGAGGTGGGGAAATGGTTGAGGCATGTCTAAGGAAGTGAGGTATTACCTCGACTATAAGACTTATTTCAAAGAAATGAGGTTGTCTTAAAACTATCTCTATTTCCTGGCTAACAGTTGATTTGAAAGATTTTCTTCGTTGCTCCAAATGGATTTTCTCTTATGAAACAAGTTTTCCGGAGTTGTCGCATCATGAAAACTTTTGGGAGTTGACATCCCATCATCAATAGAAACTCTACAATGATCATAGGCACACCAGTGGTTTTACAGATGCTGGTTTTGTCAGTTGAGAGGTACTTGCATTCTAATGATTAACTGCTGCCACTGGATTCCTACACCTGAACCTTTGTATGAGTGACCCCTCTCCCACCGGAATCAATTTTTAGTGAGGATCCAAGCCTAAACTATGTTTGGGATCAAGCGCTAGGTGTTTTCTTTGTCAAGCGTTGACTGTGACAGCGGTCTGAGTGCATCATAAGCTCTGCTGCTGCCATAACAGTTCCTACAATCTCTACTCCACACCGCAGGAATTCTGGCACTCCATCACCACTCGCCAAGGGGAAAAACATGGAATAAAATGCAGTCAAGCTTAGGCCTATTATATAACAATGAATCCATGAATTCGATTAATCAATCGATTGTTAGCCTCAAGTTGATCATTTTCGATGTCCACCAATAAACATCCATCCCATAAACTGACCTTTATTGCAGTAAGAAAACCTACAAAAACCATTTTCACCGCAATGGCTGCAGTATCTCCATTTTGGTACAGGGCTCTCAACTACTCGGATTTAATCCGAGTAAAGGACTGGTCACACGAACCGATATATGATCGGAAGTTGTCCTCTCCGACTTTTAAGCCGGAAGACGAAAGCTGTCCGGGAATACTTACGCAAGCCGCACGGACCGGCACCGAAACAGACGTATCGTTGCCAGAACGAGGCTGTATCTTCGGGTGGGATATTCCAAAGTAGAAAGTTCGTCTGTTTTGACCGTAGCCGACGCCGCTGCCGCTGCAGTAGCCGACACCGCTGCCGTATGCATTCCAGTATGAATTGTATTTATATGACATATGGAAGAATTATGTGGCTCAGAGACGTCCTCAAAGACAATATTGGGTTCATCCCATAAACCAATCGAGGT
>ERZ1740065.1982-NODE-1982-length-12598-cov-12.812086_pt1 | contig 12598 bp, 11 predicted proteins | sample MGYA00581738_ERZ1740065 | MGnify/ENA primary metagenome ERZ1740065 (study PRJEB43018, sample SAMN04849749) | marine metagenome | isolation source: floating plastic debris | place: Pacific Ocean | collected 2008-09-01 | study: EMG produced TPA metagenomics... | reverse complement strand
TTAGACCAGTTTATGACGTTTAGACCAGTTTATGACGTTTCAGGCATCTAAGAGAAATAGTCCTTCTTTTGATGCTGACGGGACTTGATTTTCAAAGCTCAATCAGAGAAAAGCAATGTCAATCTTATTCTTACTATTATCATTATTAGTAATCTAGTGTTTCGCGTTTCATTGGTATAAAATTATGAGCCCTACAGTCTAAATTCTTCCGATCATCAACAGGCCAATAATCTTCAGTAGATGAGAAAGCTGTGCTACGGTTGGCAAAGAGTTTGAACACGTACTTTGAACTTCGAAGAAAGCCTTGCCAGAGACGAGGTCAGCTCGATTGAAGGCATCACACCAGTACCACTGCTCGTCCTCTAGTTGGATATTTACGATGGTCAGGTCACCGTTGGCACGCGACGGCCGGAACCGAGTACCCAACGACTCAGAAGTTATCTCCGTTCCTTTATTCTCGGCTGTACCCTGGCAATGGAGGGTTGATGTGGTGTACGTGGCAGTAAGGTAACATTGAGAGCAGGTAGCAGTGCGTTAACGTACTAGGTACCACCTGTACTCGGCTGGAGGGCTGGAGGTGGCGTGACACAGTATCCGAGCATCTCTCCACCGCTTGCCAGTAGTATTCCTAGGTGGCTGGCTCATCACCGGTCGAGCTACAACGTATCACCTCCATGACAGTATGATATTGGTGATATTTTACACAGTGTACGCGGACAGTGTACTTACTGACAACTTGTACGTCTATTGGGACAGTCTCAGTATTGCCGACAGTTACCTCGGTACCCTTGCACTCGTACCTGCCCGCGTCTGCTGTCGTGACATCGCGTACCGTCATTCCATCCCCGTCAATCTCGAACCTGGATGTTACTACAACCGCACACAAAGACATAACGTCAGCCTGGCAGGAGAGTCATGCAGATAGATGCGGACGTGCAGACAGATATGAGGAATCTCTGGACGCGGCTGGTGTTTATGCAGCTAGTCCTGGGAGGGATTCGGCTGCACACACTACTGGCAGGTGTAAGATACAAACATACAGACATGCACCCGGGAGGGAGGGAAACTACAATGCATGCTCAGCGAGCGGGTCAGACAGCGGCTCGAGGCCAAACGAATGTCATGCCAAATAATCACCATAGTAAGACAGCGACGACGCCACGATCCACTGTACTCTGGGATAGCAAATCGTGCAGAAAAATGTAAGCAAGAGAGTCACGCAGCATAAACAAAATCACGACAAGGAGTTTATGACGCTGTTGAATGATTAACGAAGCGAGTGACGAGTGGAGGGTATTCCTTCCGGACTGTTAGAGTGAAATCAGACGGCGGGCAATACAATGGCACTTCATCCTCGCTTACAGTTCACATCATAAAAACAACAAGTTAATACTCTACAGCCTTACATTGCATTGATATCTCCATATATACCACCTGCTTAACATGTCGGAGTGGACATTCGGCAGGTGGCTGGAATAAAAAGCGTAAGAAAGGAGCCAGTACCTGAAGGGTCGATCCATACGCCGTTGAAGAACCATTCGACATCGGGCGCCGGCTGCGCCGTGACGGCACAGTGTAGCCTGGAAACCTCCCCCTCTACCAGGAACTGGTCCGTCTCAGCAGTGACAGTGAGCCCAACTGCAATATTTTCATTCCGTCAGTTTCAGTAGGAGGGAATATCAGCTTATTGACAAAGTGGCGTTACGAGTGACACACTGAACACAGTGAGAGATCATGGCGTGAGGACGATATCAACTACTTAGAGACTGCCGTCTCAAACAGATCAATAAACGACATCTGGCATACGGTATACATCCTGTACTCCACGGTAAGGGCAAACATGTAAACGCACAACTTCGTGATGCAGTAAAATTGCTCCTAATTCATCATATCAATAGAGTGGCGCTGCGAGTCAGTGCTGCGTACAAACTGAGTGCCGATTCTATGTCTGCACTAAGGACTCACGCATAGGATGAGTACACAACACGACTTAAAAGCATCACATGAATAAGATTAATGCCTAACAATCGTGTCTTTCATTAGGTATCTGCGGCAGACTAACACCTCCTGAGACATAAACCCATTACAGCTTACTTACCCATAGATACACTTACCCATAGAGTAAGTAGAAGTATATAACACAGTGGTTCAACTAACCGTAAGCTTGAAGTTGAAATGACCAGGAGGAAGGGATGCCTTCCACGATGCCTGTGCAGTTGTAAGCACCAGTATCCTCAGCTTTTACACCTTCTATGGTGAGCTTCAGAATTGAGCCCTTCAGCTGCGTGTACACTCTGTGGAAGCAATGTGATATAACAAATTGGGATAAAGGCAGAATATATGGTATATTTATATATACCGTAATATGGGAAATATAGCTGATTGCAATGCTTCAGGCACTCAGTAATCAAATCAGTATTTAGAGCAACTTGATTCAACCAGGTTTGTTTGAAGTATGTTGTCAACAAAATATTCTGTAGATTCAGAGAGAATGATAGTCGGAGGGCAAACCTTGAAAATGACTGATCTGGCTCCCGTGGCATCTGAGTCCTTTCCCTTATCAGGTTCGGCTCACCATCACCAGGGTGATACACTTTCGGGCCGTGCCATTTTATATCGTCAGCATTGGACGTAGACTCTGGTATACAATTCACGCTGATGGAGTTTCCAAATTTGACATGTTTTGGTGACCCAGGAGGCGATCCAGTGAGTTTTTGACTAATACTGAAACCTTTAACACAAGACAAGATTGTGAAAACGAAATCTGGAGGATTGACACGCTATAGAGAGACGAAAGATAGCGACCTACCTAATAATATCGATATGGTGAAGTAGTGGAGGGTACTGAGAAGAATACACATGGCGTATCATCAAACAAAAAGAAAAAATAGATTCCCTATGAGAACAAATACATCAGAACAGATTGGAGAAGAGTGAAAACCACTGCTGGATATCCTCTGTAGAATACGTCCACCTCTGACACGCTAGACGACAACAGGTGGTGCTCAGTACTTGAAATAGTACTCCGATCTTTTTGTCGAATGGTCGTATCGCATATAACGGGAAACAATAAGCTTCCGCGAGTAAATATCTAAGGAAGATTACATCTCACATTTAAATAACTGATAAATATCATATATAAAGTGTTTTATTAGGCTATTCATTTATATTTATCAATTCTTTTAGTAGATTATGCATCCAAATATGACTAATAATAAAATTGCGAAGTGATATTTAGAAAACTTCGGGATTCTAGGTGCAGGAGTGCACAAATCAGATGACAGCGAAGACGATGAGGCTGGAGAAACCGTAATGCCATACTACACTACTTGACTTGACAGCATGTATGCATTTCATCGGACGAAAGGTGTTTAGGCAGTTAGTTAAATTCGTGCATTAGATGTTCTCATGCAACCTACGCTAATTCTAGTGGAAGATTTAAACAGGGATTTCTCATAGCAATTACAAGTAGCATTCTAGACAAGGAGTGAACAATTGTGTAGTAAACAAATTTATTGTGATTTAGACTACAATACAGCAGCTATATATCTACATGTATACTTATCCATAGAGGCTGGATATTACTGCTCTTTTGTGTAGTATTGTCAAAATTAAAATTTCAAGTTTGGCACTCTGGAAAATGACTAAGTAGACAAAAAAAAACACAAAAAACCTATGTGATCAACACAAATCAGTTTTTGTTCCTCTGCTCAAAAATGTTCTAAACAGCTCCCTTGTTCCAATATTTCACAAAAGTATTATCTTTGTTTTACAATACTTGAACTGCTCATGAGATTTCATGTGATTATCAAGTAGCTGAGCCTCGAGGACTTGTCTCCTCCTGCGCGAGCGTGGACTAGTACTCTGATTTACGATCAGCTGTGAGACCTGAGACAGCCCAGATCGTATCTTTGAAAGCGGTGATTTGTTCGTTATACCATCCGACATGACAATTGTGTAGTTCTTCAGGGCGTCGTCACTGAACGATATCTTCCAGCCGTGGTTCTGCGCTGTATCCGATGACGGCAGCTGTAACTCGCTCGCAGACGTTGTTTGATCTTGATTGCAGTTTTCTAAGCTTTGGAGACAAGGAGCGGTAGAGTGGTGGGTCTGACCAGCGAGTGAGCTGACTGATGGCGTGTCTACACTCGCAGCATCATCGACTACTATGTGAGGTGAGGAGCGAGCTAGACGGCCATAGTTCATCTCCTGATTCACGTCCATCAGACAGCCGTTGGTGGGAGTCGTGCTCAAGTCTGGTAAAGAGCCGACAGTGATTGCTGTAGTTTTAAGAACTCTCATTTCGTCTATGTGTTCGCTGGAAGTGTCTGACGAGGAGACGTGCCCGTCGCCATTGCTCACGCGGTCTGATGGGTCAGAGAAGTCGTCATACCTTTCCAGGTCATCTTCGTCGTCACCTAGCAAAAGATTATCATTGACTCGATACCTCTCATTATGAACAGACAGACAGACAGTGAAGTAAACTATAAATAAAGTCAGTTTGGACAGCAGGTTATGTGTGTAGTACCTAGAGAGTGAGCGTGGTTGGTGTGACAGGTCTGATGGGAGGGTCTTCGAACGGGTGACTGCAGTTTCTTAAGCTGATTGCCCAACTGTTTTTTGACATTGCTCGCTGCTTTGTTCACTGCACTTGTAGCCATGTTGGCTATTTTCTGAGAGTTATTCCATACACCACTCTCCAAAGATGAACCATGGATGGATGTGCGAGATACAGGCCGGAATCGTTTCCTAAACAAACAGTTGAATTCATCTATGGACATCGATAAAACAAAGATCGTGATTGAGATGAAATGAACATACTGTTCTACTTTGACTTCACGTATATTTAGCACGTTGCGAGATATATCTGAGGCGACCTTGAAATTCTCAGCCATGGCTCGGAGGATTTCTACAGAAATAAAATTATTCCGTTAGTAGATAATGTACATAAGCAAGACTTTCTTTTCGCTCTACTCTTCCAATCAAATTTTTGCATAGCCCAGTAATGAATGAAACATACCTTTAGCCTCTTCTTCCGATTTGATTTCTATCACAGTATTGTTGAAAGCCCTTACATTGGGTATTCTGAATGTGTGGAAGTAGCCAGGATCACCGTGATATTTGTACCATAGGCGGATGCACTGCTGCTTTGATCTGAACACTGAATTACCTGTGGGTCCTGAAATTAACCCAGTCACACTTTTCATGCAGGAGCCGAGGTGACAATCAGTGAATTCTTTATTCCATCTAACACACTTACCAACATCAATGGCATACAGGTCAGCAAGCGAGATCCTCTGATAATCAGTTAGACAATCCAGCTCATCGTCGTAATTCACTACATAGCAGTTGGCGTCGGTGAGAAGCAGTATGATGTCCATCTCATCACTTATCCCACCGCTGCCACCATTTCTAGATTTAGAAAATATACAGTATGCACAATAAACAATCATCTGCAAAATACTTAGACGCAGCCACATTAGAAATTTTAAGTTTATGGACTCACTCATTGTCAAGAGAGATAACTCCCCATCCACCCAAAGAGTTCTCTGGCTCCATGATCAACAGCTTCCGGCATTCATCAATCACTGTGACAACATCAGAGGCTTTCTCTCTGTACATAGGGAGATGTTAAACATGTAGAGTCATAGCGAAGTCAACAGATCTTTACTACATCCAAATCAAATTACCTAATGTAGTCAATCTCATCTAGCTGATTCTCAGCACCGAGCTGACTGCGGGTAAGTGCCGAGAGAACATCGGGCTCCAAAGGCTGGCCAAGCTGTATATCAATGGCTGCTTGTCTATAGAGATCCTTGAACCTGTGTATCAGATATCTGCAACACCAAAGCAAACAAGTGACAGTTAATCATCTCCTATTAGCATCATTCTCAGACTAAACGTATCACAAGCACCTATTCGCCGATTTGACACCGTCCTTCATCATGCCAGAAAATTTCCTCTCGCCCGTTCTGGTGTAGTCTCCTTTCATGGCAGCAGTGCCAGCATACTGACGACTGATAGCATCACCGTTGTTAGCCCAGAGCTGGTTGAATGTCTGCCGTATCATCTCTGGCAGCTCATTGTCTGGTGTCAACAACCCTAGCTTCCTCACCTTTAATGACATGCACATACATATGGATATGGGCACAGCAATCATCGCTCTAGGGTAGTGGACATCCCAGTGCTAACTAAAAGTGCCACTAATGCGCAATAAACCTTTCGCAGCCCAGTCAATGTTACAACGTGACACCATAATTATCCTATACACATCTGACATGTATACGATGGCATATGATGGCATGTATGACATTTCGTAGAGTAATGAGGAGCGCGCCAGCGTAGATTACAGCATTACAAACACGGCTGCAGGAACACTTTTTGTATGAAATAAAATCACAGATCTAATCATTCCATCAATTTTAGTTCATCACAAAACGTAAAGTTCCTGACCCAGTCGCATGTAAGCTTTATACAATTGGTTTATCTACATGAGAACGTGGGATTTATTTGAGCATGTGATTGATAATGGCACTGCACCATCTTTTACCGTTTTTGACACTCAATTTAAGATAACCGGTGAGCTTTACATCACATTCTCAGTGGATTCACATGAACATTAGAGCGCAGTAGCGGACTCCATCACACACACTTGACTTAAGATTAGGACCTATTGACGTGACTCAAACCACGAGAGAGTACCTGCTGATCAATGATAATGCGTGCTATGGCTGTCTGAACGACGTTAGTCCTATCCAGGCAATCAATGCAATTCACTCGAAACGCTCCCTCCTGCTCACAGATCATGCCTTGCGAGTCGACCCTAGTAAGCAAGGTAAGATCACGGGCTACATTACACAGAAAGCCACCAAGGCAGTGAGGCTAGAGTGGAGACGGATATCGAAGAAGATAATGCCTGCGAGATGGAGGGAAATAACTTACCAGCAGTATTTGTAGGATTTTAGCATATCCTTCACGGCATCAGTCAGCATGACCACATTGTCAAACTGCATACCTCGACTGAAAAACGAACAGACGCTGCCAAACTCAAATCATTCCACGACAGCTGGCCATATATACGTATGTACACCTACACTTACACATAAATGTACAGCCACATGTACACCTACTTGTACAGCCACATGTACACCTATACGTACACGCATATTACATGGAACTGCATGATGTTCTGCACTTTGATATAGTATAAAATCAACAGCAACGAAAGGATCCAGTGTTGGGCTTTTACCCAGGATCATCCTACGCATGGATACACAAGTACAAGTCGAAAACCAATACTAAGTGTGAGGCATTGTTCCACTCCAACCAGATTTCTGAGAAAGTTGTCGTCAGCATTGTCAGCATTATCGATACGTCTGCATAACATGGTGATTCACTAATTAGCTCTCAAATTATGAATTGATTCATTGAATGACTCACCAGTACTCGTGGAAGTCGAATGCGACGTACGCTAATTCTGGGCTGTTCATCAATACGATGTGATGGAGGAACGCGTCAGCCATGACCTTTTCTCTGCCCTGACGGTCGACCAGACTTAAGCAGGTCATGTGTTTGTACAGATGCAGCTGCTGCTCAAAATGCTTTTGGAAAGCCACTCTGGTCTCGTTCTCATCTGCAGTGAGAAAAAGTCTGTGACACGCAGCAGTCAGCAGACGGAGATTGTCAGATGTAGACTAATGATCCTACCCTTCTCCAGTATTGGTGGGGGGCGGTACTTGTGACCCGGCTGGCTCCAGTAGACAGGGATACTGCCCCTCACCTGCACAAACGCCACTGTATGCTCTCGGAAAATCAAAATCTGAGAGGGAAAATCAATTGGAAGGATAAGTTTTATCGTCTTATTGACTTATAAGATTACAATATGGCAATCGTATGAACGCCCTCAAGGTCACTGACCTGCTCTGTTTCTACGTAGTTGGCGCAATGACCGTCTTCGTCGACACCACGCCGCCTGTAGCGCGTGCCAGCACGATGCCTGCTCCGACGTGACAGCACAGACAAACTGAAGTCATAGACATCCTGATGGAAGCTCGATTGCTGATAGAAGTCTGTCTCCATCATGTGACACGACTGCGCGTCAAAGTATCCCTGAATGAGAGGCTGTATCCAGTGATCCGCCAGCGGGTTCTAGTAATAAGCGTGACGATAGGCTGACCATGGCAGATGGCTCAACTAACAGGCGTGATGATTGGTTGATGATCTGTTACCTGAGAATCTATGAGGTCGGTGAGCAGCGATCGGTTCCAGAAGAAGCGTTCATCGCATCTCCTCCACAGCACGTCATTCTTCCTATACGACGGCAGGTTCTGTCTCTGCACCGTGTTCGTTATGTCACCAGTGGGAGAGTAGTAGTAGAAGTCTGAGACATTCAACATTTTCACCACTTCCTGGAATATCCCGAGCAGAAGTTTGTTTGATCAATAAGAGTAAACCCATCTCCACAGCTAGTAGAGAGACAAGTTATCAGAGATCACAACGTTGATGATCTCTGAAGTTATCCTCTATTTACTTGTAGGCTGCTATCACCAGCCAGACAAATCAGCCAAAACCACAATCAATTCAAACCGCTATCAGTGCCACCACTTTCTGTATCAGACGACAACTCCCTCACCACTAACAGCTACCTAATCATAGCAGCACTGCAGGAAGTACAACACGCCCACACATAGCACACAATGTAGCTGTAGCTCTAATGATTCACAATAGGAGAATGACTCATACACCTATTGTAAACATTCTTGCACTACATAGTGTTACAGACAGCTTCTAAACTAGACGAAGTGTCTTTACCTCAAGAAGACGTTTCTCCAACTTCTCCTGCTCTTTCTGAGGATCTCTCTAAAGTAAATATTAAAAATCTAGAGATGCAGTCATACCGGTGCACCAAGGCCACTGGACACACAGTAAACCTAGGGGGAGGGGGGGGGCAGATAGAATTACATACGGGACTCTTCTTGTACTGGACAGACTCCTTCACTGAACGGATCGAGTTCAGAGTAGACTGGAATATCTGCTTGCTCTGCTTTGTGATTTGCTTTGGCTTCCGGATTCCAAAATGGTGTTTCTTGCAATGCTAAATTCAAAACAGCAGAAACATCATTTTGTTATCCAACAACAAGCAGATCATGTATCACATCACATGACAGCAGACTACTCAGACAGTACAGCTTTACTTTACCTATGACTACAAGGGACAATAGTACAACCATTTCGTCTGACTCACAGCGATATCGAAGCTATCTGGTACGGCAGTCATAGACAGCGGTAGAATAGCCACCCTGCTCACTTTATATACATCATGCTTCAGCAGGTACTTGCCAACGCATTCCTGCTGTTTGATCAAAACTAACCTCCATTCTGTGTCTGAAACAGAGGGATAACAATAAGAGCTAAGTGTTCTCATCAAGTTCACGGTTTCAGCATCATAACCTAGTAGCAACTTTCGAAAATATAAAGATGCATCCACAATCATAGATGTGACATATATAATATATAATAATGTAAACTTGAACCAAAGTCACCACCAATCCATTGCTTGGTTGACTGATTGCTTGATTGATGAAATGGCATGTACAATTATACACAGTTGGGCCGAGGTGACATTCTTTGTAGTGCTAAAGTTACATGACAACGGGCCAGCATTGACCACAGGGTAACAGTCACACATGAGTGACCAGCTTACGTAGATAACGGACACTGGCGTGTAGATATCAAGTCATCTCACACTACATATCTATGTACTACTGTTTAAATGACTCATACGACTAGGTTACAATGGAGGTACTTGTCTTCTTTCACACTGACACACAGTTCAACACAAGGGAGTTTTTAAACCTCTGAAAAAGGTTCTTGTTTTGGACAAGATCTTGTGCAAATACTGAATGAGGGCTCACCTGGAAGAATTTGTATTTTTCCTATAACACCATAAACTACACCTAGGCAAATAGGGTTGGACGCCTCACATAGGTCTTCGCCTGAAACATAACAAACATCATTTATCAGAAGCGCCTATACGTTCATTTCCCTGCATGTTTATTTCAGAGGAGAACTATGGTCGCACAAATGAACAATACGAAGTTATGTCACGGTGAATCTATTGCTATGCCTTCTTAGACATGCATAGGAATCATCTGAGATAAGTTCACACCTGGTCTAGCCTCTAAATGGCCAGTTTTCCTGTTGCACCAAAGACCATGGTTCCTATCTTGAACAATAAAGAAATCTCCTGCTTCATATAACTCCATGGCGCTGTATTGAATTCATCAGCGCAAGTAAAATGACATAGTCAGACACTTTTCTACAGAACGGCGAGGCATGATAGCGGTGATACCTCCCATCTGATGGATCACTGAAAAATACCTGAGCTCGCCGGAAACGCCCACAGTGACGCACAACTAATGTAACACGAATTAATGATGAAAGGTAAAAAGTATAGTAGAATATTATTTTTTTCACTATATAGTTCGAATTGATTAGATATAAAGATGATATATTTGGTCAGAGTAGTCTACGTTTCTTACGTGGCATGCATTATTGCGAATATTATTCGTATCCTAATATAAGCAGTCCGAATCCTACCACATCTACATCCGTCAAAATCGGCGGACAGAAGCTGGGCTGCGTCAGCACAGCTCTAGCTATATCGACCAACATCTTTTTCCTAATTCACTAACGTCTTGATTTATAAAGGTCCACGATATTGCTAGCCACAATGGATATGGATGATGGTATGAAAGCACTCTGCTTCTCATTCCTTGTTGGCTGTTCGATGCATCAACTGCTAGTAGAATTTTATTTTCTCATTTATGGAGTTATCTTTCCACGAAGTCTTTAGCAGTTTTGTGGAGAATTCTGATGATATATGAATTTTGACCCAAATACCCGTTGTCACACTCCCACACATTTCCCCTGTAGTTACCCCCGGTTCATGTGGTCCAAGCTACTACAACAGTATCATTTTCATGAGACTTCGCCCTGGGTATTTAGTTGTGCGTAGTAAAACTGATGATCTTTACCACAGATGACATGTACATGGATGATGACAATGAAGAAATTACTGCTGACATCTGGCAAGAAGGATGTTGGATTGTCATATCCTCGTATTTCGATGAGAAAGGTTTAGTGCGGCAGCAGCTCGACTCTTTTGACGAGTTCATTCAAATGAATGTACAGAGAATTGTTGAGGATACACCTCCGGTAGATCTCCAGGCAGAAGCTCAGCATAGGGGTGGTGTGATAGATACTCCGGTGAGTAGCCTTGTTACACATAAGTCCATTTTCTGAAGTGATCATAAATATCGTGCAATGCTACATTCATGTCAAGCATTGTTGCTGAATTGTGTTCCCGTTCACCTATGTCTCCGATATACACTTCGCAGACGAGGTATGTGCTCAAGTTTGGTCAGATCTATCTGACTAAACCTACACATTGGGAGAAGGATGGATCACCATCTCCCATGCTGCCGAATGAAGCTAGACTAAGGAACTTAACGTATGCTATCGATGAATGACTGAACTATTGAATTTAGTCGGCAGTTATGTGATGTCATAAGATGTATATTTTGGCGTCAGGTATTCATCACCGATCTATGTTGATATAACAAAGACAGTGATAAGAGATGGCGAAGACCCCGTCGAGACTCAGCATCAGAAGACTTATATCGGGAAGATCCCAATCATGCTGAGATCCAGTAACTGCTCCCTGCATCCACTCAGCGACCGAGATCTGACAGAGATCAATGAGTGTCCGCTTGATCCCGGTGGATATTTCATCATTAACGGATCAGAAAAGGTCATCATCGCGCAGGAAAAGATGGCCACTAACACCGGTATACTTGTTAGATAGGTGGTGGCTGTTCTTGACCGCTGAGTCAGTGTGTGACTGCCTGTTTTGTGTTTCAGTGTACGTATTCAAACAGAAGGACGGTAAGTACGCCTACAAGACAGAAATCCGATCCTGCATCGAGCATTCATCGCGGCCGACGTCCACGCTCTGGGTCAACATGATGGCTCGTGGCGGCCAGGGAGCGAAGAAGTCTGCCATTGGCCAGCGCATCATTGGCATCCTGCCATACATCAAACAGGAAATACCAGTTATAATTGTGTTCCGTGCGCTGGGATTCGTGTCGGACAGAGATATATTGGAGCATATCATCTATGACTTTGATGACCCTGAGATGATGGAGATGGTAACTATACTCGCAGAGTTCCATCATCCCGCTGGACTCTACTTCATCTGCTATCTCTAATAGCGTCTGATCATACACAGGTAAAACCGTCGCTGGACGAAGCATTTGTAATCCAAGAGCAGAATGTGGCCTTGAACTTTATCGGTTCTCGCGGAGCTCGGCCCGGTGTTACCAAAGAAAAGCGTATCAAATACGCCAGGGAGATTCTGCAGAAGGAAATGCTGCCCCATATCGGCGTCAGTGACTTCTGTGAGAACAAGAAGGCTTACTTCCTGGGGTCAGTCACGTCTCCCTCTCTCTAACCCAGACAAAGGAACGAAGCGAAAAACAGAGAAGCAAAAAGCATCAAAAAAAAAGAAAAACAAAAAAAATAAAAAAAAAAGAGGAAA
>ERZ1740065.1981-NODE-1981-length-12599-cov-4.942443_pt1 | contig 12599 bp, 4 predicted proteins | sample MGYA00581738_ERZ1740065 | MGnify/ENA primary metagenome ERZ1740065 (study PRJEB43018, sample SAMN04849749) | marine metagenome | isolation source: floating plastic debris | place: Pacific Ocean | collected 2008-09-01 | study: EMG produced TPA metagenomics... | reverse complement strand
TCGACCAACTGGAGGAGATGTTGCCCCGAATGCCCCGCAACGCCATCGCAGAGATTCCCCTCATCCGGGCCTACATCAACGCCTTCGACCTGCTGCGGGGCAAGGAGGACGAAAAGGCCTACACCGACCTTTGTGAGGTCATCGAAACCCACGAAGCGGACATTCCCCGTTTTCACCTCCAAAGCCTGGAGACCTTCTGCCGCAATTATTGCATCTACAAGTACAATAGCGGGGAGGCCAAATACCTGCCGGAAGCCTTTCGCCTGTACCGGCTGCATTTCGAAAAGGGGCACCTCTACTACGAGGGGCGCATCATGCCCAGCACCATCCAAAGCTTGGTGTCGCTGGGGCTGCGGCTGCGAGATTACGACTGGATTTACCAGTTTCTGGAGGCGACGCGCGATAATATCGCTGGCGACAAACACCCCGAGGAAGTATTCCAGTTCAACCTGGCTTCCTACTACTTTGCCCTCAATCAGTACGAGGAAGCCCTGGAGCTACTGACCGACAAATACGAGGACATTTACTACAAAATAGTGGCCAAACGCCTGGAAATTAAAATCTACTACGAGCAGGATTCCCCCCTGACCAGCTCCCGACTTGATGCCTTTAAGATCTTTATTTTCCGCCTGCCCAAAAAATCCATCTCCAACCTCCAACGAGAGGGCAACAACCGCTTCGCCGATATCCTCAAACAAATCCTGAACCCCAAGACGACGGGCAACGAGGCGCGCATCAATAAATTGATCCAAAAAGTTGGGGAGCACAAGGTACTGGCCGACAAAGGCTGGCTCCTCGGCATTCTGAAGAAAATGACCTCCTAGCTGCCTCCCCAACGTTCCATCCCAAAAAATGAAAGAGGCTGCCTCTGCTGAGACAACCTCTCCTTGAAAGTGAAAAAAAGCATTATCCTAATTCGGATCAAACTATTCGTTGATCACGAGTTTTTGTAAAATCTGTTGGCCCTGCATCTCCACCAAAACGGTGTACAGGCCCTGCGCCAATTGCTGATCAAAGTACAACTCCTGATGGGTCGACCAGCGGTCGCTGCCAAGTAATTGGTGGTACACCAGCTTACCAAAGGCATCGTATACGCTCACGGTCAGGTCCTGATCTGCCCGCCAGCCTCGGATCGCTAACTGGACTCCATTACCCGGGTTGGGATTTGGATAAAGATCGACGCTCAGTGCCTCAGCGCTCCCACCGTCCAAGCCAATGGGGGGAATCTCCTGTTCATATTCGTACTCCGGAAGCTGTTCGTAGGGGGGATAACGATTGGTGCAACCGTAAATATAGATCGAACCACTGCTCAAACCTCCATCGTCGTTGAAGGGAGCCCCCACGGCAATGTAGTTGCCCGTATTCGCCACGCTGACGCCGAACTGGTCCGCTGCGGCCGAATCGTTGGCGGTCAGTTTGTTTGACACACCCCAGTAGCCCGCAAAATAATCGTAAACGTAGGCCGATCCACTGCTCAACCCGTCATCGTCGTCGCCAGTGGCCCCAATGCCGGCGCGGTTATCATTCAGCGACACACTCAAGCCGAAGAAGTCACCCGCCGCATTGTCGTCGGGCACCAGCTTCTGCGCCTCGGGCCAGCTATTGGTACCGGCTTCTTTGTTGTACACGTAGGCGGCCCCTCCCTGGGTACTGATGCGGTGGAAAGCTCCGACTACGATATTGCTGTTATCGACGGCCACGGAGTAACCAAAATACTGGTAGTCACTGCCGTCGCTAGCGGTCAGTTTGTCGACTTCGGTGTACAAGGCACTCGCACTGGGTCGGCTGAAGACGTAAGCGGATCCAATATCCGTGGCGCCGCTGTGGTCGTCGGTAAAGGCGCCGATGACGATGTGGTCCCCATCGATATCGAGCGACCAGCCGAACAAATCGTTGGCCGAGCCGTCAGCAGCGTTGTACTTGTCCCATTTCTGCCAATAACCGGCCGAATTGAGCTCAAAAGCGTAGACCGAGCCACTGTTCGATCCCAGATCGTCATTTCCCGATGCCCCCACGATCAGCCGATTGTTGGTCATGGCCACGCTGATGCCAAAATTGTCAAAAGCGGCGGCATCCCAAGCCTTTAACTCCTGGTGGAAGACGTAAGTCCCCGCGTAGTACTTGTAGATGTAGACCGAACCACTACTCGATCCATTGTCGTCCGTGTAGGGTGCTCCAATAGCCACGTAAATCTTACTGATGGCTACCGACCGACCGAATTGGTCACCGGCCGTCGCATCGGGGGCTACAAATTTCTGGCTTTGGGTCCAACCGTTAAAGAAATTGCGGCGGTAGAGGTAGGCGGCTCCGGCATTGCTGCCCCCCGCATCTTCGTTGGGGGCTCCGGCGAGTACGAGGTTACCCAGTACGTCGACGTCCCAGCCAAAGATATCTCCCGCCTCATCATCCGAGGCGACCCGCTTGGTTTCGTAAATGGGCGTACAATCACAATCCGAAGGCAGGTCAAAAGCTTCCGAGCCATCCGAGCGGCTGCTGGGGCTGCCCTGATCGGCGCTCACGCCCAGTCCGCGTTTGGCAAAGGCGCGCCAGATGATGCACCGGTTGGCGCCGCCGTAGATGGCCTGGTCGGCCGTCAGGATCGCATCCCGACCGTCGACAAAGCCGGGGCTGTTGGGGGTCAGTTTGAGGGCTTCGGTCACCAGGTTTAGGGCGATGTTGTTGCCCCCCGTGCCGGTGTAAAAATCAGCACTGTAGCCGTATTCGTCAATCAGCCCCCAGGTCAGTTCCCAGAGCATTGCACACCACACCGAACCGACGCCGTGGGGTACCGATACGCCCGCAATGTCGAGGTAGGTATGGGGATTGACCGTTTTGTCGGTCGAGTAGGGGAAGGGGCGAATGCCGGGGCCACCGGGGCCCTGGTTGAACAGGTAGGTTCCCGCCCCCCGCGGCATGGTTGGCGAATCGTTGGGGCCTAGGGAAATCATCAAGCCGTACCAATCGCTCCAGCCTTCTCCCATCTGCTCCTGATTGAACAGGACGCTGGTGTTGCCCGCTCCTCCGACGAGTCGCTTGGAGATGCCGTGGCCAAATTCGTGGGCAACGACAAGGTTATCGAAGTTGCCATCGCGTTGGACCCCGCTGGAATTACAGACGTACATGCTCATGGTCCCCGAGGTACCGTCCGGAGGGGTACTCATAAAGGCATTGCAAACCGTACTGGTAAAGCCCCTTGCTTTAACGACGTCGGTGGCGAGCCCCAGGCCGCTGTAGTTGTGGTTCTGGAAGTTGCCACTCGCCTCGTCAAACCCGTAATGGTGGAGCATATCGTGTAGGACATTATTGACGTAGTAGAGGTTGGTCAGTGAGGCGTCGGTGTAGGCAAAGGGGGCGGGAGCGTTGGGGTCGTGGGGAAAGACGAAATCCAGGCCGGTACCACCCGTTGGGCTGTAGCCCGACAGGGGCCCGCTGCCTGCGTAATAAGCGTATACGTTATTGCCATCGGTGGTAAATACATCGGGGCCGGGGGCACCGTCGCGATCGTGCCAGCCGTTGGGGGAGGCGGCAGCATCGGCAGGATCGCAGACAGTGGATTGGGCACCGTAATAAGGACTCTCTAGTGGGATGGCGTACACGCTGTAGGTTTGCCCACTGGCGCAGTTGGCCAGGGCGGCGTTGCCCCCGTTGGAATGGGGGAGGCCCGGGCTGTTCTGGTGGTGGGAGCGCCCGGCTCCGTGGTCGTCGGTACAGGTGTGGCCGCTGCCACACTCAATGGTCAGATTGGTTTTCTGTAAAACTTTGCCATCTTCCGCGTCGACACAAAGCTGCCAGAGGTCGCGCTGGTTGAGGTCAAAGATGTAGAGCTCCCAGGCCAGGCGGTATTGGCCTGCCTCGGTCATCTGGTAAACGAGTTGGGCCGGAATGTCTTCGAGGGAGACCCCACCGTCGCTGAGGATCTGTTTTTGATCCGTTCCGCGGGGATTTTCCTTGATTTCAATGGTTTTTTCGAGGGCATAACCCAGGTTGCGAGCGGCTTCCGCAACGGCACCGCTGGCTGTCAATTCGCGATTGCTGGTGGCAATCTTAGTGCGGAGGTCTTTGCGGTAGTAGTTGTGGTCGGCGAGGAGAGCACCGTCCTGGCCGATGTGGAAGTTCCATTCGGCACCGATCAGGCCAATGCCTTCGTGGGCTTGGCGGCAGTAAATGTGGTGCATCTTGCTGTTGGTACTGAGGTGTTCGGCAGTGATGATGAAATCTTTTACATCGTCGGTACTGAGTTCGTATTTGGCCGCATTTTCGGCGATGAGTTGACGGGCGCGCTCTTCGGCGCGCTGTCCTCGGAGTAGGGTGCTGGTAAGGAGTAGACCAATGGTACAAGTAAGTAAAAAACCCACTGGGGGTCGGGGAAGAACCAGCCCGGCAGGGAATGCTAGGGGCATAGCTCGTCCAGGCTGAACTTTGCTCAACTTGCTCATGCTTTGGAGTTTTAGGTTAAAAAAGAAACGCGTTACTATTTGCTATGAGTAGTATCAATCATTTAATGAAAATATACTGTTTTTTTGAGTAAAATGATATTACACTTTTTTTTACTTTTTCCCCCTATTTACCGATTTAGCTCGGTAGAAAGCTCCACATTACTAGCGTTTCGGGTACCGGCTTTTCCATCATTCCTCGCCGGGGGATACCAAAAAAGCCCATCTCAGGGGAGACGGGCTTCTAATTTCGATAAAACGAACTGTTGTAAAAGGAATAGTTCTTACTCGATAACCAATTTTTCGATAAGTTGTTTGCGCTCCGTCTCAATTGTCACCAAATAAAAGCCCTTTGACAAGTCCCGAGGCAGTTCGATTCGCCGCGCTATCTCTCGACCGTCGGTCCACCACTGATCCTCAAAAATGGTCCTGCCCGTCAGGTCTACCAAGCGCAGACGCAGTGTTTGCGAGGCCTCCTCCAGGCCGTTGATGCGCAGGTGGATCGATTCGCCGGAATTGGGGTTGGGGAAGAGCTCGACCGTCCAGTTATGGTCAGTCGTCGCCCGATCCGTTACGGGTTCTGGCTCGGCGGAACGGAAGGAGCTCTCGGGGCCACAGGTAAAGAAATAAGCCGAGCCGCTGCTTGAGCCGCCATCGTCGTTGAAAGGAGCACCTACCGCAACGTAATGCTGATCCAAGGCCACGCTGTAAGCAAACCCGTCGCCAACCGCTCCATCATCGGCCAGCAGTCGGTGGGTCATGCACCAGTAGCCCGCGTAGTAATCGTACACGTAAGCCGATCCTGCGTTGCTGCCGTTGGCATTATCGTCCAGGCGGGCGCCGATGACGGCCCGATCCCCCCTCAAAGCTACGGACCAGCCCAGATAATCGCCCGGTGCATTGTCGTCGGGAACGAGGATCTGCTGCTCCGGCCAGTTGTTGGTACCCTCCTGCTGGTGAAAAGCATAGGCTTTGCCCCCATTGACGGACTCGCGCTGAAAAGCCCCCACAATGATCTTATCCAATCCGATGGCCACGGAATGACCAAAATAATCCAGGCTACCCCCATCGGAGGCCAGCAGTTTGGCCACCTGCGAAAAAGCGAATGGGGTGCTCGGCTGGTGGTAGACGTAGGCCGACCCACTGGAGCCTCCCAAATCGTCATCCCAAGAGGCACCCACCACGAGGTTGGCATTGAAAATATCGACCGATACGCCAAAGCGATCCCCCGTGGCCCCGTCGGAGGCTAAGAGCTTTTGGAAATTCCCCCAGCTGGTACCCGAATAGCGGTAGAGGTAGGCCGATCCACTGCTCGACCCATTGTCGTCGTCCCCCGTGGCACCGACCAAAGCCATCCGGTTGTAGAGTGCGACGCTGGTCCCAAAGTAATCGTAAGCCGCCCCGTCCCAGGCCGTAATTTTCTGGAAGAAGAGATAACTGCTCGCCAAGTAATCGTAACGGTAGAGGTAGGCCGATCCACTGTTGGTCCCGTCGTCGTCGTCGTAGGGGGCTCCAATCAGGATAAAGCCCCGCCCGATGGCCACACTGCGTCCGAATTGATCGCCAGCGTTGGCATCGGGAGCTACGATTTTCTGCACCTGGTCCCAGTTGTTGGTTCCCGTCCGCGTGTAGACGTAGACGGCTCCGGCATTGCTTCCCTCGGTATCTTCCGCGTAGGCTCCCACCAGCGCCACGTTGCCCTGTACCTCGACATCGTATCCGTAATAATCCGCCGCCTGATCGTCGTTGGCGATGCGTTTGACCTGGTGGAGGGGCGGGCAGTCGCAGTCTTCGGGGAGGTCAAAAGCTTCGGTACCGTCAGATTTGCTAAAGGGGCTGCCCTGATCGGCACTCCAGCCCAGGCCCCGCTTGGCGAAGGCGCGCCAGATGATGCACTGGTTGGCGCCCCCGTAGAGGAGCTCATCAGCGAGCAGAATCGCATCGCGGCCGTCGACAAAACCGGGGCTGGGGGGGGGCAGTTTGAGGGCCTCCGTCACCAGCGCTAGCGCGATGTTGTTGCCACCCACTCCCGTATAAAAATCGGCATCGTAGCCGTGCTCGTCGATCAGGCCCCAGGTCATTTCCCAGAGCATCTGGGCCCAGAGGTAGCCCACGCCGTGCGGCGCGATAAGCCCCGGCAAATTGCCGTAGGTATCGGGGTTGATGGTTTTGTCGGTAGAGTAGGGATGGGGGCGTATCCCCTCTCCGTCGGGCCCCTCGCCCAGCAGCCAGGTACCGGCGCCACGGGCGTCGGTGGGCAAGTGTCCCGCCTGAATGGACAAGACCAGACCGTACCAATCGCTCCAGCCTTCCCCCATCTGCTCGGAATTATTCAGTACGCTGGTATTGCCGGCGCCACCAACCAGGCGTAGGGAAATGCCGTGACCGTACTCGTGGACGATGACGAGGTTGTCAAAATCGCCGTCGCGGCCGCCGCAGTTGAACATGTTCATGATTGGGTTGGTCCCGTCGACGGGGGTGAAAAAGTTGGCGTTACAACTGCCGGGGGCTTGGGCGTGCGCGAGCACAAAGTCGTTGCCCAGCCCCGTACCGGTGTAGTTGAGGTTTTGAAAATTACCACTGGTCTCGTCAAAACCGTAGTGGTGTAGGACGTCGTGTACGATATTGTTCCAGTAGAACAGGTTGGTCACCGCGGCTGCTTCGTAGTCGTCGGGATTGGTGGAGCTGGGGTCGTGGGGGAATTCAAAATTGAGGGAGGTGCCACCGATGGGGCTAAAGCCGACGTTGTTGCCATTTTCGAAAGCGTACACGTTATTGCCAAAGGTGGTGAAGGATTCCGAGGCGGGGTCGCCATCGAGATCGTGCCAGCGGAAGGGCGAAGCCGCTAGGTTGGCGGGGTCGCAAACCGTGGTGAGGACACCGTGATTGGGGTTTTCGATCGGCATGGGGTAGACGCGGTAGGTGTGGGTGGGCGAAGCGAGTGCCGTACCGAAAGCGGCAGGGATGGTGGGCGGGGGGTGGGGCGGATGCCCGCTGTCGTGGTGCGTATGGGGATGGTGTCCCAGATCAGTAGGGGCGCATTCGATGACCAGATTCTCCCGCGCCAGCACCCTACCGTCTCCGGCATCGATTCGGTAGCTCCACACGGCGGTACCCTGAATTTCGTAGAGCAGGATGTCCCAGGCCAGGACGTACTGATCGGCGAGTAGATGGTAAACCAGGCGCAGGGGAATATCCTTGAGCGAGACCCCACCGGCGCTGAGGATTTGTTCCTGATTGTTGCCCCTGGGAGCCTCCACCTCTTCCAGTGGTGCCGATAGGGCGTAGCCCAGGTCAGTAGCGGCATTCTTGACGGCGCTACGGGCCCCGAGCGATGCCGTTCCGGGGCGGATTTTGCTACCCAGGTTGCGGACAAACTGCTGATGGTCGACCAGTAGGGCACCGGCGGCGTCGAGGTGAAAACTCCAATCGGCTGCGTTGACTTCGATTCCTTCGTGGGCTTGGCGACAGTAGAGGTGGTGGGCGCCGCTGCTGCTGCTGATGTGTTCGGAAGTGAGGAAAAAGGATTTGATGTCGTCACTGCTCAGTTGGTACTGCGGAGCGGTACGGACCATCCATTCCCGGGCGATGGCTTCGGCACTTTGGCCGGCGAGCTGGGCATGGATGAGGAGCAAGGCGATCAGACTGAGGAGAAAACGGCTGGTTTGCCAACGGATGGATCGTTGGAATAGGATACTATTCATGCTATTTTTTTTCTGGATTAGGAAATAGAACAAGTGGGTAGAAGGTCCTGGAGGACGATCGTAGTGCCACTTTGGCTTGCGAGCCGTGGTGCACCAGTACGGCAATTACGAAGCTAAAATTGGGAGATGAGAGGAGGGAGACCTATTACAATTTGTACAAAAAATACTGACAAAAAAATAACCCCGACCTCAAGGAGATCGGGGCTTCACACATTATATAGGATTCTAAAAATGAAATCTTATAGCTTGATTACCTTTTGCTGCAAGACCCCTTGGTCCGTTTGCAGTCGGATGTGATAGAGGCCCGGAGCGAGGTCAGCAGTGGCTAAGGGAATTTGCTGCTCGCCACGGGATAAGTTCCAAAGGGGAGCCCGGGTGATCATTCTACCGCTGTGGTCGAAGAGGAGGAGCTGGGCCGTAGTGGCCACGGGGCTGTCGACGGTGATCCACAGCTCATCCGTAAAGGGATTGGGCGAGGCCCGGAGCTGTAGGTCAGTTGCTGGGTGGTCTTCCACCTCGCCACTGCGGTCTTGGTTTTTTACTTCGGTGTCGATGATCTCGTCGCCTTCGGGGTAGTAGCATCCGCAGCGGAAGGCGTCTACCATGGGATTGACGAGGTGTTGATTTTCGATATAGACGTGTACCCTATCGTTGGTAAACACGACGACATAATTATCCAGGTCGCCGAAGGAGCGCCAACGCCCGGGTGCACCGTTAGGAGTACAGTAGGACAGTACCATGATGCGATCGATGTCCTCGTCTTCGTGGTGGATGAAGAACAGGTTGGAGCTGTACTGCTCCTCGCCAATGCTGCCCCTGACGGAAAGTTGGAATTTGTTGGCGGGGCAGTTATTGACGTAGGGAAAGGAATAGCTGTTGGTCGTCCCCAAGCCGTTGGAACAGTTGTCGCCGGGGATGGAAATGGGGCTTCCGTCGCAGTAGCACAGGAAGTTGAAGGCGGGGTTTTGGCTTTGGTGAAAGAAGATGTCTTTCTCGGCGATGATGATAAAGGCTTCACTGGCGAGTGTCTCGCTGCACTGGGTGATAAAGATGAAGAGGTAGAGGTGCGGATCGAGGTTGGTGTAGCTAACCTGGGAAGCGCCCGTCTTGTCGACGGTGCTGCGACCGTCGTCGAGGTTGAAGCTAGCGTGTACGTAACCCACCCCGGCTTCGGTGATATCCGGCCAGTCGAAGTCAATGCTGTTGGCTGTCGATCCGGTGACGCTAACGTCGGGAGTCGGACAAGCCGGGCCGTATTTTTGACGCTCGGTGGATAGGCTTTTGAAGAACAATTCAACGGCTCCTTGGCTGACGCCGATTTCACCGCCGTACTCACAGAACAGGTGATCCAGAAATCCACCGACTTCCCCTGGTCCTACGACAAAAGATTTTTGTGCATACAGTTGTTGGAACATTGTGCTTGCAAAGAACAAGCTGGCTAGAATAAATAGCTTTTTTCTTTGATTTGTCATTGTTTTTGCTTTTTTTCATGATTCAATTGGATCGTCAAACTTTGTAAAGTTCAAAAAAAAGTTCCCCATTTTTTATTACACTTCGATCAAGTTTTTCCGGAGAATAACTTTTTTCCCTGGACGACACTATGAATAATAGCAAACTAGTAGAGATCCTGGGTGCCCTGAGCTCCCATGAACTGACTCGCCTGGGCCGTTTCCTGCAATCACCCTACTATCAAGCCAGTCCCTTACCGGATGACGAATGGCGGCTCTTCGACTTGCTCCGCAACCAACTGTTGGGAGATCAGGAGCCCAACTGGGACAAAGAGGCCGTATTTGCGGAGGTTTTCCCCGATATGGCATTCGTCAAAGGCAAATTGGAGAAAAAGATGAGTGCCCTGTTCAAACAGGTGCAACGCTTCATCATTCAGGAGCAAATCCATCGCAACCAATCCTCCTTTGAGGAATCCATGGCCCTTGCTCAATTCTACCGTGGTAAGAATTTATTGCGGCTTTACCACATCACTTTTGCTGCACTCCAAAAGGCACACGCCAAGGTAAGCCGCCGGGATAAGAGTTTCTATTACAATGAATTCCAGGTTTTCCTCGAAATCGCCGAATTTAAGAGCCTCCAAAACAATCGGAACGAAGACCTGAGCCTACCCGCCACCCTCAACAGCCTCGACGTGTACTACCTGGTCACCAAGCTGGAGTACGCCTACGGCCTGCTCTCGCTCCGCGAATTCCAAACCCCCATCGACGCCCGCGAAAGCCTCGAACTCCTCGAAAGCGTCACCCAACACCTCGAAAACAGCAGCTACCTCAAGGTGCCCCTCATCGAAACCTACCACACCGCCATCCTCGTCCTCCAAGATACGGAAGACGAAAGCGCTTTCAACCGGCTCCGCCAACTGCTCGATGAACACCGCAATACCATCCCCCACATCGACGAAAAAGCCCTACGCGCGCTCTGCCGCAACTACTGCGTACACCGCTTTAATCGGGGCGAACAAGCGTATCTCGAAATGGCGTATAACTTTTACCGCGAAGACCTCGAACGCGGTCTGCTGTACTACAACGACGGACTCACCCCGGGGCTGATGCGCAACGTCGCCGCCATCGGACTCAAGCAAAAACAGTACGACTGGGTCCTCAATTTTCTCCAAAACCACCGCCAGCGCATTCTGGGCGTCGAAAACCCCGAGGAGATTTACCAGTTCAACCTGGCCCACTACTACTTCGAACTGAAAGACTACGACATGACCCTCCAGTCGCTGTCGGCTCACTATCCCGATCTGTACTACCGAATCGCCGCTAAAAGACTGGAAATCAAGGTGTATTACGAGCAATCCTCCATCCTCCTCGAACCCAAAATGGATGCCTTTAAAGTCTTTATTCACCGCCTGTCGCGCACGAAGTTGCGCCACACCCACCGGGAGGGCAACAACAACTTTATCAATGCTCTCCGCCAGATCATCACCCCGGGTTTGTTCAAAAACGACAAGCGGATCGAACGGGTGACCAAGAAAATTCGCGAGCAGGAGGTCATCATCGACAAGGATTGGTTGCTCGAAAAATTACAGGAACAATTGACAAATAGCCGCCGAAAAATCTGAACGCTTGGTGTCCACAAAGCTCGCTCGTGACCTAAACCAAGCCCCCCATTTTTTCGTTTAGCCCAAGGAGATGACAAACGACGATTACAAGAAATTACTACCTACCCTGCCCAAAGAACCCGGCGTTTATCGCTTTATCGATGCCGAGGAGACCATCCTCTACGTCGGTAAAGCCAAGAATCTGAAAAATCGGATCAGCTCCTACTTCGGAGAACGCAAGGATCGGGCGCAGAAGACGCGCATTTTGGTCAAAAATGCCCACCACGTCGAGTTTACCATCGTCGAGACGGAAACCGATGCGCTCCTGTTGGAAAGTACACTCATCAAAAAATACCAACCGCGCTACAACGTAATGCTCAAGGACGGGAAGTCCTACAGCTACATCTGCATCAAAAAAGAACGCTTTCCCCGGGTGTTTACCACCCGCCGGGTAATCAAGGACGGGTCGCACTACTTTGGTCCCTACACCTCCAAACACAATGTGCGGATTCTACTCGAACTCATCAAAACCCTGTTTCCCCTCCGGACCTGCAACTTTCACCTTTCCCCCACCAACATCGAAGCGGGCAAGTTCAAAGTTTGCCTCGAATACCACATCAAAAATTGCGCGGGACCCTGCGCCGGACTGGAAAGCGAGGCGGAGTACAACCGGCGGATCAATCAAATTCGGAATATTCTGCGGGGAAATTTCGGGGAGGTCAAAAGACACCTGCAGGAGGAGATGCAAACACACGCGGAGAACCTGAACTTTGAAAAAGCTCAAGCCATCAAGGAAAAATTGGTCGTCTTTGAGGACTACCAGGGCAAGTCTACCGTCGTCAGTACCACCATCAAAGACCTTGATGTCTTCTCCATTGCCACTGACGAAAAACAAGCCTACGTCAACTACCTCAAAATCATCAACGGGGCCATCATCCACACTTATACCCTGGAGATGACCAAAAATCTGGACGAAGAGGAGGAAGCCCTGCTCGCCTTCGCCATCCCCGAGTTGCGCGCGCGCTTCAACAGCATCAGCCCCGAAATCTTGCTGCCCTTCCCCGTGGTCCTGGCCGATCCGGAGATCAAGATCACCTTACCCAAAATTGGGGACAAACGCAAACTGGTCGATCTGTCGCAGAAAAACGTCAAGTACTACCTCATGCAGCGCCAAAAGGAGGCCATCTCCCGACTCAACAAGCAAACGCCCGCCGAGCGCATCCTCCGCACCCTCCAGTCGGATCTGAACATGTCGGCCCTCCCCCTGCACATCGAATGCTTCGACAACTCCAATATCCAGGGGCATTTCCCGGTGGCTTCCTGCGTGGTGTTTAAAAACGCCAAACCCGCCAAACGCGCTTACCGCCACTTCAACATCAAGACCGTCGTGGGCCCCGATGACTTTGGCTCGAT
>ERZ1740065.1980-NODE-1980-length-12600-cov-12.221682_pt1 | contig 12600 bp, 8 predicted proteins | sample MGYA00581738_ERZ1740065 | MGnify/ENA primary metagenome ERZ1740065 (study PRJEB43018, sample SAMN04849749) | marine metagenome | isolation source: floating plastic debris | place: Pacific Ocean | collected 2008-09-01 | study: EMG produced TPA metagenomics... | reverse complement strand
TCAAGAAATAAAAATGATAGTGATCCCATAAATGGGAAGACAACTCCTATATAAGATATAATGGGTATAATTTCTATAGCGAATTCCAATGATAGCGATCATTTTTTGTCGCTATTTCGCGGCCGTTAGACCGTTGCTATCAAATCCAGTTCTTCAGTATTCACCGAGTATTTTTCATCTTTACATCAGAATTTCTACAGTAATCGAACTCACCTCGGACCTTGAGGCCAAGGTCGTTAAGGTGACGCTCGACATTCTCACTCTCCTGTTTGCGCATGAACCCGTTGTCCACGTGAATGGCTATAACCTGTTCTCTGGATAGGGCTTTGTGGAGAAGGGCAGCGCACACAGTTGAGTCTACACCACCCGATAGCAGCATCTATCAAAGCAGAAACCAGGCTATGCTCAAAAACACCATCATTACGGAGAGATCATTGGTCAATGCCACTTCTCCAATGAGCATTTACCAAACAACATCTTCATAATCATTCCATCATACAATGCTTATTGACCATCTTCCTCCACAAAGCTGCAGCCATGCATGAGTGAAAATGGAAAACAGTTCGGAATTGCTGTAGCAATAGCAGGGACGTATTTAATAGTGGATAAGTAAATTCATATTCGCACCTAGACACCAATCAGTGAGATGCAATCACCCGTAACAAAGTAAATGAAGAACTTGACTCGATTTCTTGCTACAGCCCTCCGCTCAGTGCTTTGTTGTGTGATACTCTTTAGAACAAGCATCTATCAATTGACAATCAGCAGCAAATTTGTATGCCAATTGCTTTCTTCCTTCTACATCACAAGAAGACTAGTAGAATCCAATATAAGAAGGAACAGCTGCATTCTACAACAGCCTCATGCAATCATGCTTACTAGTACATGTAGGTAGATAATGAGCCGAAATGGGTTCTATGGCAACGAGCACTGAGCGGAAGGTTTTTCGTAGCCATGCGACTAAAATAATAGTTTTCGGTTGTTGGATGAATGGCAATTGAACTGGTGGTGCTGGGGGTATTTGAATTGTATGTGGTAATGGTGGTATATAGGGTACGGAGGGCGCTGGGAGCATTGGGGGTATTGGAGGCATTGGAGCATAGTCACACTGTGAAATGAAGTGATGAAATGAAAGTGAAGACGACTCTTCTATCAGTAGGTGTTAAAGCAGGCCCAAGTGCTGCGAAAGCATAATATGTGCGGACAAAAGCTGACGTAACACCGAGCAGCAGCGCACGATAGAAGAGTAAAAAATGTCAGATGGCCTACCAGGACTTTGTGATCCTTGACCATATCCTTTATGTACTTTATGCACATTTCCTCTCGACTCTTCAGCTGATACGTGCCGTGAAATCCGACAATACTGTACAGGAAATTCTTGAGAATCGTACTGCCTTTCGGGGTGAGATCGACTTCCGGGTGGAACTGGACGCCATATATTGACTGCGAAGGCTTCTCAATCGCTGTAAGTATGAAAACCTGAACACTGCAGCTAGGGACGTCCCACACATACCAATGTAACATCATGCATCAACATACATGTGTAGCGCTATACAATCAGATTACATCGTAGCTCTGTGTATGAACTAGTGCCTGGCCGATACTAGGAGCAGAAATGATATCGATACCGAAGCAGAGATTCGATGCTTTCGATACTCAATACCATGGAGCTTCGATTCCTGCTTAATCAATTCGATACTGTCGATTCTTGCTGCATGCAGAGCCATTTCTAGGGCAGATGGGAATATTTGTGCCAAGTATTGAAATGATTGCATTTCCAGCAAGTATGGACAGTATCGCACAGCTGGTATCGAAACCGAAAGAATCGAAAGCCCAGGTATCGAATATCGAAAACAGCTAGTATCGCCAAGCACTATGAACTATCTGGACAGAGTCCAGCTGTTACATAGACCTGGGCAGGCTATTGCACACTGTGGGAGATTAGTGATATAATATGACTGCAGGACTGTGCAAACACCTGTTGATATTTTGACTGTAGAGATTCTCACATACACTATATTTGATTTCAAATGGCTGAGTACTGTAATCTCTTCCCAACCCCTTTATAGTTAAATTAATTAATTAATTATAGTTAAATTGTAGTTTCTAGTTGTGGTTTATGTATTATTATTTTTATCATTGTATGTAGTTATAAACTAACGCAAAAACATGTTTTTAAGAACAGACTTATTTATTACCAGCCCCAACCACTCTAATTTCTCCAGCGTTCATTAATTACCTTGCCGACGGTAGGAGAAGTAGCAGCAATCTTACCAGCAACTATTTTGCCCGAGTGAGCCGAGGCCACGAAGCCGTCCGCCACATCCTTCACGTTATCACCGTGAGTGAGGAGCACGAGCTCTCTCTCATCAAGACCTTTGAACAGTGAACTACGGCTGATGTCAAGGTCAATCTCAAACTGTCCGTCCTCGCGAGAATCTCTCCTATCCACTGTGCCTCCGAACTCCTTGTTGATCATCTGCATACCTGTTTGTGATCAATAACCAATAATCAATCAATAAGAACAAATAGTAAAGTCGTGGCTACACACAGCAGTGTATACATCGTTACTAAACGATAAGTAGGGTAGGAAAGGCATGGTAGCTACACAGAGAGACTGGTCAACCAATTACAAAATACTTGCTTAGCAAGCATGGCCCAATAATTCTGCACTGCACATTCTGCACTGCTCATACCCACGACTCCAGTGAGTATGAAATGATTAACTGGAAATTGATCAATCAGAAACCACATCTGAACCTAGCGCTGCCTAGATTTCGTGTCTGATGTGAGTTGTTCAGCATCGGTAGCTTCGAAACAGCACTGAGCTATCCTGTGGTTAACTACATAGTTGCTGTAGTATGTAGCTAACTACATATTGCTGTGTAGCCACAGCTGCATGGTATAAACACACTACAGCAGTGCGGGTGGGTGTTACTGCGCAAAACGGATCATAATCAAGGAAACAGATGAAGAGAATTACTATGAGAATAACCAAATCAGACAAAGCAATGCAAGCAGTAATTTTTAACATGCTAAACGTTTCACAAGGCAAAAGATAGCGGAAGGGAAGCCCACATTTTACAGGCACTCAATTTACTGTCGTGAAGGAGAATGGAAGAACAATTCTCTTCACTTATCAACTACTCTCATCCCACCTCTGAGACCATTTATGTTTATGTTTATGCTGGCTCTCTCTGATACTACTCTTGTTTACAACCCTTACAACTCTTCCCAGTGCTTATTATCTTTTACAGTGATTACAAATACAAAATTTTCTTACAAATCAACAATAATGATTTTTTACCCCGCGGTAGTAGATCGACCATGTACCTACATAGACATAGACATAGAAACATATGAGTACCACCATTTACTGTAACTAATACACATATACATACACTAACACACAACTAACTTCCATATCTCCTACTGTACATACACCCGTACTAATACCGAGAGAGATACCCGCACTCATTCATTTGTCTGTATGTTTAGACAAAGCGTCCATCTCATGTGTTTTACTGTAGAACCGATTTGATAGTGAGAGACATGTTAGCATTTCCTTAAAAATCATCAAGAAATGAAAATGATAGCGATCCCATAAATGGGAAGACAAAAATCCTATGTAAGGTAAAATGGGCGTAATTTCTATAGCGAATTCCAATGATAGCAATCATTTTTCGTCCATTTGACCGTCGCTATCAAATCCAGTACATACTTCAACACGTGTCTACGTTAGCAAAGATGCTGTACATCACCTACTGAGGCACGTCTTAGTTCTGAAGAAACATGTAACCGTGTTACCATCAATACTCACCATAGCATATACCAAGAATAGGAAGACCACACCTAAATATTTCACTGTCGTACGCTGGAGCGTTGTCTGCGTACACGGAGTTGGGCCCTCCTGATATTATTATGCACCTGCAAGGGTTTATATGGAATCTTGAGTGAAGGGAGATTCAATGTTCAGCTGCTAAAAGCACTAAGCAGTGGCAGCTAGCAAATCTTAATCCTTACTAATATTTAGTCAGGAATGGAAAATAATTCAGCCAAGTATGTGGACTGCGTGACTTTACTAAAGGCTGACCTAAACTTCTTTTCTTTCAATTCCTTTGCTGTGGTATTGAGCGGTAAGATCTCTGAATATACATTCAATTCTCTAACTCGCCTGTCAATCACCTGCAAACAATAATAGACTGAATCATGGATAGGATCAAGTCAGGAAACAGAGAAACGCAGTGGTTATTTACCTTTCCGTATTGGGCACCAGCGTCCAATATCGCTACAGATTCCTCTCCATCGTGGTGCGACGATCCATTGATTTGGGCCGGTTGGGAGCTTAAGTCGTCACACTTGTTGTCATCCATCATCAAGCTCACTGCAAAATACCAGCCCAAGTCAGTAGGCTAAGCGAACGCATCGCGGGAAACAGCAAACAGAATAAAGCGCCATATATTCTACAAACGGAGTACGTTGCATTGCAGTAGTCATCAATTGGAAAAACTTGCGCCGCTGGCCTCATTAAGATAAATTCAACAATTTGAGAGCATGTAAACGTAAATATAATAGGCATGACCACTACGGAGACAACAAAAACAAGTCTTACCACGTGGTGAAGAATCGTGCGTTTACACTACGTTAATTGCGTCGTATATCTCCCTCTACTTAGTGTTAAGACGACACTCAATCATAAACAAGTAACTAAATTCTCCCATAGAGAAGTACTGGTAGTAAAATGAGAGGAATGTAAATATGGAAAGCTAGTGGTAAATAGCAGCAAGGTAAATCCCGTAACATTACCTTCTCCAGTCAACTTTTCTGCGCACACATTGCGCAGAGGCGGGATTTAAAGTTGAAGGTCGACGGTCGCCGGGAAAACCACAGAGGCGGGAAAACTTGGAAGAAATCCTGGCGCCGATTGGCCTGATAGTGAACTAGTACACCTTTTTATTTTTAATTGTGGCATAGCATGGTCAAGCTTTGCACTAACATTTGCGTCATTGCCAAGTCCTTCATAAACCTGATTCGAAATGAAAGTATTAGAAACAAGGTACTTCCTCTCCTGAACCAGAGTAGTAGAAACAGCACAACATCTTGGTATGTAAGTTCGGTATGCATTTTAGTTTGTTCAGCTTGTCGTAACATTTGGGGGCAGTAGTAATTATCATAAGTACTGTTCGCTGACCAATGGTAGTAAAAGCTAGGACTGTAGACTGGTAACATGTGATCAAAACACTAATGAAACATTATGTATTTGGAATTGTCTCCTCCGTCACTCAGATCCGCCCTTGACTGTGAGCGATGACAGTGTCATCAACAATGGATTACTATCAGATATTCATTGCTAAAATCGCCATCTTGTTGGTAGTTACAAACTGTTTACAGGAGACATCTTAGCTTATTTTGAGAAGTGTTTGAATAGCATATCAATCATATCATATCAAAACTACGTAGAAAATGAAGGCGATATGATAGGTAACATACTGTAGTTCTTGCTAGACTGAAGATCCGATTGGAAGTTAATAGCGATTTGGTTACCCACAATCAGTGATACAGTTACACATTTTCAGGGACAAAAAAGAGCAGCTGAACGTGTGTACAACTGTCAGCCGAAGAAGCCGAAACTCAATCAGTATCCCCATCCATCGGCGAGAAACAACCTACTGGCTGCATCCTGCCGCATGGGCATAATGGTGAAACTGCATCTTCAAGTGAGAACTTCACACGGAAGCAGAGGCCATTTCGCGGTCGCATCTATTGAGTGAGTTGCTGCACAGTCTTGTCCTCGGCTTCCAACCCAGTTGACGCCATGTCACATGACCTGAAGGAAGTGAGCTGGATGCTGAAAGCAGTGGCTTCTGGCCAACGATTTATGGCGGTAAGAGGACACAACTCCACATTAGCTCAGTGCCTTATGACTGGGACAGCCACAGAGTGATTTTCTGTTTTTAATAACAGGACTACGTCAGAGTAGTTGACGGATTTATCAGATATATGAACGCCGTGAGTAGAGTAGGACTGAACTCACTAAACCAGCACCCCCTGGTGGGCGTTAAGGATTTCCTTGTGGATTATCGCCTCAATCAGCTGGATTGACTGCCCGTCATTGTGTCTTGTTGGCCACAGTGAGTCATTGGCGCGCATTAATCACCCTACTGATGCCGTCTGATGGTTAATGATGGTAGAAATGTCTGCTGCAGATCACGCAGCGCCCCGCTTGACACGACATTGGACAGATCATATGACAAGCACAGATGATGCCAATACCAGAGTGAAATCTTTGCATTCCATTGCAGTGCGATCAGCTGCTCATGACGTTGAATTGCATAGTTTAGAAAATTTTGATAGCAATGACCATAAGTCATGTGCACCACAAAATGTTCGATGCAGCAGGTCTTCACACAGTACGTTTTCATGCAGTTGGTTCTCATGCAGAGGCTGTAGTTGGTAGGATTACAATCACCACCTTCGCTGGCAACTCCGCTGTCAGAGTAGATACACGGCAGACCATCTTCTCACAGACCGTCTACCCATCGTGCGTAGTGCTGCTGTTTTCCTATTCAGATACTCATTTCGAAGCCTTGAGATGATGGAAGTATACTTAAAATTGAAATGTAGTGTAGATCAATGGAGTTTCTAATATTCCATAGCATCACCCCCCCCCCCCGTCACTCCTTGACTACTTGAGGAACCCATTTGATTCAAAATTTTACCTTTGTGTTAAACGTTGCACCAAAGTTGATTAGCATTGCTTTAGGGGTTAGATTTCACAAACATTCAAACTCAATGAATTTGGGGTGAATCAGTGCTATTTATTTGTAAATTCAAAATAACCATTTGTAGTGTTTTAGGAGTTGTCCCCTCCTATCGGTTAGTCCAGCGCAGTAAGTTCGCTGTTTCTTTGACAATAATGTATGCTGGTGTGATGGTGGATGGCATGGCTGTGTCTGGCTTGTAGAATATAAATACGTAACCATATAAAAACTGAATATATTATGCAACAAATGAACTGGACTACCAGTTAACAGAGGAAAGCCATAACTTGAAATCTAGTAATATAGGCTGCCTGATAAAAAATATAGACTCTAATTCACGACTGGGAGATTGATTGTTGAGTCAGGTTATCTCAAGGAGACTATATGGTGGCTCTGAGGCTAGATAATAGCCCAAAATCCACCAGCTCATCTGCACCACATCTTCCATCATTCGGGCTGTAACAAGTGGTATGTAGAGAGAGCTCCACTAGGGCATGGCATAGTTAGATTAAAGGTCAACGAGTGATCTGACGATCAGGGATTGTGACGGCGCCGTCTGATTGTAGATTCGTAGTGGACGGTAGTCAGGAAACCGTACAGCCTCATTCCTGAAACATGGCACATCAAGTTCTAGCACTGATATATTACATAGATGAAATGCTGATGCAGACTTCACTTTTTTACTAGCTACGGCGTCGACAGCCAACTCAGACCGATCCAATATATACTGAGCAAAGTCAGCCTCATCTGACTCCCCGTCAGACGTGTCACCGACAACACTACCGCGGCTATCATAGCCATTGGTTTCCGCCCAAGATGGTTTCTCACCTGCTGTACTGTCACCCTGTGACAGTATATATCATACCCTCTGTTGGATGCCGACGCCGACAGGTGGGTGGGGGAGTTGATGAGGGGCTGACTTGCAAGCTTTTGGACGGGCTGCTCGAGGTACTGTCAGGCATTGAGGTGCTGTCAGACGTCAAGGTGCTGTCAGACATCGAGGTGCTGTTGGACGTTGGAACTGAACTGAACATAGAGTTGGTCAACTGTGTACTGAACTGAGCTGAGCTCTACACACAATAGAAAGAACTAGTGGACGAACTGAGCTCCGTCTGCTGGAGAATTTTAATGAAGCATTATCTCTGAGTCATCGATAGCACTAGAACTGAGCTGATTTGGACCGTATCTGACCGAGTCCATTAGGAAAGGCTGCCACTCATGCAGAATCGTGAACTGAACTAAACTGAACTGAACTTAAAATATCTGGAAGAGAATTTAGACTGAACAGAACTGAATCTATAATTCCAAGAGAGAATCGGAACTGAACTGAATCCTAAAATCAGGGAATCTCCAAGGGTCTGTAACCTCTGTTGGAATCTAAAATTGAAGGAAACTGTCTAAATATTCCAATCAACTTCTACCCCTCTTTCTTTTTTACCCTCCAACCACCCATCCATCTATCTCTCCATCCATCTACCCACCCTTCTCTTTTGTCTTGTCATCTCTCCTCTGTTTCTCTTCTGTCATAAAAAATACATTTTGAGTTTTGAAACTGGTTACACCCTGAAAAAAACCAGAATTTCATTGTTTTTTTCCTCACAATTGCTCTCAGGTATTTCTATGCCCTCCCCACGCACTTCCTCGTATGCGACGTGAGGGTATGCTATTTATCTGATTCATTGGGATCTAATGGTGATTTGAACACTTGCTATTAGTGTTAAGTGTGACCAATAGTTGACATATCACCTATAGCCTGTTACACAGCCATTAAGGGCATGGAGAGGAAGGAAGCAATCTATCAGCCATAGCTGAGGGAATTTAGAGCTAAAATTAGTCTTTGTGAGCTTGATTAATCGATAGTTTGTGGGTATTAAAAGATGATTATTGAGGTTACAGGTTTTACTCCAGCATGGCTGCATGGCATGTAGAGGTATAGTTTGATTGGTGAAACCCGTCCTAGCAGCTGCATATGTAACATGCCTGTAGTCTGTTGGCAAAGCATTATTGATATGAAATGGGAGAGACAACCAGACAGTGATGGAGAGAGGAGAGAGGGAGGGTGGGAGAGAGAGAGGAGGTGAGGGAGCAAGAGGATGGAGTTAGTGTGGATATCCACATGATTCTCCTAGTCGTCATCACGGGTAGATTTAGTCTAAGCTACTGATGCCTTGGGGTCAGTCAAAGCATCTGCCTCAACTATTTTTACCTGCTAGTAGCGATCATGACTATAAATGATGCCAGATTTGAAGTCTCAACTCTTCCCCTAACCTATGAAGCTAATAACCGGTTGGTGTAACAGCATCACTCACCCTCTATAATGACAGTGGCGTATATTCATATGTTGAACAGCCGAGAGTTCGACTGCTCCAGAGTTAGACAGTTTCAAGCTTTAAATAAGAAGCTGTACCAAAAGGCATCTCTGACACCCCAGTCTACTGCTACCAAGTACCAATAACAATTAATGAATGGTGATGCGAAACAAACCAGAACAAAAGTTATCAGATCCCAGTGCCAAAGAGGAGTGCACACAAGTTTTAAAAGCTTTTTAACTTTAATCGCTGAAAGTTAGACCGCTCAAATTCTTATAATTTACGCCCATGTATAATGATGATAGAGGATCCTATGTGAGCGCAATGGAATTAATGACAACCTCATAAGCATGTCTTTTCTGAGATAACTAAAGATGAATAGCAGCAAAAGTTGCTAATCATGCAAGGTTTTGCCAAGCGAAAGCCACGCCCAGATGACTAGCGAGTATATAGTATACAGTGTACAGCTATGTGGACATGTTGAATGTCTCATCCTACAGGCATGTGGGGCGTAAACTGCAGTCTCTCCCTAAAACCAACATTTATGCGATGACATCTGGCTGGTGGTTTCAATCCATCATTATGACTATGTACTCGGGCTAAACAGTTGATGTCACAAAACTACTCCAGTCACATCAGTCTGATGAGCTGATCATGACGAAATAGCAGGCCTGACCACTCAGAGAATGTCATTCGATATAAAGCATCCCTACGCACAGCCAGGTTTCATTTTGAGTATAGAAGTTAGTTTTTTTGCCATATTAATCTTTATTACCCATGGAAGATAGTGGCTTGGGCTCCTGGAAGATGTTCAGTGAGGCGCATTCAGCTATAAAAACACAAAAATATGAACATAGAAATAGCATGCGCCACAAACTCCATTTAGTCAGAGAGGAGCCAATGATCAAATTTGCGAAGAATTAGGAAAACACCAGACTACCGTATTTCCTCAACTATAAGACATGTGTCTAAGGAAGTGAGGCATTCCCTCGACTATAAGACACGTGTCTAAGGCAGAGAGGTAATCCCTCGACTATAAGACAGGGAGGTCATCTAAAGATCTGTCTTTATCTTTTTACTAATAGTTGATTTAAAAGCTTTGTTTAATAGTTCTAACCTGATTCTCTCTTATGAACTAAGATGGCTCCTTTACAACCATCCTACGTGAAGTGATAGTGATGTCTATGTAGGATTTAGGCGTGTCTTATAGTCAAGGGAATACAGTATGTAGTACGATATGTGTCTATCCTTAGTAAGGCTGCGCTTGTTCATCAGTTTCCTCTCTTCAGCTCTCCCTATTTATGACAGCTTTGGTCAGTAGCTTTTTGCTGTGGATACAGACTTGCAAATGTTGCTTTCTCCTCCAGGGCCAGGTAGTTAATAGTTTCCCGAACGATTGACCACATATCCCTGCGACTCGGGTGTGGGTCTCTGGTCAGTATCCACATATACTCCTCGTGCCTGGAGTTCTAAAAAAAATATCCAACAGCTTGATGAAAATGAGTGGTCAATCTCCTATCAATCATCTAACTTATTTTAGAAGCAGGAAAGAAAGAAGAAAGAGCAATGCAAGCTGGAAGGCACTGGCCGTGTAACTGCATGCAGGGCTGCGTGTAGGGCTGCGTGTAGGGCTGCGTGTAGGGCTGCGTGTAGGGCTGCGTGTAGGAGGAGTGTAAACTGTTAAAAATGAGGCAATACTCCAAGTTACTGGTTTGCGTGTGAAATAGTCAAGGGGAGATAATTGGTACCGCAAGGCAGCAAATATAAAGGCCACTGCTACTGCTGTCCGTGTCAAGGTTGGTCGAAGGTGAAACTTGTCAAGATTTTGACAAGCTTCACCTTCAACAATTTCTCAGTTTTAGTCTGACAAGACTCCTGATGTTATGCTCATTATGCATGCAATATAATATATCATAATATTAATATTTTATACGTGTAACATAATACAATATAATTAGCCACAGGAAATATGTCATTAGATAGCTTAACCTTGACCTTGGGAACTAGGATGCAAAAGAAAAATCATTTTAATTTTGCGGCTGCAGTAGTTGCTGTTGGTTGTGCTGATGCCAGCGGCTAGAGCGGTCCAGATCTAGAAACTACTAGTAATCGGACTAAATGGAAGGGAACACACGAGAGGGAAAGGACTGGGATTGCGTACGTTATCAAACTCTCTGCATCCGTAGATAACAGCAAACTTATCAGCCTTCGAGTAGAGAACTTTATAAACTCCTGGATCATCTAAAATTAAGAGGATATGGTTTCATGCCATCAGCAGTTATGTGGTCAAGTTATTGCTAGTTCTGGAACATTGACACTCACTTGGTCTGTATTCCACCAAACAGTCAGCTGCTGGCCTTGGAGAGCAGTCACCAACACCATCCACTGACTTCAGAGTGTCAGAACTGCGTGTCAGAACAGCATCAGCCTATCAGTGATCGGTTCAGCAACAAGTCACTGACAAGTCACTGACAAGTATCAGGCCTAGCCTTACCTGTCTGATGCAAAGTAGTTCCTGACTGCAAAGCTAGAAATGCTGTTGAACTGGTAGTCGGCTGTGACGCACCTGACGCCTCTCTGGACGGGAACATCATTTCTCCTCTGCTCATACCATCTTCCGGAGAAATGCTGGACATAGATCACGTGATTTAAACACTCAAAGAACTCGTATCGTCTTGCTTAAACCCAAATTGGGCTAGTGAAAATTATCTAAACAAAATGATATGCCTTTTGTACCAACCTATAACCTTTAAACTTATAAATAACTGTTATCTACGAGCGCCTGTGGATTAAATGTTACCACTATTTTGGCAGAAAGAACAAAAATTCACAGAAGTTGATGTCACTCACTTTCTCCTCGTCGAAAGAGTCATTGTCCTGGACCTGGATTGGAGGACATTGACCTTTACGTCGATTTATGGTTGCCTGCCCAGCACAGATAACCGCCAACAGCACCAGAGAAACTGCACGATGCATCCTACACCTTTGGTGATCTACTAGTATGATGTTGAGTCTGGAGGCGTGGACTGGTTTTTATACCACCCAGTCATAAGGTGTCAAGGACACAGCCGACCAATGATGGAATGATAAACATCCTAATCGATCAAAATAAGTGGATGTTGTTATCCGGTTTATCTGGTCATTATCAGACTGCTGGCGATGGAGCTGTCATTGGACGGTCAATTAACCAGCTGGTCGTATCGAAGGAGGATTGCAAATGGCCCTCATCCATGACAGACTCCAGAGATAGATTGAGTAGCGAGGGATGGAGAGGGACGGAGAGGGGCGGAGAGAGGCGGAGAGGGGGGGGGGTATGGAGAGGAGGTATGGCGAGGCAGTGAAAGGCGAGAGGTGGTATAGAGAGGCAGTAGAAGGGGAGAGGTTTGGGGGAAAAGAGCGGTAGAAAAAAAGGCAATGTAGGCAAAGAGAAAGGCAGAGAAAGAAGATACGTGAGGAAAATAATTTGGCGAGGAGGAGAGAGGCAGGTTAGAAGAGAGGCAGGCAGAGAAGAGATATAGGCCAAGATGAGA
>ERZ1740065.1978-NODE-1978-length-12601-cov-11.681572_pt1 | contig 12601 bp, 6 predicted proteins | sample MGYA00581738_ERZ1740065 | MGnify/ENA primary metagenome ERZ1740065 (study PRJEB43018, sample SAMN04849749) | marine metagenome | isolation source: floating plastic debris | place: Pacific Ocean | collected 2008-09-01 | study: EMG produced TPA metagenomics... | reverse complement strand
ACACTTACACCTAGCCTATCACTTACACTTACACCTAGCCTATCACTTACACTTACACCCAGCCAGTCCAAAAAGGAACACCAAAAATCTCTGCAAGAAAAGTCATGGCTTCAATAGCTAGCAGCTGCCCGAACCAGCTCTTCTCGGCGGCAATGAGAAAAGTTCACGGCCACACCAATAGTGTCACATCCAAATCTTCTGCTTGACTTATCAGCTAATTCTACAGCCGTCAGGGTAAGTAAAGCAACGAGGGAAGCTCTAGCAGCTGTCATGATTGTGTTTTCCTGTTTCAAAGGCAGTTCTAACCTCCGTCAGCAGGTGCTGACTCCAGCAGTCTGTACGCGTCAAGCCCTCCGTCTTGATTTCTATGCGGATGTTTATTCAATGGCACTGTACTGGAGAATAGGTCTATTTTTAATAAAATCTTACTCATGGAGTCGTTCACAATAAGGTTTGAACAGGCCAAACAATGAACAGCCAATAGGCATCGCGTGGCCTAACAATGCCAATGCTATGCATACCCCCCAAATGCACAGGAGTTATTCATATGGAGAGAAATATTCACAGCACTAGTATAATAGCAGGTACATGAATACGTTAAGGAAAGCATAAAGCGAGTTCGCGACCCTGCGACATGTCGAGTTTTCCGAATAAAATATTTGAAAATCGTCCAAGCCGAATATTTTTTTATTAAATCTGCAACGAAATCATGCGACGTGTGAACCCTACTCGAAAAATATTCAAGTGAATATTTTTATTCATCGGCTGGCTCAGAATGCACGAAATACGTCATCATTAGGACAGCGAGTCCAATATTCATTGATTTTATTGAATTCCTGTTGCGCAAGTAACGACCGTAGTAAAGAGCTATCTGCTGCTATATACAGCTCACGCCAGAGCAAGCTTCGTCATAACTGCGTCACATCGTGAGGTAGGCAAGGAATATAGTAAGCCGCGCCCACGTGAATACGAGTATTTTTATTAAATTTGCGACAGCCGTGTTCGCTACCTCCGGACAGAGCTTTGTCCAACTAAAATAAAGCTCTCGACATGTCGCAGGGTCGCGAACTCGCTTATGTTCAATAGCAATGGTTTTCAAAAAGATGAAACTGGGTCAATAGGAAATAGCAAACACCTGTTCATGGTGTCTCAAAGCCATGATTTAAATACTCTAAGATCCTCTACGTGAGACACCTATATATTTCATACTAGAATAAAGGTTTTTGTCCCGATTGTATGGTAGCTTATCTTACCCCCCCTCCTACCATTAGGTGTAGCCCGGGATCAGTTGCCCTATAGCGGACTTCCTAGATCATGAACCCAACTGTCACCTGCCGACGCAAAGCACTGAGCTCTTTGATTTTGTTTCCTCACTTCACACATCTAGGAGTCATTGATAGTGGAGTATTAACACCAATCAACAGACAATTATCAGGCAATATTGATCACTGCATTACGTCTAGCACTCGCTCCATTGAAGTCAAGAGTAGTAGAGGCTGTGGAAGAATACTGCTGGTAATAGTAAGTTTTTTCCTATGCCTGGATCATTTTGCTCCCTCATAATCCCTACAGCGGCATCAAAAATATTTCTATGCCAGTTAAGAATTACAACACTTGTTTTCGGGCAAGAAGCAATCTTTCCCCGAGAGAATTATAGTTCTTTGCATGTGAAAATAAGTCATGTGGGCTCATTTTGATGTCCCCTGTGCCACATGCTCGCTGTTCTACCAACTACCAGTCGGCAAGCTGGAAGTTGTGTTCTCCCGACCTTGATGCATTCCCAGCTGACATGAGATGTACGGTACAGACCATGGCCGCGCCCTTCATTTTCACAGTGGGACTGTCAAGTTATGCTGCCTGCATGGCAGCTTGTGTGGCACCTGAGCATTGTGAATATGCAAAGCTGTAGCTCCACAGGCACCAGGGTGGGTGTGGGAGGGGCGTCCTGTCCCGCAAAGGTAGTCTGAGGGCAGCTTGCGGAGAAACTGAGGGTAGCTGCAGAGTATTCATTTGATAAGCAGTGCTGCAGTGATAACTGTGGACATCCTTGCTGGTATGGAGTATCAGTTGTCAGGCTGATAGATTGTGTGCGTGCTGGACTGTGCAGTGTCTTAAAGGCTTGCAGGCTATCCGAATTTGTTCAGCTTTCTTTGCTTCCTGTTGGCTATAGGCACTTGCTGTGTACATCTGCTAGTTTAGCTTTCTATGTAGCTTGCGAGCTTCAGATGTATTAGAGAATGCGAGCAGCCATCCACTACCCTTCTGTATCATCTATGATTCCATCAATTTGATTATTCATTCAAGAGCATTTGATGTTCAGCCTGACACTGCTAGGAGCATTGGAGAAGCAATAGGTAAGCCTCTTTCATCATTTGATTGTTATTATTTTTGTTGTGCTGTGAAACCACTCATTGCTTTATTTCCTCTCAGTTTTGACGAGATTCTTTGTACCTGCCCGTCAGTAGTAAGCAGCAGGCTCTACGCTGCATGCCATGGGAAATTATTACACTGGGAAATATGCTGCTATTTCTAGAGTGGATACCACGATGACAACTTGTTGATAGGCGTAAAGTTGGCTCGTTTGAGAAAAGGTACTCAAACCCGATAAGACTCCTACGGGGAGACTGACTATCATATACAGCTGCATTAGGGCAATGATCCTCTTTGTTGAAGAGATCAGTCTCTGACGAGTCTTTGAGCTTAACTGCTCTATTCCAGTATTTCTTTTTGTACCCTGGATTTCGGTTCAGGATAAGGAGGTACATGAGATCGCAGAGCCCGCATGGCAATCACGTAGCAGATGCATGTTCCAGTGACAATAAAGAATATTCAAAGCGCAACGCAGAGAGAAAAGTTCCGTTCAACAGCGTGGAGTTGAGAATATGAAAGTCACATGCTCGTATCACAGAATCATAAATTGATATGGATCTGTTGCAATAGTGACTGGCCACTAAACATTCACATGCTCCAATCGACGCAATCCATATGTTGGTAGACGCAACGCAGGCTACCCTCCTCGTGAACACCTTACCAAACGCATGCTCTCCTTTCTTCACAACGACCAACTGCATGATGGCCATGAAACAGGCAGGTGGTAAGTGCCACGATGCAACTAGCAATACCCAATCATGGAATGAATTGGCAGGCGATCATACTCAGTCACCGGAGATATGATGAGCTGGCTGAAGACAATGTCCACGGCGGTACGCAGCTTCGCGGTCAGCGCCATAGTTATGCATAGCAGAATACTTGATACCAGGATGATCACAATTGACAGAATTTGAGTGACGAGAGTGAGGTATTTAAGTCTGATGTTCTCACCCTCCGTTGCAGGAATGATAAAGTAACCGTCTGAAGATATTGAATACTGAAATGACGAGCTGTCCATCGTTACTCAGACACCTTCATCACCGTCAGGACTCCCAGTAACGAATAAAGAGATATTTAGGAATGCTTGTAATGGTAGATTCCTATGTTATGGAAGACTCGCTCGATTTCTTCTCTCCAAAGTAATTAGCGAGTCTTAATTCATTCAGAGGAGTCTGATGCACTTAAGCAAATGAAAACATCGTTGTTGACATATGTTATCTAACTCAACTAGCTTATGAAGCAATGACTGACTGGCGTGTCTTTTAGACGCATATCACTTATCAAAACCATAACACCAATCTGGTCAGTGAGCCTATCTGCAGATAGACTCACTGAGCAGATTGGATTCTCTATTTCCCTAGAAGCCGTTCAGTATGATTATGAGATTGATATCACTACACTGCTGATCCCTAACATCCTGTGTAATTGGCGTATCACTGAATGTTAGCAGATTTGAATGTGACTAAACGAAAATGAGCAGTTGTAGGGAAACAATCACGGAGAGGAGCCATCCTAATCCTCACTACCAGGCATAACAAATTGAATCCTCCATCGGAAGTTACATTAGTGCTTGAGACGAATAGTCATGCAGCCATCTTATGAGCACCGAATGGATACTGCTGCATGGAAATCATTATTACTTTCATTTGATCACGCCTGAGAGTTTGCCGAGTTTATTGCTTTGCCATTCCGATCGCGATTTGCTTCTTATAATTAACAGCCTCTTGCATGGTACAATGGCATAGTCAGAGATAATTGTAGTTGGAGACAATTTTTATTCTCGCCGATACATGGTACAACCAGTGGTTCCACTGCGTGTTGTATTGAACTACTGGTACATACGTCAGACCCAGATGCACTCAACTTGCCTCATCGATAGGGACTGATTTTCTGACACTGCGTCGGGAATGTCACCTTGTTATTACCAACAATCAATCAGATGCGGTATTTGCAGAGCTTCAGAGTCATCTCTGTACATGCATAGCTATACGTCTTGGTGACATCTGTTTTGGTGGGCCATACTCTGACTACATCAAATGATTCACATTAAGTTAACTTCCTCTGCTAGTTGCCTTCAGTTCAGATTACTATTTATCACGAGAGTTAATGAAATGCAGTAGCAATCATAAAACAAGCATGAAATGATAAGCAGTAGGTCGTAGGACATTACGGCCTGAATGTACTACAGAAGGATATTTGGTCAGTAACAAAGCTTGACATCAGCTGAACAACAGTGTTACGCAACGGATAATGTTTAGGTAAATTCCATATGTGGTGCTTGAAAAGACAAGACAGATGCTTTCGTTCTTGATAGACGGCATCCCCATACTACATGGCATAGGCAATATCTTTGTACCTGCCTGTCACCAATAAGTAGCAGGCTCTGCGCCGCCGGCGATGAGAAATGATGTACACCGGGAAATATGCTGCTATTCCAAGCGTGGATAGCATGAACGCAGCCTGTTTATAGACAGTCAGTTGGCTAGTTTGAAGGACGGCACTCGAAGCTGTTGTGACTCCAGAAGGTAGAAGAACTAGCAAATAAATCGACATCAGGGCAAAGATCCTCCTCATTGAAGTCACCAGTCTCCGACATGTTTTTGAGCTTAACTTCTCCATCGCAGAAGTGGCTTTAGGCGTACGTGATATCGGTTCATGTGACGGACCAGCTTGAAACTTCAGAGCCCGCATGATGATCGCGTAGCAGATGAAAGTTGCGGTGATGCTGACAAACGTCAAAATTGTGATGCAGAGAGCGAGCGGTAGGTTGAACAGCTTGGAGCCGAGAACATGAGAGTGACAGGCAAATACTACCGTATTGTAGATGTATGCAGATTCGTTGCCATGGCGACCAGCCACTAACGCTCCACCAGCAGCAATCGACACGATCCACATTCCCACAGACGCCATACAGGCTTTCTCCCTTGTGAATACTTTACAAAAAGTACTTATCCCTTTCTTCACAATGAGTAGCTGCATGATGGCCACCCACAAGTAGGAGGTAAGTGCCACAGTATAATTCGCCATACCCAGAGATGACATGAACAGGCAGACAACCATACTCTGTCTGGATCCCGCTGTCCAACTAAGGTAGCTTTGGTACACCGAGTTGACTGCCGTCATCACCACCGACGATATGATGACCTGGCTGAAGACGATGTCCACAGCGGTACGCAGCTTCGAGGTCAGCGCCATGGTTACGAATATCAGAACGCTTGATGTCAGAATGACTGCAGTTGACAACACTTTGGCAGCGAGAGAGACGTATTTAAGCGTGATGTTCTCCCCATCAGTATCTGGAACGATGAAGCTACCGTTTGAAGATATGGAGAACTGGAACGAAGAGTTGGTCATCGTTAATCAGACAGCTTCACCACGGTTGTCGCTCATAATGACAAGTGAACTTTCCTCTCTTCTAACAACTCGCAGCACAGTAGTACCTGATGTTATGTAAGACTCAATCGATCTCATCTCTCACAGGTAATTATTGTAGCACAAGGAGTTCAGAGAAATGTGATTCACTTTGACAATTGCAATCGATGTCGCTGAGATATTCTATCTAACTCGAGGAGTTCCTAATACAATCCCTTGTACGTCTTACAGTTCGCACTTAATGGCAATGCCTTTTAATATGTCATGTTTCACTGGCAATACAGCAGGTTCAAGTCCCACAGCCTAGTGTGCGATCGCATTTAATATTCTCTAGTATCTTGTTATCGTACCTACTCATCTTCAGCTTTCTTTTGATTTAGGTGGAACGTTTCTAATACCCAAAGCAAAATCCAAGCAGTATTTTTCCAAGCAATTAACTGCCGCCTAGCTTATGAACTACAAGTCGCTGCGCTTGCGTTCAATGTTGGTGAACATGCCATAACATACCACCTCATTATAGCGCGGCACTTGAAAAAATTCCGATGTTTTCCAATGTTGTGATCAGGACTCGTCTCCCTCTGCTTAAAAAGTGGTAATAGAGAATTACTCTCCTTGTCAAGCTGCAGATAAAAGGAGTTTTTCTTGCTCGGATTCTTTCCACTAGTACCCTGAAGTGATTTCAGTTGTAGAGTCAAGCAGTCTGCAAGGTAGTGTATCTTCCATACGATGTCTAGCTGAAAGGCCGATGCATAAATTTAACTTATCTAAATTGTCTGGCAGTGTAGAGTCAAGGCTCGTCTCCCCGATCCCATTACAGGAGATCTACGGTCATTTCCCGCACCATAGTGATAATCAAGAGTTGTCTCCCCCACAGGTTGACGTGCTGTGCCCAGTGAACCCCTTCAGGTGAGGCTGTGGAACCTCAAATCAATCATCTGCATATGATTGAAGTTATCTCCATTGTACCCGGAGACGACCTTGATTAGGTGCAGATATACCTGTGGAGACGCTCACACTGCTCCTACTGTAAACTAGCGGCTATTCAACTGATACTAAGCCATCCAATCAGAACGCTGAACCAATAAATTATCATGAGCTGGAATCGCACTAATCTCTTGAATTATTGTGTTAAAATGCTCCGCTCATGTCAATAACTGTTATGCAACATATCAAACTAATCAATGATGAAGAAAGAACACGTGTCTTAGACACGGGGAAAGACAACTCCGAAACAAACTATTAAAAGCGATTCTTTATTAGTGACTAAAACAATTGCCTCCATATACTTAAGTACATTCAAAAGGAAAAAATGTAAATCAGATGTACGCTAATGAACAGCAACAAAATAAAGCTACAAAAAAGATAGATAGCAAGATGGCTAGCATGTAAATAATGCTGAGCGGCGTATTGTAGATTAGGGATGAACTCGATACCGGTATCCGATCCTGGTATTTGGTAATCACAATGTTGATACTAGAAAACCCTAGAGAAATTGCATATCGAAATAGCGATTGTATCGTATCGGATCGGGTGCAGCATCAACAGACAAATATACTTTCATATACTCTCACTATTTTGACTAAAAAAGTGTATTTGTTGAGGATAAAGACTTGTGTGACTTGTGTCGGAATAAGCATCTTCAATGCTGTCATTGTACAGTTTCCACGGTCATCTAGAGTAGTTCAGTATTTCTATATATCGAGAAGACAATTCTGAAAATGAATGAATATCAACAATTACACTCTTAGCCCATCCTTGTTGTAGATCTTTTCGCCGAATGACTGTTCATCTTCTTTTCATGATCACCGCAAACCGCATTCTACAAGGATCATCGATGAAGACTCCAGTTTGGGTGCAACTACATGCGATGCCATGTGGCTCGTTCTACACCATTAATACCTACATTAAGAATCATTTAGATTGCATTCTCTTCTATACGGATTACTAGAGGCGATGTGACATAGCATGTTTTTGTTTTCCTTTTGCCTTCTCCCTGCGTCTGTTGTCTTTTCACTTGGCTCTCTTCATATTCCTTTGAAAAATGAAAGATCTCTTCTATGATATCTTAAATTGCAATTTGAGTGATGTCAGTTCAGTTTAATGAGCTACAGAACGAAAATAACGGAAGAATGCAAAGCCTGCACAGGAATTCACCTTTTCTCTACGTTAAAACTTGTCCACTTCTCCAGCTGTGATGTATCTCACAAACATCATGCATTTATGTGTCAGCCGATGAAGTAGCATTGTAGCTATTGTAGCATTCCTAGCTACGAGTTTCTATCCCTCCCTCCCTCCACACACATTCGTGCAACTTCAGAAATGTCTGTGGGTTGTGAATCAACCTTGACTTTTGATGGCTGCTTGCATGTACTTCGAGACGAAATGATGGGGAGAAAAACCAACCAGCGTTTTTCCGTGTTCTTTTTTCAACTGATTGCACCGTTAGTTGTGACCTAGTAACAAGTTTCCACCCCTCCCTCCCTCCCTGCCTCTCTCCCCCTCCCTATCTCCCTTCCTCTCCACCTTCCTCTTTACATACCTCTCTCCCTCCCCGTCACCCTCTATCTCCTGTTCACTTTTTCTCACTACCAGGCATAACGAATTGGATCCTCCGTCAGAGGTTACAATAGTGCTTGAGACGAATAGTCAGGTGACCGTCTTATGAGCACTGAATGGACACAGATGCCTGGAAACAATAATTATATTGATTTTATTATGTCTGAGAGATTGCCAGGTTATCATTTTGCCATCCTGATCTTGAAATAGAATTAACAGCCGCTTGCATGATACAATGGCATAGCAAGGGATGATTGTAGTTGGAGAGAATTGAGATTATAGTTGATACATGGTAAAACCAGCGGTTCCACTGCGTGTTCTATTGAACTAAATACGTCAGACCCAGATGTGCTTTACTTGCCTCGTCTATGGGGACTGATTCTCTGACACTACGTCGAGCATGTCGCTTTGTTATTACCAACAACCAGTCAGATACGATATTTGCAGAGCTTCAGGGTCAAAGTTTGACGTGTCAGATGCTGGCTTAGTTTCATGTGTATCTGCAGAGCTTCACCATTCAGCACCTATTGCGCAACTGCGGCGCCATGTTAGCCGGGGCCCCAAGCCGAGGAGCTCTATTGGGAACAAGTCTTTAGGTTTCAAATTTGCTCGTTTTCAGTGTGAGGTAACTCAATACTACTTTTACACAGCATGAAACTTTCTACGTCAGAATTAGAGCTGCAACTGAGATTGGATGCTGGAAAAGTATCCCTTGACTGCTGTAAATTGCAATTACCAACATCTCTGCATCAACTGTATCAGAGAGATGGAAGTTGGATATTTCATTGAAATCCTATATAGCTACTCAGTACATGCATAGCTTTGCTTCTTTGTTACGTCTGCTTTGGTGAGTCATACTCCGAATACAACCAATCATTCATATTTAATTAACTTTCTCTGCTAGTTGTCTTCAGTTCAGATTGTTATTTATTACAAGTGTTAATGAAAAGCAACAGCAGACATACAACAAGCATGAAATGATAACCAATAATTTGTAACACATTAACACCTGGATGTACTACAGAAGGCCATTTAGTCAGTAACAAGGCTTAACATCAGCTGAAAGACAGTGTTACGCAACAATAATATCCTGGCAGAAGATGTTTAGGTAAATTCCATAGATGACGTGTGACAAGACAAGGCAGATGCTTTTGTTCTCAAAACCAGGACCAATGTTTTTCACTGCCTGTTGACCACAGTAATGTGTGTCGAACAACTGGGTTCCCATGTTACATAGCATAGGTGATATCTTTGTACCTGCCTGTCACCAATAAGTAGCAGGCTCTGCGCCGCAGACGATGAGAAATGATGTACACCGGGAAATATGCTGCTATTCTGAGCGTGGATAGCATGAACGCGACCTGTTTATGGACAGTCAGTTGGCTCGTTTGAAGGGCGGCACTCAAGGCTGTTACTACTGCAGAAGGTAGAAGAACTAGCAAATAAATCGACATCAGAGCAAAAATCCTCTTCATTGACGTCACCAGTCTCAGACGCGTTTTTGAGCTTAACTTCTCCATCGCGGATGTGGCTTTAGACAATACCGGTTCATGTGACGGAGCGACTTGAGAATTCAGAGCCCTTACCGTGATCGAGTAGCAGATGAAAGTTGCAGTAATGCTGATGAGCGTCCAAATTGTGATGCAGAGAGCGAGCGGTAGGTTGAACAGCTTGGAGCCGGGAACATGAGAGTGACAGGCGAATACTACCGTGTTGTAGATGTATGCAGATCCGTTGCCATAGTGACCAGCCACTAACGCTCCACCAGCTGCAATCGACACAATCCACATCCCCACTGACGCCATACATGCTTTCTCCCTAGTGAACACTTTACCAAACGTACTTATCCCTTTCTTCACAATGAGTAGCTGCATGATGGCCATCCACAAGTAGGAGGTAAGTGCCACAGTATAATTAGCCATACCGAGAGATGACATGAATAGGCAGAAGACCATACTCTGTCTGGATCCTGCTCTCCAACTGAGGTAGCTTTGGTACACCGAGTTGACTGCCGTCATCACCACCGACGATATGATGACCTGGCTGAAGACGATGTCCACAGCGGTACGCAGCTTCGAGGTCAGCGCCATGGTTACGAATATCAGAACGCTTGATGTCAGAATGACAGCAGTTGACACTACTTTGACAGCGAGAGAGACGTATTTAAGCGTGATGTTCTCCCCATCAGTAGCTGGAACTACGAAGCTACCGTTTGAAGATATGGAGAAATGGAACGAAGAGTTGGCCATCGCTAATCAGACAGCTTCACCACAGTTGCCGTTACTGGTGACAAGTAAACTTTCCTCTTTTATAACAACTCGCAGCACAGTAGTACCTGATGTTATTAAAACTCACTCAATCTCATCTCTCACAGGTAATTACCATAGCACAAGGAATTCAGAGAAATGTGATTCACTTTGACAGTTGTGATCAATGTCATTGATATATGCCATTCAACTAGAGGAGTTTCTAATACGATACGACGCTTGTATGGCTTACAGTCAGCACTTCAATGTTAATTACTTTTAATATGTCATGTTTCACGTGAAATGCAGCAGGTTCAAGTCTCACAGCCTAGTGTGCGACCACATTCAAGAATCTGTACTATCCTATTATCGTACCTGTTCATCTTCAGCTTTCTTTTGCTTTCGGTTGGACATTTCTAACACCTAAGTCAAATCCAAGCAACAATTTTCCTTGTAGTTAACTGCGGCATCGTTTACGAACTACAAGTGGCAGTGCTTTCGCTCAATGTTGGTGAACATGCCACAGCATACCACCTCATTATAGTGTCACACTCGGACTGGGTTTATCGGAAGAAGAACTTCCAGCAGTTCCCAATGTTGTGACCAGGAATTGTCTCCCTCTGCTCCAAAACCAGTAATTAGGAATAACTATCCCTGTACAGCTGCAGATATTAGGAGTTTTCTCTTGTTTGGATTTTTCCCGCTAGTCAAATGATTTCAGCAGTAGATTCAAGTGGATTGCAAGGTAGTGTCTCCTTATTTACAATTTGAACAATCAACGATGAAGTTAACATTTATTCTGACAGTTGTAATCGATGTCATTGATATATGCCATCCAGCTAGAGGAGTTTCTAATAAAATCCCACGCTCGTATGTCTTACAGTCAGCACTTCAATGGTAATGACTTTTAATGTATCACATTCCACTGGTAACGCAGCAGGCTGAAGTCCTACAGCCTAGTGTATTTAAGAACCTGTACTCTGTTGTTAATGTACTTGCTCATCGTCAGCTTCCTTCTGCTTTCTGTGGAACATTTCTAAGACCCAAGGCAAATTCAAGCAGTGCTTCTCCAGGCAGTTAACTGGGGAATTTTTATGATCTACATGTCACTGCGCTTGCGTTCAATGTTGGAGAAATTTGCCGTAGCATACCACCTCATTACAGCGTCACACTAAGACTGGGTTTATTGGAAGAAACATTTCCAGTGTTTTCGAATGTTTTGACTCACTCCCGCTCGCTCCTGCTCGCTCCCGCTTGCTCTAGCTCCTTCCCGCACGTGCTGATGCACAAATATCTAAGGGAGAATGACGAAAGCCACTAGGAGTTTTCTCTTGTTTAGATTACTCCTGCTAGTACGCCGAAGTGATTTCAGCAGTAGAGTCAAGTGGTTTGCAAGGTAGTGTCTCCTCCATAAAGTGTCTAGCTGGAAGGCTGAGGCATAAATTTAACTGACCTGAACTGTCTGGTAGTGTAGAGTCAAGACTTGTCTCCCCAATCCCATGACAGCACATCTAAGGTTGTTTCCCAGGTAGTACTAATCACGAGTTGTCTCCCCCACGTGTTAAGATGCTGTGCCCACTGAGCCTCCATAGGTGCGGCCATGGAACCTCAAACAAATCCTCTGCACACATTTGAAGTTATCTCCATTGTACCTGGAGACGACCTTGATTAGGTACTGATATCTCTGTGGAGGTGGTCGCACCTCCTCCTACAGCAAATTAGCGGCTATCGAATTGATACTAAGCCACCCAATCAGAACACTTAACCAATAACTTATCATGAGCTGGAACCGCATTAACATCTTGATTTATTTTGTTAAAAGATTTACGCACAGTGAAGCTGATCTCATGTTGGTCACTGCAACAGGACATATCAAACTAATCGATGATGAAGACAGAAATACCCTCTTTCCTCCTCTAATGGACACGTACGTGTCTTAGACGCGAAGGCAGATAACTCTGAAATGAAAAAATTCCTTCTGATCATTTGACCGATCATCCCCGAGGCCGGGGGGGAAGGGGAGGGTGGAGGGAGGGCGGGGGGGGGGGGGTGAGGGG
>ERZ1740065.1977-NODE-1977-length-12609-cov-4.872152_pt1 | contig 12609 bp, 14 predicted proteins | sample MGYA00581738_ERZ1740065 | MGnify/ENA primary metagenome ERZ1740065 (study PRJEB43018, sample SAMN04849749) | marine metagenome | isolation source: floating plastic debris | place: Pacific Ocean | collected 2008-09-01 | study: EMG produced TPA metagenomics... | reverse complement strand
GAAGCCACAGGATGTCACTGCCCAGATCGGCAGGAAGCTTGTCCAGCCATTCCGGAGACGTCTTCTGGTCAGGCGGGTGTTGGCCATCTGCCCCAAGGTCCGGCAGTTCGTACAGGATGCTTATGACGGCGGATATGAAGCAGGTATAAGGCGTGACCGTCCGGAGTGTTGCGTCAAGCTGTCTGGAGAAAAAGACGATGTCCAACACGCCGATGAAGAGCGAAATCGGCACGCCCGCGATCAATCCGCCAAGAGCTGCAGACAGCAGAGGCGGCAGGCCCCGGTCTTCTGCACGGGTGGCACAAACCATCGAGGTGAAAAACCCAAGCCAGAAGCAGACCAAACAGCCCGCGCTCCAATAGGCCAGCCGGGCGAGAGGGCCCAGAGTGTCAAATGTTCCGAACGGCCCGCTCGCCGTGACGAGTGCGAGGATGCTCAGAAAGACCAGCCAGAACCGTGATGTCACGGCAAGCGCCCGCGCCTGGTCGAGCGCGTAGGCTGCGGGGGTGTCGTTCACGAATGATCCCCTGACGTTGGCGACATGTAGCTACACCCTTGCGCCGTGCCGGATTAGCACCTGAGTACCTTTGAACCCATACGAGGACATTCTCGATGATGATTGCAAGCCGCGTGATGCGGATCGCCCTGGTTTTGTCTCTGTTGGTGCTTCTTCTCGGCGCTGGCGGCATTCTCTGGCTGCGCGCGTCTCCCTATTGGGCCGGGGTGACGCTGTTCTCCGAAGGCAAGCGCGTTGAGAACTTTCAGGCGATGGACACCGTCTTTCCGTTTCGCGATGTAGAGGCGGGCGCATCGGTCTGGACGTTACGCACACAGCCACGCCCCTTGCCGCAGAGCTATGTGTTCAAGGGAGAAGACCGGGCGCTGTCCGCCTTTCTGGAGCAGACGGAAACCGCCGGTCTGCTTGTTCTTCATAACGGCGCGATTGCCCATGAAACATATCGTCTGGGGGCCACCGAAAGCACGCGCTTTACCTCCTGGTCAGTGGCCAAGTCTGTCTTGTCGGCGCTCGTGGGCATTGCCCTCGACGAGGGGTATTTCAATGGCCTTGATGATCGCCTTGATCACTACGTCCCGGCACTGACCGGTTCCGGCTACGAAGGTGTTACGCTTCAACATGCGCTCACCATGTCGTCCGGTATCCGGTTCGATAAGAATTACGACGACCCCTTTTCCGACGTGAACCAGCTGTTCATCAACCTCGCAACAGGCACAGGCATGGTGGAGGCCCTGGCAGAGCTGACCCGCGAGAGGCCGCCCGGGACCTACAACAACTATGTGAGCGCCGACAGCATCGCGATTGGCCTTGCCCTTGAGGCGGCGACAGGCATGCCGCTCGAGCGTTACCTCGAAACCCGCCTCTGGGGACCCATGGGTGCCGAAGACGATGCCTTCTGGAACACCGGGCGCGCAGGGCAGGTCCTGCCCTTCTGTTGTCTGAACGCGCGCCTGCGGGACTATGCGCGCTTTGGACAGCTCTATCTTTCGTCGGGCGCGCGCGGGACCGAACAGATCGTGCCGCGCGGTTGGGTGGCGGCATCCACCCAGCCGGGGGCGCCCCATTTGCAGCCGGGACATCATGCCGGGTCCTCTTGGACATTCGGCTACGGTTATCACTGGTGGGTGCCGGAAGTGCCGCGGGACGACTTTCTCGCCATCGGCATCTGGGGCCAATATGTGTACGTTGACCGGGCTAACAGGGTCGTCATCGTGAAGATGAGCGCGGACCCCGGCTTCGACACACGCGATCACGAAACCGTTGCGGTTTTTCGGGCCATATCGGATGGGTTGGGCAGGGTAGACTGAGGTGTGACGCCACCGTCACAAGCCTTTGGTCCCGCGGATGCCGGTTTTGCGCAAGTCTACCTGGTGGCAAGACCTAAGAACCGGGATCGAGGTGTTTGGCTTCCCGCGCGATGGACCATTCGATCAGCCTGCGCCAGATATCTTCAACCAGTGCAGGATCGAGGCCTTGCGCCTTGGCGCGGGTGCCGACGTTGGACACCACTTCCTCCACGCGGTCCGCGATGCGCGCAGGCAGGCCCTCGGCTGATTTCAGTGTCACGGCACGATCGATGTACCGGCTGCGTTCGACAAAGAGATCAATCAGATCCGCGTCAAGCGCATCGATCTCAACGCGCAACTCCGTCATTGTCGCGCAGTTTTCCGGTGATTTCCGAGCAATCACGGCAGGTCCCCTATCTTCTCTTTTTACGCAGGTTAACGGTCGGGGCGTGGCTTTGGCTCCTCCCGGCTGGCTCACAATATCTTTGCAGGCCAACGCCGCGCAAGATGACGCCCTGCGGCCTCTTGTCCCTGGGGCCAAGGTGGCCTTGAACGGCGCTTTCACTGTCTCCCCCGCACGCTCCAAAACGGCGTGCCGGTGTCGGCCCCCCTTTCCAAGATCGCGGTGGCGCAGCCTGCCGGATGTAGTTGACGCCAACAGACGAAACTGCAAGCTGCGGCCAGCTCACGGTTGACTGCTCCGGTTGCCCGCGCCCCGTCGATGTATTGAAGCAATTGCCGGTTTCAATCAACGCGTCAGCGCGGATTTTCAAGGCGGCAGTCAACGCCGCCGTCTCTTCGAACATGGCGGCGTTTTTCTGGGTAACACCATCGAGCTCACTCATTGCGCCGCTTACCTGCGTCTGGGTCGTCGTCTGTTCGGTCGTTGCATTTGCAACGGAATGCATCGTCTCATTCAGCCCCGCGATGAAACTGGAAATGCGGGTGATCGCCTCGCCCGTCTCATCCACCTGCTTTGCCCCTTGCTGACCTATATTTCGCTTGTTTCGATCAGGGCATTGATTTCGGTGGCGGCATTGGCCGCACGTTGCGCGAGGGCACGCACTTCTGACGCAACGATACTGAAACCGCGCCCGCGTTCACCGGCGCAGGCGGCGTCCACGCCGGCGTTCAGGGCCAAAAGGTTGGTCTGGAACGAAATATCGTCGATGAGGGACGTAATCTTGGAAATCTCCTTCGAGGCGTGAACGATGGAGGCCATCGAGGCGACGGCCTTCTTCACCACGCCGCCGGTTTCATGTGCAATGTCCAGCGCTTCTTGCGTCATGTCCCGGGCGCCCCGGCTTGCGTTGCAACGGAGTCCACCGATGCCGACAGCTCCGTCGCTGCGCTGGAGGATTCCTGCAAGGACGCGGCTTGCGCTTCGGTCCGCTTGGCAAGGGCATCCGTTGCCGTCATGGACAGGCCTGCGGCAACTTCTTCCTGCGCCTGCTCAAGGCCAAGTTCATAGCCTAAAAGCGTCTTGCTCAGGATCTGCAGGGCGGCAATCTCGATCTCACTGTTGGGCAGCGCTTGATAAAGCGCGATATCCAGTTTTGCGCGTTCCATGGCGGCCACGATCTTGTCGATCCGCGCCGCGTCCTTGCGCAACACGTAGGTCTTGAACTGGTGGATCATGCCGCCATCGCCGAGCGAGGTCACCACTTCGCCCAATTCTATTCCCACCGGGTCTCGGAATGAGACAGGATGCCGGCATCCCGTTCCGATCCCATCAGAAGATAGACGATGGCGGCGGCACAGGCCGTCAACAAAAGACCCGCAGAGGTCAATGCCGCGACGATGATGCGCGAAAGCGCATCAAGTGAGATGTTCCTAAGTGATTTTAGTAACATATCAGCCCCATGCTTGCTGCTCGGTCCCGATACGCATGCAAGGGCACACCCTAAAAACGGGTTATCTTCCGCACCGACTTTCCCGCTCTTGGCAAAGCGGGATTTGCTGCGTTAGAGTTCTGTTGCCGCTTGGGGCGGCTTCCAGGTCCGCGGAAAGCCGTCATCGGTACCCCTCACAAACGAAACAGACACTTTGGTGTTTCTCATGCCCGATCAAGCGGACCGCTGGGCCAGACGTGAGGAAAACCATGACCAAATCTCTCGATCAGCTGCGCCGGGATGCCAAGGCGCTTCGCAAATCCTACGAGGCCGGGGAAACCTATGCCCGCCAACGGGTCACCAACCATCCGTCGCGTCCCGATGGCACCGCGCTCAAGCACGGCGATTTTCTGCATGTGATCGCGCGCGAGGCCGGTTTCGAAAGCTGGCCCGCCTTGAAGCTGGCGGCAGACCTGCAGGGGCTGGACCGGGCGGCGCTGCAACACCGTCTGAAAATTGCCATCTACCAAGGGCAGTTCCACGTCATCGACCGGCTGCTGTCGGACACGCCCGATCTGGCGGACGGGTTGCTGGGCCTGCAGATCGGGCTTTATGATGTGCAGGCGGTGGAGGCGGCCCTGGCGGCGAATCCTGACGCGGCAACAGCGCCAATCGGCCCGCGCACGCCTATGTGTCACCTGGCTTTTTCGCGGTACATCCATCACCGGCCCGATCGTGCATCACAGATGCTGGCCATCGCGGCACTGCTCGTCGCGCATGGGGCGGGTGTGAACGAATCGATGCCGGTGGCACCAGACAATGATCACCAGCTCTCGGTGCTTTACGGGGCGATTGGTCATGCAGACAACATGATCCTTGGTCGATGGTTGCTGGAGCAGGGGGCCGACCCCAACGATGGTGAATCGCTCTATCACGCGACGGAGCTTGGTCATCACGAGGGCCTGCGGATGTTGCTTGCGCATGGGGCAGACCCTTCAGGCACAAATGCGCTCTTGCGCGCCATGGACTTCGAGGACGTGGAGGCTGTGAGGATGCTGATCGCCGCAGGCGCCAAGCCGAGCGAGTTCAACGGCACCCATGTGGGTGGAGAACGGCCCTGGGTGATCCCGGCGCTGCATCAGGCGGCGCGACGGATGTGCGGGCCGGAGATGATCGAGGTCCTGCTGGATGCAGGCGCGGACCCGGCGGAGGTTTTCGAGGGCTGCTCTGCCTACGCCTATGCGCGGGTTTTCGGCAACGAGGCGCTGACACGGGCCATCGAGGCCCGGACAGCGCCGCCCGCGCTCATACCGGCGGAAGAGCTGCTGGCCAAGGCGGCCGCGGGCCTGTCCACAGGCAGTGCGCAATTGCGGGCCGACGATCTGCCGGAAGCTTATCGCAACATCATCCGCATGATCCTGCATCTGCCGGGCAAGCTGGACCACATCAAGCGGCTGGTCGCGCTCGGTGTGCCTTTCGACCTGCCGGACGCCGAGGGGTTGACGCCGCTGCATGTGGCGGGCTGGGAAGGACTACCGGAGGTCATGAGTTATCTCATGGAACTTGGTGCCGATCTGGAGCATCAGAACGGCTATGGCGGTACGCTGCTCTCCACCATCCTGCACGGATCGGAGAATTGTCCTCAACGCTCAGAGCGCGATCACGCCACCTGCCTCAACCTAGCACTGGAGGCGGGTGTGCCGCTGCCGCGTCGCGCGCCGAAGGCGGCTGGCGTGCCGGAACTGGCAGAAATCCTTGCCGACCGGGCCGCGCGCCATCCGGAGCAGGTGGTCGACGGCGGACCGCTGTAGCGCCGCAGGCCGCTCAGCGCCGTCCGTTGAATTGCGTGACGACAACACCGGCCGTTTCCAGCGCGCCACGAACGGATTTCGCGATCTCAACGGCCGTGGGCGTGTCGCCATGAAGACAAATGGTATCGATGCTGGTTTCGATCCGCTTGCCCGAGGCGGTAAGGATCGCCCCGGCCTGTACCATCTCGACCATGCGTCGGCCCGCCAGCGCGGGGTCATGGATCACCGCGCCCTCCAGGCTGCGATCCACCAGCGTGGCATCGTCGTTGTAGGCACGATCCGCGAAGATCTCCCCGGCGAAGGCGCATCCCAACGCGCGCACTGCTGTCTCTTGCGCCGTGGCACAGAGCACCACCACGATCAGATCGGGGTCAACGGAGAGCGCGGCTTCATAGCAATCCCGCGCGAGCGTCTCGTCTTCGGACGCCATGTTGGCGAGTGCACCGTGCAGCTTGAGGTGGCGTACGCGGCCACCAAGCGCGCGCGCGACACCAACGGACGCGGCGACCTGATAGCGGATCAGATCCTGCAGCTCCGCCCGAGGGATGTTCAGCCGTCGCCGGCCAAAGCCCTGCAAATCTGCGAATCCCGGATGTGCGCCGATACCGACACCGTTTTCCAGCGCGATCCGCATCGTCTGCGCCATAACCGATGGATCCCCCGCATGGGCGCCACAAGCAATATTGGCGGAGGTGACGGTTTTCAGCAGCGCGGCATCATCACCCATTTTCCAAGGGCCAAAGCTTTCGCCCATATCGGCATTGAGGTCCACGCGGGTCATGATCTGTCTCCTTTAGCTGTAAACGGGTCCGCCGTCGCGGATACTGCGCCGCTGATCAATTGGTAGCCCAGCAGATCGGCAATGTCCTGCGGATCCCGGATCAGGGGCTTCAAACCGGACGGCAGCGCCTTGATGTCAGCTCGCGCACGCGTCTCGATGGCGATGGCGTCCTCCAGCGAGACAATCTCGAAGCGCAGTTCGGCGCCTGCAGGTGCTTGCGCCACCTTCGGCAGATCGGAGGGGATGACCGTGCCGATGCGGGGATAGCCGCCGGTGGTCTGGCTCTCGCACATCAACACATAGGGCGCGCCGTCTCCGGTCACCTGGATGTCGCCGGGGGTGATCACTTCGGAGACGATGCTCAGGCCGCCCTTGGCGTGAAACCCGTCGCCGTCCATATCCAGCCGCACGCCCTGCCGGTTCGCGCGGGGATCGCGGCGGAAACGGGTCTCGATAAACCGGGCGCGGGTTGCGTCGGAGAACAGCTCTGACTGAAACGATTCCAGAACACGGATCACGCCGCCGCTCAGCCGGTTCTCCGGCGTGAGAAACACGCCTGAGCGGGTCGAGGCTGATGTGATGGGTAGGCTGTCCCCGGCTTGCAGCAACGTGCCGATCCCCGCAGTCAGATGTGCCGACCGTGCGCCCATTTCCTGGGTGGTGTCAAACCCGCCTGCCACATGCAAATACCCATAGGTGCCCGCCCGCACGCCGCCGATCACCAGCTTGGCGCCCGCAGGCAGGGCGTGGCCCGCGTTCCAGATCAGCGGCGCACCGTCCAGCGTTGCGGTCATCTCAGCGCCGGTCAGGGCGATCACCGTATCGATACTGGCCTCGAAGGTGCCGCCAAAGCCCATCATCTCGATCGCTGCGCATGCGGCCCCTTGCTCCAGAAGGGCCGCGCCTTCATGCAGGGCCAGCAGATCAACAGCGCCCCCGCGCGTGAGCCCCTGCGCCAGGTACCCGCTGCGCCCAAGGTCCTGCAGGCTCAGCGCGGGCCCGGCGCTCAGGATGTGCAACGCACCGCTCATGCAATCGCCTCGCGGTCCGCGGCGCCATAGCTCTCCGACGCGGTGAGCGTGTCGAACGCCGCGCGATCAATTGCGGGAAAGACCAGCTCATCCCCTGGTGACAGCGCAAAAGGCATTGCGGCCTGTTGATTGAAGTTGCGAAAGGCGGTCTGGCCCACATGGCGCCAACCGGTCGGCGTCGGCCCGGTGAAGATGATCAGCTGCCGGATCGCGGTCACGAGCGCCCCGCGTGGTACGCTCTTGGTCAGCCCTTGCTGGCGCGGAATGTCCCAAACCTTTGGCAACTCGCCCAGATAAGGCTGGCCCGGCGCAAATCCCAAGGTCAACACCCGGACGCGGGCGGAGGAGAGCTGTCGGATCGCTTCATCCGGGTCGAGCCCCGCGACCTCCGCCGCTTCCTCCAGCTGTGGGGCAAGGTCGGTGCCGTAGACGGTGGGCACATGCCAGAGTGTGCGCCCGCCGGGCAGGGGGGCCGCGAACCAATCCTCGCGCGCAAGAAGCTCCTGCAGCCGCTCCTCAACCGTCTCAGCAGGCACCGTCACCAGATCGACCGCGACAAAGACCGAGACGAGCGTCATCATTGTCTCGCTCACCTCCGGCCAGTCTTCGGCCTCGATTGCGGCGCGGAAGGCAAGTGCTGCGCGGTTGGCAGGCTCGCTCATGGCGCTGCCGAAGCTGACCAGTAGGCCTGTGAGGCCTACGCGTCGGATTGTTGGTGCAGCACTCATCTCAAGGCGCCAGCCGGTAGAGCGGCGGCAGCAGGATCGGTGTGAGATACATCGGCAGCTGCCAGCAGGCGACGAAGATCATCACCGGCGCCATAACCTCGGGCGGCAAGGTGACGAGAAACAGCGCAATGATGCGCTTGCCTGCCGCCACTGCAAGCGGCCCGCTCACATGCGCGAGGCGCGTGCCCCGCAGGACCAACAGCGCCAGACCTTGCAGCCCGAATGACAGCCCAAAGGCCGCCACAGCCCAGAGCAGCGCCGCCCTCGGATCGCTGCGTAGCACCGGCCCGAGGGCGGCCATCAGCCCCACAACGATCACCGCGAAGAACAGGACCGAAGCACCGTCCATTGCCTTGATCTGCTCTGGTGTCGCCACGGGCAGCAGCCAGTGCCGCAAAAGAAATCCAAGACCGGCGGCGCCCAGAATGATGACCAGCGCGCGGAGGCCGACGCCAAACAGAAAATACGCGTCGACCACCACCGGCACGGCCACGAGCACCGGCAGCAGTGTCAGCGGAAAGAGCGCCGTCCCAAGCACCAGGAACTGCATCATCCGCCCCGGGTCCTGCCGCAGGATGCTCGCCAGCGACGCGCCGCCCGCAATCGTCGGCGCCGCACAGGCCAGCACCAGCGCCAGGGCCAGTGGCGTTCCGCCAAAGCCCGCGAGATGCCCGAGGCCTGCAACAGCCAAAGGCACCAGCAATTGCAGGACCAGCACCGCGGGCAGGCTCCACCGCAGATCGCTGAGCGCACCAAATGCCGCACGATGCCCGATCCGAAAGGCGGTGATCACCAGCAAGATCGCAACCATCTCCGGCAGCCATGGCGCCATGGCGGCGGCAAGCCCGGGCAGGCTCACCCCGGCCAACAGGCCAAGGATCAGCAGGGTACGGGAATAGCTGGCACATAGGCTGAGGGCCCGGATCATCTACGGCGTGTTTCGAATATTGTCTGGCAGCCAGGTGGCGATGCTTGGAAACCAGATCAGCACAAAGACCATCAGCACCATGATCAGGAACATCGGCAGCGCGGCCTTGGTGATGTACCCCATCTCATGCCGGGTCATGCCCTGCAGTACGAACAGGTTGAACCCGATGGGCGGGGTGATCTGCGCCATCTCGACGACGACCACCACGAAGATGCCGAACCAGATGAGGTCAATGCCCGCCTCGCGCACCATCGGCTCGACAATCGCCATCGTCAGCACCACCGCCGAGATCCCGTCGAGGAACATGCCGAGAATAATGTAGAACACCAGCAGTGCCATGCGCAGTTCGAACCGCCCCAGCTCCATCGCCGCGATGTTGTCGGCCAGAGCCCGGGGCAAGCCGGTGAAGCCCATCGAGAGTTTCAGGAACGCCGCTCCTGCAAGGATCAGCGCGATCATGGCGGAGGTGCGCATCGCGCCCATCAGGCTCGCGCGGAAGGTGGTGGGCGTCAGCGACCCCTGCGCCGCTGCGAGCACCAGTGCGCCGATCACGCCAATCGCCGCCGCTTCGGTCGCTGTGGCATAACCGCCGTACATCGAGCCGATCACGACTGTGATGAGCATCAGCACCGGCAGCAGGAAGCGAGAGTTGCGCAGCTTTTCGGCAAAGCTCAACCCGGTGTCCATCTTCGGGTTCCAGGACGGTGAGATCTTCGAGACAATCGCCACATAGGCCATGAACATCCCTGCGAGGATCAGCCCCGGGAAGACGCCTGCAAAGAAGAGCTTGGTGATGCTTTCGTTTACGGTCACGCCATAGACGATGAGCGCAATCGACGGCGGGATCATCAGCCCCAGCGTCGCCGCGCCCGCCAGCGTGCCGATCACCATCTTCTCCGGATACTCCCGCGCGCGCAGCTCAGGGATGGCCATCTTGCCCACGGTAGTGAGCGTCGCCGCCGATGACCCTGAGACAGCCGCAAAGATCGTGCAGGAGACGATATTCGTATGGACCAACCCGCCCGGCATGCGCGCCAGCCAGGGGGACAGCCCCTTGAACATGTCCTCAGCGAGCCGCGTTCGGTAGAGAATTTCCCCCATCCAGATGAACAGAGGCAGGGCGGTCAGCGTCCAACTCGAAGACGACGCCCAAATCGTGGTGATCATGGTGTCGCCCACGGGCCGTGTGGTGAAAAGCTCCATCCCGACCCAGGCCACGCCCATCAGCGCCAAGCCAACCCAGACGCCGGTGCCGAGCAGCAGGAAGAGAACAACGAGGAAGAGGATGATCGCGTAAAGCTCGGTCATGACATCAGGCCTCGAAGCTTTCGTCGATCGTCTCGCGGACGATCCGGTGGTCGCCCTTGAAGATGACGGCGATGAGGTTGTCCGTCAGCGCAATCGCCATCAGCCCGCCGCCGATCACCATGACGGATTGCGGAATCCACAAGGCCGTTGCGTCCTGCCCCTGGCTCACCTCGTTGAACTTCCACGACCAGTAGACAAACCAATAGGCGTAATAGGTGAAGTACCACGCCACTGCCGCAGCAATCGCGAAGCACCAGATTTCCAGTACGCGCCGGGTCTTCGCCGTAACGGCGTTCAGCAGGATCGACACGCGTATGTGCGCGCCGCGATTGAGCGCATTGGCAAAGGCCAGAAAACTCGCCGCCGCCATGGCGTAGCCTGCGTAGTCCGGCGCGCCCGGGAAAATCTCACCCGTCCAGCGCGCCACCATCTGCGCCACGATCAGCCCCAGAATGGCAATCAGACAGAGCGCCGCCGCCACGCCGGAGGCCAGATACAGGAAATCAAGCGTCTTGCGGATCGCAGTCACGGGCCCACCCTCTCGCGCAGTCTTGGGAAAAGGGCGGCGCGTTACGCACCACCCGAAAGTCGCTTACTGCGACGCCTTGAAGGCATCGACGAGGGCCGCGCCCTCTTCACCGGCGGCTTCGAGCCACTCGGCCGTCATGGTCGCACCGATTTCGCGCAGCTCGCCCATCAGGGCGTCACCGGCCGGTTGCACGGTCATGCCGCCCTCGGCGAGGCCGTCCATGGTGAACTGCGTGTAGTCCTTGGAGGCCTGCAGCCCGCGCGCTTCCGCTTCGGTCGCGCAGGCCATGATGGCCTCCTTATTGGCGTCGGACACATCGGCCCAGACGTCCTGATTGACCATCACGTAGTTGCGCGGCAGCCAGGCATCGACCTCGTAGAAATGCGTGAGGCTCTCCCAGACCTTGCGGTCGTATCCCGTCGCACCGGAGGAGACCATCGATTCCGCCACGCCGGTGGCAAAGGCCTGGCTGATTTCAGCGGCTTCCACGGTCACGGGCAGCATACCCGTCAGTTCGGCGAGACGGCTGGTGGTGTTGTTGTAAGAGCGGAACTTGATCCCCGCCATATCCGCGACGCTGTTCACTTCCTTCTTGAAGTAAAGACCTTGCGGGGGCCACGGCACGGCATAGAGCAGCTCAAGGTTCTGCTCATCGAGCAGCGCTTCGATTTTTGGCTTAGCGGCTTGGTACAGCTTCTCGCTGTCGTCAAAGGACGGCGCGAGGAAAGGCACGGAGTCGAAGCCAAAGACGGCGCTTTCGTTCTGGTGGCCGGAGAGCAGGCGCTCGCCGATCTGCACTTGAACGGTCTGGATCGCGCGCTAGATATCGGCGCCGGCAAAGCGCGAGCCACCCGGGTGCACCTCGATGGTGATCTCGCCGTTCGTGCCCGCGCCGCCGCATTCCGCGAAGGCCACGCCGTTCTCGGAATGGAAGTTGGACGCCGAATAGGCCATCGGCATGTCCCACTTCTCCGCCGCCAGGCCCGCGCCCGCGCTCAGTGCCAGCATGGCCGTCCCGGCCATCAGTGCTCTTGTGAAAGTCATGTGGTTTTCCCTTGTTGGTCGTTTATCTCTCCGCGCGCAGAGGTTGACCTCTGTCACACGAGCAATCCACCTCGTGGGCAGCCAGTGGCCTCGCGAGATGATTCCCTAGCGTCAATACTGCGCAACTTTCACAACACGTCAACAAAATGTTGACAAAATGTCGATGTTGGCGAGAATTGAAGCATGTCTGATGGATTTCTTGGCCCCGTCGTGTCCTCCGCGCACCTTGCTGCCGGATCATTCGCCGAAATCTCCGAGCTGGAGTTCGGGCTGACGCTGGCCAATAACGCGTTTCACCGCTGGATGGTGCGGGCGATTGCGATGGCGGGCTATCCCGAACTGGGCGCGCTCGACGTGCTGGTGCTGCACTCGGTCTACCATCGGGATCGTCCGAAAAAGCTTGCCGACATCTGCCTGGTTCTGAATGTCGAGGATACGCATACGGTGAATTATGCGGTTAAAAAGCTGATCAAGGCAGGGCTGGTCAAGGACGGGCGGCAAGGCAAGGAAAAGACGGTTGCGGCTACCGAGAAGGGGGCCGAGACCTGCGTGCGCTACCGTGAAATCCGCGAGGGGCTGCTCCTGCGCGCCGTGGGCGAGTTGGGGCTGGAGCCGGAGCACGTCAGCCATGCAGCGTCACTGCTCCGCCTGATGTCGGGTCAGTATGATCAGGCAGCTCGGGCGGCGACCACATATTGAGCTTTGCGAGCCGTTGATCTGTTGGGCTGCTGAATGAACTGCGCAAACGCCCGCGGCGGCGGGGGGGGCAAGGGGGGGGCGGCGGGGGGGGGGGGAGCCCGGGGCAGGAGGTAGC
>ERZ1740065.1976-NODE-1976-length-12609-cov-12.703282_pt1 | contig 12609 bp, 18 predicted proteins | sample MGYA00581738_ERZ1740065 | MGnify/ENA primary metagenome ERZ1740065 (study PRJEB43018, sample SAMN04849749) | marine metagenome | isolation source: floating plastic debris | place: Pacific Ocean | collected 2008-09-01 | study: EMG produced TPA metagenomics... | reverse complement strand
CCCCCCCCCCCCCCCCCCCCCCCCCCCCCCCCCCCCCCCCCCCCCCCCCCCCAGCCTGGGAGGGAGGGCAGCAGGACTAAATGAACTCGTTGATCTCTCATTCACTAGTTATGGCATGCGCATACTCTCCCTTCCTCTTCATCAAGTAAGTATTGTACAGTCAAATCCAAGGGAAATGAGAGGGCAAAATATATTCCTTGAACATGTGCGCCTTTTGAATTGGACTTGGGGTAATTAATAATAGTAACAATAATGATAATAATATCATCCATAATAACAATCATAATAGAAAAAAAAATAAATAAATATTTATAATAATTTAATAATAATTTATAATATTTATAAATTTAAATAATATTTATGTTTTTATTACGATTATAGTATGACAGCCAACAAGCCTGAAATTGTGGTGGTGGACAAGAACACCGAGTACACCACAATAATAGATATCGCAGTACCCAATGAGCGGAACATCGATGTCAAAGAGCTGGAAAGGGCAGATAAGTATTAGTGCAATAGTTGTCCCCGTGGTGGTCGGAGCCTTGGGTGCAGTAACACCCAAGCACACCCAATGGCTAGCGCAGATACTAGGGAAAGTAGATGCAAGTGGGCTACAAAAGTGTGCTCTGTTAGGGACCGGTAAGATCTTGAGCAGGTTCCTCAAGCTCTCAGGGTTCTGGTGGGAACTCTCGAGCTTGAGAGAAAGAGTACCACCCATTCAGTCTGGGTGAGAAAAACATTTTTTTAGTTATAATGAGAGCTTGTCCAGGACAGGTGATCAGTGTACGCTGCTGAAGAGCGTACGCTGCTGAGGAGTGGCCACTAATTTGGACAGCTGAAGACAATAGCTGCATTATATGTAGCATCAGAAATCAACAGATAAACTACATATTGGCAAAAGTGTTCATTGGAAGAAGTTTATAGCGATTTGATGTTCGAATACCGGCAAATCAGTCTGTTATGGTAACATTCTCACACTTCTCAATTTCAAAATCAGGTCTAGAAAATCAAATTGAGGTCAAATATCATTAGTAAAGTTGACGGTGATTGGAAGATTCATTCAGCAATACGGATCGCTCCTAATGACCTTCTCAAAACTCCCCTCAAAAACATGTCTCTGTTTTAATACCCCAGACCACTGCTGCAGAGTAGTCTTAGCTGTGGAGAGGTCTAGTTGGAGGGATGATAGAACGAGACTCGACTAACCTCTGCTGGCTGGCCACGCATCGCTGTTCTCCTCATCTCCATTCTCTACATAGGAACCGTATCTACAACATCAAGAGAGGAAATGAGATCTCTGTGGTATAGAGTAGTAGGCAGCCAGTAATAGATAAAAACAGAATAATCAGTAATTTTACCTCTCAGTCGGGCCATCGAGGTAATTCCTATCATCTCGCTCATCGGGAGTTATTCTCCCATTGCTTCCGCCAACGCTTTTGAAGCGGGAGGGAAGATTGTATGGTTGCCTGTACGATGAGTTGCTTTCCATATAGCTGTCAGATCTCTTGTAATCCGTATGAGTGTCTGGCATATCTTCTGTTGTTTCTCGTAGATCTTCTGCCTTGGAGTACCTCGACTGATTGCTGTAGTTAGCAGCAGCGTATGATGAAGCAAGATTCGCATCCACGTAGTCGCCTTCACTTGAAACACAGACAGCAGTTGGTCAGAGAGCTGTCATATGACAGCAGGTGGTTTTGCAGTGTAGTGTTAGACAGCAGCAGGTGGCTATGAGCGTAGTGGAGTGCCTCTTACCTGAGATTGGACGATTGCCGATTGGTTGCGTGAGCGGAGTGATTGTCGTCGTTGGTGAGCACGGCGTTGAGAGAGTAGCTCGCAGTCGACCTGCTCATTCCCTTACTCTGAAACAACAACCCAACATGCACTTCTACCACCTACGGAGGCACACAATCAACAAAGACAGCGTTTACAGTGCATTACGATGTTTCTAAATCAGTCCCGGAGGGCGTGAGACGTGGATGGAAGGCTACACGCAGCTGCCTCTATATAAACAACTCTCCCACCACCTATCATAGCGGTCCATCAGCAGCAGACAATGCCTCCATATCATCTTATCAACATCTCCTCTTTGAATGTTTCACAAGCCGCCGAACACAGCACAATTAGTGATGAGAAACGGGCGGCTACATACCTCTGGCTGACGATCTAGTTCCTTATTGTAGGACTGGACCGAAGGACTGCGCTCTCCACCATAGCCATTGTAAACATCCCCACCATGTCTTGAGTTGCTGTTATAATAATACCATGTATGACAGAACCGAGTACACAGACCAAGAATAATAAGACACCAATGCTGGGAGACACATGCTAGCACCGCTCTCATAGAAAAGGTACCAGGTAGGAGACGTGTAGACAGCAGCTTAAATAGAGACCATCATCTTTTTAACATAACATATATAAATTAAATAAACATTTCACATCAAATTCTTGATCTGCACTTGGAAAATATATCAGAAACGTTTCAAGAATCGTAATTTATCCATATAATGATAAAATATGATAAAATTATGGCGTAACATAGCACAGGTCTAAGTTATGACTGCATCGTGTCTGCCAATCATTGCAGCTTCTCTCTCCCTTCCTCCCTCTCCGGCACCATCTAGTCTCATCCATAGATCATGCACCTAGCTAGATCTCGCGCCGCTAGATCTTGCTAGCAAGGTTTAACAACCTTTGGAATAAGCATTCCTCTGTACACTTAGCTACAGTTCAAAATGGTGCAAAATATTCCCCAGTCATTTTCGTTAGAACTTCGTGTCCAACTCAAGGGAATATGGCTGAGCTGGTTAATAGGCAAGGGAAGGTACAGTTAACCCAATAGTGAGTTTCGTGTTATACTGCATGTGAATCTACGTGATCCTGCACAACTCCCAAGCAAAATGAGTTCTATACAGTCATGTCACTTCAATGTGGAGATAACTTCACATCTAAGCTAGAGTTACGGTAGATAAGTCACCAATCATAAACATGCCTTGACAGAGGATACTCTATGGGATATCACCCTCTCCTACGTACCAAGACATACACCATCACTGTCTCCTACGTACCGAGACATACACTATCACCTACGTACCGACACGTATAGTATCACCCTCTCTTACGTACCGACACGTATAGTATCACCCTCTCCTACGTACCGACACGTATAGTATCACCCTCTCCTATGTACCGAGACGTACACTATCACCCTCTCCTACGTATCAAGATGTATAACATAGGGCAGCCACACTTGATATATAAGTGAGCTGACTGACTGTGGAATGTCTGCCATTCACAGTCCATTCTAATGACAGTCTTGGATATAATAGGAATTGATCTGATGCTGCCTAGATGAAAGACAATCGGCGTAAGAATCAATACAGAACCCGTACGTAAACAAACACAAGTCTATCGTCATACGCAGACGCTCCTATACTCACACAAGGTCGTTACGAGAGCTGTAATGCTGATAGTCGTGTGGAGATTCATCTTCTCTTTGTTCTTTTTCAGTGTATAGAGGGCGCTGTTCAAACTGTTGAGTAGATGACAGGCTGATCACGCTGCCAGGCTGCGAGTTAACTTTGTACTGCACAATGATAGAGAGTATCACCGTGAGAATGAGAAACATTGACTGCAGACACAGGATGACGCCATTGAAACGGAAACAAGAGTAGAGATGGTTGTAAATAGAGGCCATCAGACTATAGGTCTATGATGGATTGCCAGTTCAGTGATTGACTGTAAATACCAGTGTATGACATTGGCAGGAGAGTAGTTCTAGTAATGGCCTACAACACAGCCAGCCATCAGCTGCTCATATCTACTAGTATACACATATATTAGGTTACAAGCAGTGAATGAAAAATAACTGAATAGTTTAACTCCTGCTTGCTATACAAACATCGCAGGCAATGGTGCGCGCAGAGTCTGCATTCAATGACTGGCACAGGTTATCACAGCTAGTCATCGGGTCTAGCGTGATCAAGGATAATCTGTGGGGCATAAAACTAGACGGTCAGACAGTCAAAACGTAAAACTGCCAACCTGCTCCAGCTGATCAGCAACGCTACGTCTCTCAGCCTCTAGTTCCTGGGTGAGCCTCTCAAACCTAGCCTCCTGTTCCTCGACGGAGAGGAGTATACTGTCGGCAGAGAGCGCTGCGTGGGACAGGCCGGCAGCGCTTGACCTCTGGTCGCCATACATCCCAAGTGATGCATTGGTCATAGAATCTCTGCTTGGACTCTCATCATTGAATGTGTAGCTGTTGTACGAGATACGCTGGTCACTAGCAAACATTGTACCACTCCGTGGCTCCGTCCTCAACTCATATTCTATGTTCTACAAGCACAGCGATTGTTTAATACACAAATGAAAACGCTTATCCTGATTGCAGATTTTCAGACAATCACTACATACTGACAGCAAGGATCGGTAGAGCCACTAATAGTAGTCCAACATTCTCCACATATGAGTCACAAAAGCGGCATTAAGAAAGTTAAATGGAGTTAAACAACAGTGTTAATCAAAGATGACTGAACAATTAAAATGGAAATCCAAGCCGCTCGTGATTCCATAATTTTCTGAAACAAACGTAAACCGACTTGTAAGATAAATTAGAGTAAAGAATAGGGAGATGTCTGGACTGAACAAGTTTGTTGAATTAGGGTGTGAGCAGAACTGACTAGATTAGGAGTGGTAGTGGTAGCCTCTCCTACACAGCAAACAATTGTTCATGATAATACAATGTTTACAGTGCGCTCACAATAGAGATCGCGTTTTCATGTCAAAGACAGCTTGAAGCGATTTTGATAGTAGAAAATTAGAGCTATGAATATGACATCGTTACACCTTTAAATTTGAGGAACTAAAAAGTATAACCAAGCATACTCGATGGCATTTGTGCATTTGAATAGCTTGTTAACCTGCAGCTCTTCAAATATGGTTGATCAAAACAAAAAATTAATAAATGTGGTAAAAAACGACGCCATTTGTTTACTCGTGACCACAACGACATTGGTAGCAAGTAGAACCAGCCGTTGAACGCAATGAAAAGCAATGAAACATGAACATCTGCTGCTATAGGAAATCACTTTACCGATAGAATTCCATAAAAATGGTCCTTAGAGCTTGTGTTTGATAGTGCAATAACCTTGCTTCAAGTAGAAAAGAAATGTAGATTCACAGGTGGTTCGTATCTTTTCAGAAAAATGGCTCCCAAACAGTATCCAATCGTACCAATCAGAAAGCGAGAAGTACCCGCCCCAAAGCTTTCGCTTTGGTTTACCTAGTGTTATACACGGGGAGACAATTCCGATGTGCGATTGACGATCGCTTCCAAACTACCCAAGCACGCGTGTACAGCACTTTTCATTGCTTTCTTGATATTGCTTGAGATTGCTTTCTTCACTATACTATATCTATATTGTCATATTTTTGTTGTAGGGTAGGGGAAAGCAGTGCACTCACTAGTCTACAACGAGGGTATTTACCTGCACATTATAGGAGATAGCCAATGTGCATGTACATGTCAACCTGTCGGGCTGAAAATACTGGAGATTTTGTTTTTCTGAACTTTGAGAAGTCATAGCTCAAAATCCCTAACCCTACAGATAAGATTCTATCATATTTGAGCTCAGCTCAGCAAGATCTAACTGATGGGCCGTAGGAGAATATTAGAAAACCAATAATAGCAATGTTGACCCTAAATTCTGGTACCAAAAATACGGGAGACTTGACAGGTATGTTGCAAGTGCTACAGTCAGTTCAGAGGTAGCGCTCAACTAGGATCTATTGTGCCCAACGTCCATTTATGTAATATACAATATCTGGCTAAAACTATTAGATGTTGCTACTCAACTTTGAAGCTGCCAAACTATTTCCTGGTTGTAGTCAGTCAGGATTCTGAAAGTTTGCGAAGGCGCTTGATCACTGAGGCTGAGCTAAATTTACTGGTTTTAAAAGCCGCCTGCTCTGTATTTTGAGAGTAATATATCTCTTCAGATAAAGTAAATCAATGATGGTCATAGACATATTCATGGGCGTGGTGAATATTGTGAGGATGGTGAATGTAATGAAAAGTGGGTATAGCGATTGTGGTGGATGTGATGAGTGTAGCGATTGGGGTGCGTGAGTGTGGTGAGTTTGCTGCATGTGCCAATTGAGATGGTTAACCATATCTATGCTTGCAGATCAGAAACTGTGGGCAATAATCTCTGCCCTATCTGGTGTGTTCATACTCTCAGGTAGTAGCTACATCAGCTATGCGGTATGACCTGTATGCGTTCCTCTCATGCATGCATGCCTTACAGCAGCTCAATCTCTCAATTGGCGTGTTTGAAGAATACATGCTGTCAAGAGGCGTAATGTGGTGAGCAAACACCTAGGTTAGCCTACAATTCCAGAGCACTGTGTATGCAACATGCTACCCACCCTTGGCGTCACTGCAAATAAGCCCCCCAACGCCGCTGACAGGCAATCTTTGTTAGCATTTTGATCATATATGGAGTTAGTGAACTACATTTGCTTTCTTGATCTCGACGTGCAGACTACTGAGTGAGAGGCACTGCAATAACATGGCTGATCAGGACCCAGAACTATTCCAAATTGACGCAAACAAAGAGAAAGGTGAGCGAATTTGTTAAATGTGTTATTTGATTGTCCTGTGTTTGTCGGGATCCTGATCACTCCCGTTCTCTCTATACAAGAGTTACAGAAATTGTGGTCTGAACATCAAGATTTGGATGGAGACAAGCTGCCTGTAAGCAAAGTGGCAGATGTGTATTGGAGTGTGGGATACATTCTAGGACCAACGTACACGCCGAAACTTGAGGAGGAGCTCAAGGATGCCTACGGTACCTGAAAGCTTAGGAATTCACCGCATACCTACAAACTTATCAACTAGGATACGCAACTCCCACTATGACAGTCGCCATTACCAGCTGCAATGAATCAGTTTCCTTTAGGGGATGTTGTCACGTTTGGAGATTCAAAAGAGATATTCCGTGAGAACATGGTGAAGAAACTCAATCTGGACTTTTTCAAGAACCTGTTCAGAATATTAGACAAGAATAAGGAGGTAGACTGACATAGCTGCATGGGCAGAGTTCAGCTGGCAGAACTGTCTGTAGGACGCAGAACTGCTGTCCAAATCAGTGAGCCTCTCACCTCAGTGTCTTTGCAGGGAATAATACCAGCTGATAGTCTCAGGAAGATCCTGGCCCAGCTGCCCGACGCAGATGAGGAAGAGGTGGATGCAATGATCGCCGATATCGACGATGACGGAAATGGCGAGATAAGCTTTGATGGTAAGTACAATTGTGTGCTACATATACACACCATTATTGATGAACGTAATAGTTGATGTCTCGTATCACAGAGTTCTATGGCCTCATGTGTGATGAGTGAGCGGACAACTCCATCGTGAAATGAACTAACAAGTTTTATTCAATCGAAAAACTAAATGAAGCACAGCACATATCCTGTCAGTCCCGTAGAATATCTTATTAACTCTAATGTCTTACTTCCCTTAAAATAAATACTTACAATCACATATAAAAATATGTTTTTACACAAAAAATTTACACTAAACCCAGTCACTTATGATAGTCGAGGATTATTTCGTGAAATGAGCAAAATGAGCCCAGCCTGCTTATACAGCATAAACCCAGATTGGTGATACAAAAATACAGTAAAACTGCATGTCGGTCGTCATCGCTATACAAACTAAGTATCTGATGCATTTAGAATTCCCCTGCTCTGTAGGTTACCTAAAGATAAATTCAAAAGAATATCCTACGAATATGTTCTTTGTACAAAATAAGTGCTTCTTGAAAATGCACGGTGAGCAAATTCGGTTTGAAAATAGATGGCAGTATGAAACGCAGTTGAATATCAACCAACGTATTGGATTTCCTATGCGCAAGACGCGATTGCACACAAGAGTATGAAATTGACAATGATTAGAGATCAAAGTCAGATTCTGGCAAGATAGCAGATTTATTGTCTCCTCCGTCTTCGGCGCCTACGGTGCCTCCTCCTCCTCTTTTTATTCTGTCGTCGGTGTGACTGATTGGGTTTGAATGGGCCATCTTGGTTGGCCGTATTATGACCTGCAGAGACTTGTCGCGTATTGACAACTGCCGCGGTGCCGTCGACTGGAGCTGCTCCATCGGTCTCAATGTTGCTGGTTGGCTTGGGCTTGCTGCCGACAGCCGTCTGATTGGACGGTACCTGAGGCACTGACACGGACTCCTCACTCAATGGGTCAACTACGTAGTACTGCGCCAGGAAACCCTTCCAGCTCACTGTGTCATCTGAACGGAACTTCAGAAGCAGCTCCCGGCCTGAGGACACAAATGGGGCAAACGATCGAACTCCGCAGAAACGTCCAATCTTATCCGAGACTTCATCCCCTCCATCGTAGATCTCCAAATAGTCGTACCTGTACAACAAGTAAGATTGCTCATGACTTCTAAATATAGAATGACAGAAGAGAGAGAGAGAGAGAGAGAGAGAGAGACGTAGAGGAGAGAGACGTAGAGGAGGAGTAGAGGAGGGGTAGAGAGACAGAGAAAAAGAGATGAAGTGTCTCCATTTACCCGCATTCAGCCTCAGTCTCCACCTCAAAGCTGAGGAACTCTAGTCTAACCAGCTTGTCACGCGGTGCTTGGATCAGCCAATCACAGTCCTCTTTTATAGAGTACTGTTGATCGCCATATTTGGTATGCGAGTATATCTTCTGCTTGGCGTAAGTGGCGCTCAGACGGCCTCCACATACTGGGAATGATGGTCAAGTTAGAATAGTTGGACAGCACCGAGTTAGACATGAGATAGGAGACCAGTGGCTTGCTGTACCTGTGGAATAGGTAGCCCTGAAGCCTCGGCGTTGGACAGAGGCGTCGGAGTAGAATTCTATGTACATGTCGTTAGAGCTGGTGGTAAGCGGGCTCGGCCGATGGCTGCCACAAAACTTGCCCAGCAGCAAGGCATCCTTATTAGGGCCGTCAAACACCTCAATGTTATCATAGGAGCAGTCCTGGTGTGGCTCCAGCTCAAACTCCTCAAATCTCTGCAGTGTAATATTTAGTCGTAGAAATAGACTGAGAATCTATTGGTGATGGGAGATATGTATGGGACGTACCATTCTAATACGGTGGCCAGCAGTAGCGACGATGTGCCAAACACAACTCTTCCTGCTTGGATACGACTCGGGAAAGTTGGGGCTGTGTATGGAACCGCTGGCCTTGGTCAGCTCAAACTTGCAGCCACCCTCCTTGCAGTCGTGCTTGTTCTCGTGCAGCGTGAAGCCGCTGTGGCAGGAGCACTCGTACGAACCTAGCGTGTTCTTGCAGAGGTGTTGACACCCGCCATTGTTCTCGGCACACTCATCCTTATCTAATAAGGGTTAAAACGGGTGTGATTGCCTGGATTACCGAGCGCCCACACTCGCAACACTGGCGCTGCCACATGCTGCACACGGTGGCTGGCACAGGAGAGAGGGACCTAATGAATCACAGTGGATAGTAGGACTAATTAACAACATCCTAGGCTTTGTTCAGTAAAATCCTCATATTGAGTCATGATGATAAAACCATCCCATAAGCCTACAAACAGGTCCAGCTCAGTGTCACCCCCACAAACAGCTTGACATTGTTTAGTCAAGGAAACACATGTCAGCCTTGAATGCTGGCAATGGGCCCAGTGTATTTACAGCCAAACTGGGTGTGTGAAGCAGGCGCAGCTCAGCCTGTAGTAATCCCATATAAAGGAGATTACCAGTGAAAAATGAGGCAGAGAAGCCGGTTCTCTGCACTGTGTTGTCTGATGTGAATTCCACAAGGAGAGTGTTACTATCCGAGGTGATGAGAGCCGGCCTAGTAGTACCACAGAACACTTCTGAGTCGGAATTGACGCTCTTCTTTATAACCACACTGTCATACTCGCAGTCTTGCTACAAAAGTCAATCAGCAGGCGAGTGAGAACCACCTGCACGCATGTGTCACACAGACAAACGACTGGCCACTTGGGGCTCACATTGTTTCCTTCCAAATCAAAGTAGGTGAAATTGAGGGTGATCTTGTAACCAATGGGCGCCGTGAGCTGCCAAATACACTTCTTATTCATGGGATACGCCTGAGGAAACGATGGCGACTGTATGGCGCCCCTGGGAGAGTTGATGAGGCCTCCACAAGCATCTGCAAGACAGGTGGATGTTGGTGATGAACGGCAGCCTGTTACAAGGAGGCTCATGGCCGTGTGTTTGTGTGCGGTAGACGTACCTTCGCATTTCTTCCCGTCTGAGTGAAGTTCGTATCCTATGTGACACTCGCAGGTGTACGAACCAAGAGTGTTGACGCAGATGTGTTCGCAGCCATGCGAATCGGATCTACACTCGTCATACTCTACAAGCCAACACTTGGTCTATTAAGAGATGATTTTAGGATATTCATGGCAGGGATACCCGGATCCCTATTCTGTACCTTTCAGAAATCGAGCGGTAAAGCCAGCTTTCTGTACAGAGCCATCGGACTTGAAGCGGATTCTCAGCTCATTGGTGCTGGACTTGACGCCTACTGGGATCTTATAGCCGCAGTATTTATCAATGACTCGAGAGTTCTCATCATGGCCGTCTCTGAATTCGAGGAAATCGTAGACACAACTGTCGTGATTTTCGATCTGCAATCACGTAGGCGGGTACTGATAACGCTGTCCAGATGAGCGAATAGACGCTGACGCATGCCGACTTACTTCAAATGATTGAAACTCCACAGCTACGGTGTACGGCTCTGGGACTCGAATCTTCCAGACGCAGTCAACGTTAGGCCTGTAATCGTGTGGGTAGTTGGGACTGGATATAAAACCCTGCTCCTTCTCAATCAGTCCTCCACAGATGGCTAGAAAAATAGATTGCGTATCAACTTGAGGCTAGTGTCACCAGTGACGCGAGGACACTGAGTTGTGGGTGTCAGGCCGTTACCCTCATAGCTAGCCGAGAACTGAGCAGTGCTGCCCACACTTGACTTGAACTTGATCCACATACGGCTCTCTGAGGACATGAGGATGGAGGGCAGCGCATCACCACAGTAACGACCTGGAATGAAGTTGATGTGAAAGCAGCAGGCAGCATTGCATGCAGAAACAGGAATATGGAGGAGAGGTTACTGACCAAGCTGACGGCCTACGGGGTAGTATCCATCCCCAACCACCAGGTAGTCAGTGCTGCAGTTACGGTTGGCAGGGATGCTGACAGCGGTGATGTTGAGCTGTATTTTCTCGCCGTGGGTGGCAGAGATCCTCCACTCACAGTAGCGCCCTCTCTGACTCGAAAGAGCAGGAGATGAGATCTCGCCACTTGGTTCCTGAAGTGTTCTCCCACATTCTACAGATGCGTTCAGGAATAGGAGCAGATAAACAAGCAGCAGTTACTTGGCAGGAAAGCGACAGCAGCCAGAGTAGTAATATCTGCCTCAACCCAAGCATAACCCCATGTCATCCTGCTAAAAGCATTAAAGCAGTAATAAAAACTGAAGCAATGCATTCCATCGCTGCCAAGCTGCTGCCACAGTTTTTATGACTCGTTCAGTTGCCAACTGATGTCAGTTATGTAAATAAGTTGCTTCCATTATCCGCATTCAAAAAATCACTGCTGCCTGTGTACAGCCACTCACGTGTAGCGCATGTATGCTCGTTATTGGAGCGGTTGTGCGTAGATCTAGTGCTGGCTGACGTTACCTGGGCATGAGTAGAGTTTCTTAGCCTGCCGTATGTCACCGGGGCTCAGCTTGACTCTCTGCCCGATAACGACGGGTGTCCCATCAGGCTGCTTCCTCTTAGGTACAATCGTGTCCAGGAATGGGCCTAGGAACCAGTCAAGGTCATCTAATCTATCTCTATTGGACAGAGCAGACATCTAAACTAGACAAGGCTGGTGAGAGGGAGAGCTTACTGTAGGAGAATGTGTTCCTTGCGTAGTGCATTATCGACTCATAATCGTACTCCTCTCCCAAAGAGTCAACTTCGCCCGGAGGCATCTCATTGAAATTATACTCTTGGCCTACAACAGCATAGCGCCGGCGATGGTTGATGGTTGATCAGTTCACAGATGATGGGATACTCCCCTACCCACCCGCATACAGCCGAATCATAGATATAGTTCACAGGTGCACAACCACTGTCTGGCTGACTGGAACAATAGCAGTTCAAGCTGCATACACAGCTGTGTTAGGTAAGTACCATTTTTCAAAGCACCTAATGAGTACATAGCCAAGTTTTGTTATGAATTCAAATCATCAATTTGGCCCTCAATTTTCGATGACTGAGCTGGATTGCCACAGCTATGTCTGCAGGTGACAAACATTAGCGAACTGCACAGCTGCCATAATTTATTGAACACAAGGTAAATACACTGCTACAGGCGAAGGACTGCCTCTCTAAACAGCTCTCAATTAGCTGATCAATGCGCATTCTGAGTGCTGCACATTCACTTACTGACCCCTACATACACCTGATAGCTGACCACCTATATCTCATCAGTCAGCTACAGAAAACACTCACTCCTTACCATTAGGCCCAGACCCTCACCATTAGGCCCAGACCCTCACCATTAGGCCCAGA
>ERZ1740065.1974-NODE-1974-length-12615-cov-10.936465_pt1 | contig 12615 bp, 5 predicted proteins | sample MGYA00581738_ERZ1740065 | MGnify/ENA primary metagenome ERZ1740065 (study PRJEB43018, sample SAMN04849749) | marine metagenome | isolation source: floating plastic debris | place: Pacific Ocean | collected 2008-09-01 | study: EMG produced TPA metagenomics... | reverse complement strand
CGACAGCTCCAGAGAATCAGTACTCGGTATACGCGGTGTACTCGACAGCTCCAGAGAATCAGTACTCGGTATACGCGGTGTACTCGTCATAACTGACAGTATCACACAGTGGCGTTAACAGCTGTATATAAGGACCTGCCCTGTACTACGGCTTGTCTGTGGATTCAGTTTTCGGAACTTGGTGTACCAAGGCTCGAGCCTCGGACAGATTACCGTTACTTTCCAGAAGTGACCACTACTTTTGAGCTGTGTGATGAACGTCAGGATAGGAGTTATCCTGTACACACTTGTCAGCAATCATTTCTACACCTTCAGCTCACTAACCCATAGTAAGCATGACAGTTCTGCGGACGATGATTTCTTTCACAAAACTTTTTGTGACCTTGGGAGTTTTTTATTAGAAGTTTAGTCACACTACGATAGTTTTGATCAGTCTTTCAATGCAATCATTTTTACTGAAATATGAGAGATATGCGCGTTTTCCATGGAACTATCCTTTCTCGTAAGGAAAGAGGGCCCATCCTGCTTTACATATGTCATCATGAGAATACTCGTGCTGACTCACACCCTTGCTTGTCTATTCTACTACCAATGAACATACAGTTCCATTGGTTGTTTTCATAGCGGGTAGGTAATTAGTCAATCAAGAACTTGCAGTCCAGTTCCATCACATGTCAAAGTTCAACATATAAAAAGCTAGAATTAAGTGGCAACCATCACAGACTGTTAGTTACAGTGTGTGACATCTGCTACCACTGCACTGCTCAGCAGTAGTGGTCACCTTTTGGAAATAGCGATAGTTTGGCCATGGCTTTAGAGCCCCTAACCTCTACAGCTAAGAGGAGGCCATATTTTAATCAAGGTCAAGGTCAAGGTTCGCAGGATTTAGCGGATTAGCGAGTGATAGCAACAATTTCAAGTTTAAACGGGTAAATCGATTAAAGTTCTTGAGAGAAGGCTGTGAGATACATGGAGCAACATATGAACTTACCCAGATATTCATCCTCAGTCCGTAAGGTATGTACTGATCAGTGCTGACTCTCAGTGGCAGCGTGCTGTTACTGATCTGGTCATAAAGAATGTCGGCAAAAATTTTTGTGTCCGTGTCAATATCTTGTAAAACCACCTCGTAGTATCTGTTCATCTCTACAACGTCCAGGTTCTCTCCGTGTAGAGTCAGTTCTACATCATCAGAACCAGCAACAACAACCTGCAGTGAGAGGTGACGGAATGCTAAGTATTCCGTCGTATCACTACCGATCCCATATGCAATATAGACCAATAAAACTTCCTCTTACTACCATGTACCACAATCCGCCTGCTTAAGGCTTATGCAGCTAGTGTGTGAGCCAAATGTTCAACCATGCCAACTATGCTGAAACTTCTGCAGATGTTTCTGCTGGTAAAGCTTACACTTACAATTATTTGCATACTCACTTACTTACATACTTACATACTTACTTATATACTTAGGTACTTACTTACTTGCTTACTTACTTACATACCTACTTACACACTTACATACTTACTTACATATCTACTTACACACTTACTTACATATCTACTTACGCATTTACTTGCTTACTTACACACTTACTTACTTACACACCTACTTACACACTTATTTACTTACTTAGGTACTTACTTACTTACACACTTACTTACTAACTTACTGCTTAGACGTTGAAGAAAAGGAAAAGTGACAACCAAGGAAAAACAGGACATTATTTCTCATCATTTCTTGAATTATTTCCGTATCACGCAAAGAACCTATGAAACAACAAGTGTGTCAGCCCTTTACTATTGCATGAGATTTTCTAACAGATCGAGTCAACGAAAAGTTTCATTCCAGTTTTTTGACGGGCCACTTACACGATAACCACAATTTTCACCCGAGCGCAAATATTAGAGCATGACTTACAAATTTAACTAAATTTGTGAACTGTTCCCAATGCAAAACCTCTTTTGTTCCGGTCTGTTCAGTCTTTTGATCAATAGAGTACCTAATGGTTGATTCTGGAGCATATGGTGGTAATTTCCTGTGTGCCTTGTCTGAGCCAGGTTACACGGTATGCATGTAGTCAAGACTTAGATAGGTAAAAAGAAACAAGGACTTTATATAATACTGGCTCAAATATCGGCATTTGTCCATCAAGAGTCAAAGGTCACTGATGCATCACTTACCAAAGGGTCTGGCATATTCTCGAATGTTGGACCAGGTAAGATGTCTATGGTATAGTTTCCCCCCATCGCCACTCCTTCAGCGTAGAGGACAACAGATTGCTGTTTGGAAAAGCTAGGAAGCTCTGAAAATTAGAAATTCTGTGATATCAGAAAATGTGCAAAGTAGATTGGATCTCTGCGATACTAACACCACTAACCTTCTAGAGAGGGGAAATTACAGAACACTGCCTGCTTGGTAGACTGACAAGCCACCTTGAAATGAAAAACACGTGTAAAGTAAGATATCAACAGCAAACAGCATAACACAGCAGACTTGTTAACTTATGAGCCAGTCTCATATCCAGAGTACTATCGAGTACGCGTAAGAGAAAGCCCAAAACCTGTTTTGGCATCTGCTCACTTCTCTTTGTTTGTCCTTTCTATTCACTACACCAGCTTGGTTTATAGTTCTTAGTTTTTAGTTCTTAGTTATTCGATACCAGTTTTGTAATTTATTTTGTTTGGTTGAATTTATCAACTTTGAGAAGGAGTCATTTATGATTTTTTAACAATACGCTTTAAAATTTTGAGCTTGTCTATAATGTAAGAGCTGTGAAAAATATTAAACCTATAACAGTGTTTTATTTGACTCACTATTATATATTATGAGAGGTCGCTAAATTTCCTATACATAGGTTGGATGCGGTTTACTCATGGATACTTACTCGGGCTCTACTTGTATCCTTCTCATCTAGTACTGCCAGAGTGTAGACATGAGCAGATTCTATGTTGGTAATAGCAAACTGGATGAGTCTAAAATAAACGTAACAATATTCACAGATTGTAAATCCGATTTCTTGCACAGATTCTTCACCTGTAAACTCGTGTCTATTAATGATGATGTGTCACAAATGAACTGGGTGAAGAATATCAATGTCAAGGCTAGATGAAGGTAACTGCTTTCTTTTGCAACCTCATGTGTAAATGAATTTTATGCTGATTATGTTTCTGCTGATCAAGTTTTGTCACTTTCATAATCCAGTACACTACGCTGTGTGGAAAGTGTTAATTTCCTGACAAGAATTGAATGGCAGTTCGGGCGTATTCAGTGTCTTGCACAGAGCTAATCGCGATGGAGTACGGGTCTTAGCAGGGTGGAGCATAGAAATAAGTGAGATGGAGTATGAGGCCACATGGAGTGGAGCACCTTACTCAATGGGTGGAGCATACATGGTAAGTTTTCAGACGAGAAATACTGGACATTCAGTTATTCTCAAATTTGAGAAACCGTAAATGAGAACGCCTACAGCTATGATATTAGCATATTTAATATTTAACATTAGCATATTTAAGCTCATCTCAACAATGTACATGTATAACCATTAAGCCACAAGCAACATCAGGAAACCAATAATACAATTTTAACTCAAAAATCTGATTGCAAAAGTGCAGGAGGCTTCCCTGTAAATCGGAGGGGGATTGTCATGTATGGAGTGGAGCAAGGAACTAGGTGGGAGTGAGTCTGGGAGAAGAATATGGACAGCTAGTTAAAAAAAGTATGATTGTCAAGTACAAGTGAGAAGTACACCTCTCACCTGACTTCCTATAGCTACACTATTAGGCTTTACACCCTACCCTCAGCATACCGGTATGGATAAGGCCTTGAATACCAACCGTCACTCGTCAGCATCAGCGTGTGGGTCGAATGATGAGCTTACATTTGACACCCATTTACGTCAGGGAACTTGTTGGCGTATCAAAATAGAGTTTTTCCAGGATATATCAGACAGGTGATTAATCAAAGAGAAGCCAATTGAAACCGAGTTTATCTCTCACCGTTACCAGATAATACCGGCAGGTATCATCAGGAAATGTCGTGTCATTGATTGATCTATGAGTTCATATACTGAAGCGATGTATTGAGTTTTCTTTACAGAGATCTAATTATACTATTGTATTGTGTCACTGACAATCATTACCTTCAATAAATGAATCTAATCTCAAGCATGTTTCTCATCACCTGCCGTCACCGCGGTCCATTACGGAGCAGTTGGCAGTAAGTACAGAGACATCACGATTCTGACAACGGCATGCTGAATATGGCATTTTTACTCTCCTATCGGGAGGTGTTGGTCATTACCGATATACTAAAATAACGAAGGTCAACATCAACTACTCACTCAGCTGCATTGGAGTGATGTTTCCAGTTACGAGTGAAGGGTGTGAGTTATGCCATTGCTGCAAGAATTCTTCCAATCAGTGCATGCATTGAACTTAAGGCATTTTTTACTCTCTTATAGGCAGGCGTGCCTGTGTCATCCACGCAGGTGGTACACCAGTGCTATGCAGGTGGTACGCAGGCCTTAGTCCACACATGGTATGTTTCCGCAGGTACCAGCGTACCACCTGCGTAGTACCAGCGTACCACCTGCCTAGTACATGCGTAGTACCTGCGTAGTACCAGCGTAGTACCTGCGTAGTACCTGCGTAGTACCTGCGTAGCACTGGTGTAACACCTGCACTTATGACACGCCTGCCTATAAGAGAGTATAACATGCCTTAAGTTCAATGCATGCACTGCTTCAAAGAATTGTTGCGGCAATTGCATAACTCACACCCTTCACTCATAACTGGAAACATCACTCCAATGCAGCTGAGTGAGTAGTTGATGTTGACCCTCGTTATTTTAGTATATCAGTAATGACCAAGGTCACAGATATTTATGGTAGCAACTCATGGTGAATGAGTAGTGAGTAGTGTATGGAGTAATTACCGTATATTGTTGACAGCCAGAGCGTGGCGGATAGACGGATCCAGCAGGTACTTGTAGTTGTAGGTATTTGTCACGTTAGAAATTGTAACATGTATGGTTATCTCATTTTCATTGGTTGATCTGCTTGCTGGCATGGCAAACTGCAGAGCCACTCCATCCCTATAAACAGGTTAATGAGATGAAGATACACTGTCAGGACACCTGCATATGTAGTTGCGTTCTGTAGTTGATGTCTATTACTCACGCTGTGACACAGCTAAACCCATGAGCTACATACTAACCTACATATACATAGTCTAGGACACCCATTTACAAAGGCCACTCTGCCCCCATCTTATCGGCTTAGTGTATACTACGATTGCACAATTAGTCCTACTATCTTCCTACATACATTTTTTCCACTGCTGGTGCCACAGCATGTCCTGATATCTACACAACCATATCAACTACATTTCCCAAAATTTCACAGTTCAAACTCTAAAAAAAACTACACCTAAAGCTCATAATTAGAATAGGAAAATTTTGCATGTCTACGATGATAATCACAAGCATCACTCGTTCATTGGAGATATACTAGGGACTGAACCTTTGAAGTTATTGTTATATTCCATGACTACTAAAGATAGGGTTATTATGATGTAAGAGCTTGTCCTTACTTCCAGAATTTGACTTTCTTTGCTAGACCTCCAGACACTGTTCTGACAGAGATATCCTTATCTGGGATCACGCCCAAGGCCTGGACTACTGTACCGCCTGACTTGGGTCCGAATGTCGGTCCGAGACTGTCGATCCGCAGGTCGTCCTGGAAGAGATAAATATGCCACATTAGTTACCTGCAAGTATCATCGAAAGAAGTTTGTGATGTCTGCTGCTGTCCGATGGCTTATTTTGAGCAGCCAAAGCGAAGCCTGGCAGATCAAATTATTGTCTCCATTCATCTGATAGGACAGCACTGCCCTTGTCAGGGAGTTGCCTTCTTTTTCTTTGGTGCAAGCAAATCCCCAATGCAGATTCACCAAAGGAGCTTTGCCAGACCATGCTACATGCTTATTCCCAGGGTCCATCTTATATCAACCTGAACTCCACCACAATAGTCCCCCACTCCTCTCCGCTTCTTATGAGAGTCATTCTCAAGAAATTAACACTTCATTCATCTTGTTTTTGTAATACTAAAAAACACCATAGTATAACTTACCGAACACGATGGAATCGAGGGGCTCCAGGAGGGGCTGAGAACATCAGGGTTGTATTCACATACAACAGAGTTATAGGAGGCGTTTATTCCATATCCTCCTGAGCATTTAACCTTGACCTTCGACCCCACATCAAAGCTTTCCTTTCCCGGTAGCAAGCGCTCTTTTCCTGTAGGTGTCAGTCTATCACAGCGCTTAACTGAAATGTGAGAAAAATCACGTCAACTGAACCCGCAGTTGCTGTTTCTATGGATAAATTATGAATAGTTATTTCCACTGACTTTCCATTGGGATCTTGTACAAATTGACGGGAGATGAAAATCTGTAGTTCTTGAACTTTCCCTCTCTCAGTCCGATGTGGTACAGAGTGTCATTGTAGACAGCTAGAGTCAGCGGGGTATTCACCTCACAGTTTGTCTGGTTGCCTGTTTTCGCTTGCGTGACATTCATCTGACCTAGAAAACAGATGAGTGTGAAAGTGGTAGAAAATAGTTTATCACACAAGTGTGTCGAAAAACCTGACTTCAGTAAAAGATAAGAGATAGAGAGACAAAAGCACACATTAGCCAAACTCTACGAAGTGGTGACATAGACCATCAACTGCAAGTTCTCCCTTAAAATTCACACAGCCATTTTTTATTCTAAGAGACAGAGTGCAGGAGACCCAGCATTGCAAAATAGTTGATGAAATAGTGATGAAAGGCATTGTTATTGGTTTCAGGCGACCAACTAAGGCTCTGATCAGCATTTCAATAGCATATAAGAGTTTAACTAGCGCTGGCAGGAGGTGTCACAGAACCATGAGGAATGCAGGATCATAACTGCATCACTGAGTCCCTGTGACTCTCGACAATTGTTAGAATTGTCAAACTAGGCCTACAGCTGACACGTTCTTTACCACCAAATGAAAGAGAGTTGGGGTATTTACAAGCTGATCTCTTCTCCTTACACTAAAACAGCATGATCGCTTGATTTAGACTGACTTGTAATATGGGATACTTTCCTATTCTAATCGAGCATGAGAGACATAAACTGAAAGCCGGCTGCCTGGAACTGTTGATAGTACTGCTAGCGGCTAAAGCTTGTTTACAATCAGCTTATCTTCCCGCAACAAAACATCAAACGCGCTGACATTTTTGCATAACCAGCACCACTGTGTCCAGTAAGTTGCATAAATCAATGGTGTAGGAGAGAAATCTTATATTTTCCTCTTTATCAGTTCTGTAAATATGGTATGTCATGGATTGTTGTCAAGGACGATCACTGGTCTGGTGGGCTTTGTTCAGTCAAGGTCGGATCTATTGAATGTAAATTTGGGCATCTGGGAGCTATGCTGACTTTCCTATGCAGTTCAATAGTTACATATGTAACATCTCTTCACTTCCATAAATAATGCATTATGGGATTTGTTATGGCTGAACAACACCATTACTATGCGAATTTCTTTTCCCAAAAATTCATTTGACTGGTCTCTCATAACGCGGTAGGCGGTCGGATGACCACATCCAAAACATGATGTGAGGCTTACATCCAGTATCCAAAAATGCCTCAAGACAATGATATATTTCATCCCTAGATTTCTTCCATCTGAACCTCCATAACTGCTATCTGTTGATTTTATTGCTGTAGTGGAGGATCCCATGAGTTCTCAGATTAGATTGAGTGATAATTTTGATCGGCATTTCAACATTTGTTACATATTTTCTCATACCTTTCATGCATGATCCCACAGACAAAGCAGGTACTGGATACTCATCACGCCACCAAAACAGATTTCATGGCTGATGAAGGGTAATAAATAAACAATATGGATTGTGATTCCACAGACAGAATGGTATCTGACTTTCCACTGTCTATTGACCATCTACATTCTGCCAGCCCGCCATGCGCAAATTCAAAGCCTGACAGTAATGTGATGAATACAAAATTATTATCATCATTCCAATCACTCGCCAAGCACCTGCACCAATAAGTCAGATCACTACGGAGTTGGGTTCTGAGTACTAAAGCAGTGTTGAGAGCTGAATGTCATCTTTAGAGGCCGGTTTAATATGTTTATCGACACTGACGTTGTCCTGCTAGCGACCATGGAGTCCGTCCAGGGAGAGGACAGACATTACACTAGTACCATGATTGATCCGCTTTTAAGAAGCAAAAAAGTTGTAGGTGATCCCAAACCAGATACTTAGTGCACACCATCCATACTTGCTTGTTTGGCCCAACTAGTATCATTCTGAGAAAACTCCTCCCCAACTAGCAGATCATTCTAAACAAACATAGCGGTGAAAGGTTATGATGTAGCGAACCTGTAGAGACCAAGGATACTATACCGTATGAGAAAATGTTCTATAGCCAGTCCGCCTCTCCCAACCCCACTTCATCACTTTTTAAGCGGGCGGACATGTAATACTATGTGATCATGTAGCAAGCACCCCACCCTCCTAAACAGAGATCTGAAATTTACTTTCTGTTGTAGAAGTAGCTGAGCATTCGTAGTGCAGTCATGAGAATAACCAGGATTGGTAAGGGAGACCGAATCAGGCTTAACAGGATATGATTCTAGTAGGATAGTGTGGGCCAGAAAAGTGCCTTCCTACCTCCTGTTGTATAATCTCCGCCCTCCTTCATCCCATAGGTGATAAACCTAAAGAACTATATATACTGGTGATTCAGTTCTCCTGAACTTTTTGAAGCCATAGCTAACTACCCCTTCCCTCTACATACAGCCGTAGTCTAGCTCAGTTCAGCATGACATCAGACCGACAAAGCCCAGGAGAGCATGAGGAAACCGACTTTAACTACTTTGGTCCTAAATAATACAGATAAACTTCAGGAGTTCCCTGAAATATCAGATACTTGTCATGTAAACTTCATGCAGGCAATAAATGATCGCTGTTCACAAGGCTCATAGTGTTGTTTGAAGAAGTAACTGAGCCACGACGGATGAAGATACATTTTACTTCCACATGCGTGCCATCGAATGTATATTTGTGATCCCTGCCTACTAGGGCTTCTACATGGTGACCCCATTGGCACTTATCACAGCATTAGCCCCTCACCAAGAGAAAACAACTTACAATGATGATGTTACTTACCAGGACAGACGGAGCTGACTTCTTCATTCACGAGGTCGATTACGGTGATGGCTTCGTTTAGTTTACTTGTGATGGCAGCCATGACTCTATTGGGTATGATCCAAATCATCGAGCTTAAAACTCCAACATAAGCTGTGCTAAATGGTCCAGTTTGAAAGGCGCTTGGGTTCCTTCCATCATCGTTTACACTGACACCAGCTATGAGCTCAATCTCCAACGTGTCAAGGTCGATTCTAGAGAGAGCGTAACTATGGGTGACGTACAAGTATTTATCGTTGGTGTCCACCATTATATTCATGATGTTTTCCAGCTTAGCTCGGTTCAGCTCAGCATTGAGGCATGCAACTGTGTCGGTTTGTACATCCATCTTCAACAAATTGTTCATGAGCATGTCAAAGAATATGTAGTAATCGTCCTTCTCTACATAGACGACCTGCAGTGGATGGTTCATAACGTCGGCGCGAGCAGAAACATTTTGCTCAGCAGTCTCCATGCGAACAAAATCGGGCCCAGTCGTACTGTAGACATGACAGGATCCAATAAATGTCCTGACTCGAGAGGTAGCCATGTTTAATTCCCGGATGCAGTGATTCCTGAAGTCAACAATCGCCATCTTATCATTCTTATGCTGCAGTATGTCTACGATGAGGTTAAACCTGGACTGCAGTGCTGAACCTTCTTTGAGACCAAGTTCAGTTGGACTGCCGGCGATGAGTGTGGTTCCATCCCCCTCCGTGTACCGATAGATAGAGCCCTTCTTGTTGAAGAGAAAACTGCCAGGATTGTACCTGTCCGGTTGGAATATATCGATAGCACTAGTTGACAGGTTGTAGGGAGGCTCCTCTGACAGCTCCATGTCTCCAAATGTTATCAACTGTGACACTCTGAAAACATCAAATACCTGAGGTATAAGTGAATGCAAGATGTGGAACAATTTGTATTGATGGAGAAGAGGCAAGACATATGGCTGCATCCACGTGGGAAATCATAGTTCAATCGCTGCAGACTCAGAAACTGGTCAAACTCAGACACACAGTCATAGTGACAGACTGATGGTGACTGCACTGAGAGAGTCTACTAGTAATGTGTACTAGTAGACCTCCTTAACACAGGAACTTAGTCACTTACCTGCCAAAGCATAGAGCCGATAGCAGAAGCTCCGACAGCAATAAGAGCAGAGTCAACTTGGTACGCCTCATCTTGGACCTACTGTGCTACGGACTGATGAGTTGAGCCGTACTAAGGCTCAAGCTAGCGTGACAACTAGATACTGGTACCCAACCAATCAGATTCTCACGAATGACCTCTAGACACTATGAATGTAATCATAGGACCCTAGGCTCAGCTGGATGCCGCCACACTGAGCCTGATGAATGTGAGGGTGTGATAGGAATTCACACTGAAATGTAACCATACCGGCGATAAACAAGAGCTCAGCACTACTCCGAAGATAAACCACTAGTAGTCATAGGCAGCAGATAGAAGTGATGACACAGGATTGTAGGCGCTGTCAAAAATGGCTTTTGAACAATAGTCAATTAAATGTCAGAGAGATGTGTTACAGATGACTGCTATCAAACACAAATCTCTTCAGCGTTAGGAAAAGGAGCTTTTGCTGTGCCAGCCAACTTGTCCAGTGGCTCAAGCCAGTTTCACGTTTCGATAAAGCACATGTATATATATATGCACAAATAAATCCGCCCATATTAGAGATTACCTCAGCTCATCAAAATCCAGCAAAGACTGACATATCAAGCTTAAAGATAATAGGTTTAGCGCCCAATACATAGGGCTCTATTGAAAATCTGGAGAGATCGCCCAGTGACAGATATGCTTCACTATTTTTACATAGGAGCACGCAGGCTTATTATCAACTGGTTGTTTACCACTGCTAATGTTTACGGCCATGATATCAGATAGCAATAGGCCTTGTGAGGTAAGCATCCATGAATGCGAGGGTTCCTATCACAAAGAGAATCCCAGCTGCACATAGTTTCATCTCATCAGGCTGTTGATTTCGCAATACAATTGTCAATGAGCCAAGTTCCTCCTCAACTCCGTACCATCGTCGACCAGTCTGTCCATGTAAATGAGGGATTGAGATTAATTTAAAATCTAACTCATCAAATTCATCGGCTTGATAACATTTCCTGGTCTGCAGCAGCAAGATACCCATACATACTACGCCTCATGTGACTTGTACAGTTACATTTATGTTGACAGTTGCAAGAAATGAGTGATGATGCATGAACTCCGTAACAAAGGATTGTGGGTAGAAGAAGATTATGAGTCAGCAGAATTGATGAAAACAAACTAGGGTCAATCAACATTCATCTGTTACATTGCTTATCATCACTGACAGCTTGCCATCCGTCAATGATTCCATGATACTTGCACAGCTCAGACAGTAAAACGTCTTATTTTTAGTCCTCAGCCATTTCACACAGGTCAAGGAACAGAGATCATCAGCTATTAACATTTCCAGCTCTGCTTCTGAGAATCTGCGGGGTATTACGGTGTAGATTAGTGTTCGTGGCATCTACCATAATCCTCTTGGAGTAAAGTTTTTGTGTTACCAAATTGCCTGCCTTGCTGAGGTCATCAAGGCAAACTCTCCTCAGGTCTCCTTCCTGCCTATGAAAATCATAAACAATGGCAACACCAAATTTTATGCGCATAAATTTAATGTCAGTTACAAGGTGATTTCCGGGATTGATTGGAAAGTCTAGAGTGAGATTCTAGAACCAGAGAATGTAATGGAAACAGTAGTCACAGGATGGGAATTTGAGCAAACTTGTGTTTGGTTCTTGGCTATAGGCTGAACACAGGCAAATAGTCTACATACACACCTCGCTTTGTATACTGAAGCTTTGTTCCTCGTAGATATCAGTGATTAATAGCATTGCGAGTGGTAACATGGCCAGCAGTGATTTATGATAGGCTTAGAAATAAATTATTCTCAAATGACAGAGATCCTGAGGATTTCTGATACGGTTCAGCTCAAGGACTAAGATACAGTGCGCACAGGCCACAATCCCTACCACAGGGACCCATGACAGCTGTGGTATCTGGTCACAATGTCATCAGTGTGTCGCTTCTATGTGACAACTTCATCAGCTGACAGTTGGAATACGAGATCAGAGATGTCACTGATACACCTCAAATTAATGAATTTTACTTGCAGTAGCTGGCAGTCTCATAAGTGAATCAAATCTTTCCTTGTTTCAGTGGTGCCAGAATTCGTACTAACAATGCATCGATTCATGACAATCAGCTTGACGCCATTAATTCTCCCTAGTCCTCCCTCCTTAGTCCCCCCCTACTCCTCCCTCCCTAGTCCCCCCTTCCTAGTTCTCCCTCCCCCTAGTCCTCCCTCCATAGTCCTCCCCCT